>Ga0247729_10000194_pt1 | contig 28710 bp, 29 predicted proteins | sample UWRJL133311R2_FD_180958 | JGI IMG/M metagenome (GOLD analysis project Ga0247729, IMG submission 180958) | Plant litter microbial communities from Arlington Agricultural Research Station in Wisconsin, United States - UWRJ-L133-311R-2 | ecosystem: Environmental > Terrestrial > Plant litter >... | reverse complement strand
TGCAGATTCCGGGGCGGGAGTAGCGCCGTCGCAGCATTCTTTACCAAAGTTTGGGAATCCTGATGGAAGTATGGCGTAAGCACTGGTTTGACGTGGGTGGGGTGCTGGCCCTGGCGCTGGGCGCCTGGTTGTACGGCCACCGTTCCGACCTGCCGCCCCTGCCGCTCATTCTCGGGCTGAACCTCGTGGCGCTGCTGCTGCACCAGCTGGAAGAATACCGCTGGCCGGGCTACTTCCCCGGCATGCTCAACACCCTGCTTTTCCGCAGCAACCAGCCCGACCGTTACCCCCTGAACCCGCAAACGTCGCTCATCATCAACGTGCTGGTCGGCTGGGGCAGCTACGCGCTGGCGGCGGCGTTTAGCCACCTGCTGTGGCTGGGCATTGCCACCATGCTCGTCTCGGTCGGCAACCTCGTGGCGCATACCGTGCTGTTCAACCTGAAAGGCCGCACCTGGTACAATCCTGGCCTGGCCACCTGCCTGTTGCTGTTTCTGCCCCTCATTATCTGGTTCGGCCATACCATTCTGAGCCAGCACCGGGGCACTACCCTGGACTGGCTGCTGGGCGGGACCCTCGGCGTGGCGCTCAACTACCTCGGCATCCTGAAGCTTATCGACTGGCTGGCGGACCGGAACACGCCTTTCCGCTTTTCCGTCCGGCAACTACCGCCCACCGGCCAAAGCCGCCTCTGACGCACGCCGGCCCCGGCCGAAGTGCCGTAGCCAACAGTTCCTGATATTGTCCTATGAAACACCTTTTCCTGGCTTCGGCGCTGCTTTTCCTGGCCGCCTGCCAAAGTAGCCCCACCAGCCCCGTCGCCCCGCCACCAGTCCCGGCCACTCCAGAGCACGTCGAGCTAAGCATGCTCACCGTCAACGGCCAGCCCCACGCGCCGCTGAGCACCCAACTGCTAACCAGCCAGCTGGGTCGCCCCGACAGCATCGCGCGAGGAGTAGTGGAGTGCGGCGGCGAGCTGGAACCCGTCAACAACGCCAACGGCGACCTGTGGTACTATGGCAAAACAGCCTACGAAGTAGGCGGCCCCCAGGCCGTCCTCGCCAGCTTCGACGTCACGACGGGCAAGTTCCAGGGTAAGCTGGGTAAGCTCGCCCTCAACCAGAACACCACCCTGGAGGATGTCCGCCGCTTCTTTCCAGTGTCAGCCAAACAAGCCGACGTCCCCGCTAGCGGCCAACCGGGGGAAGTAATGCAGCTGCCCTTCTACCAAAACGGCACCCTCCAGGACGCTTCCCTGAACCTTATATTCCAGCACGGCCGCCTACAGGAAGTAGAGTTTTTCAACCCGTGCTAGGGAGCCACAAGCTGTTCTGGAGAATCTGAGTAGCTTATACCGCGTGCTTACCACCAGCCTAGGCATGTGCATACCATGCTACAAGATGTTCCGGAAAATGGTTAAGAAACACGCATGGTGGAGATTATGAAACAAGCACTAAAGTAAATGAAAGCTCAATTTCTATTGCTGATACTTATAATGGCTTCATTCTTAGCCTGTGCTCAGGCCAAGAACGAGAAGCAACAGATCTATGCAGCCTATTTTAACGATACTGAGTTGTTTTCTTACGACTCAGCATATAACAAGAAGATAGATAGAGTTGCTATTGCCCCTCTCAAGAAAGACTCCTTAGAGTTTGACTCTGGTTATCTAAAAGATTATTTGACAGGAAAAATAAAGCATAATAAAACTTATATAGAATACGTGCAGCCTAAGAATAGTGCTGCTTTGGATTGGTTAGATTCATGGCCAAGAGATTTAGGAAGAAAGATTTCCGAAGATCGAGAATTGGGAGAGATGCTATCTGCGTTGGACTCTGTTATAAGGGTAAGTCGCAGAATACCCGATTTTGCTATGAGTGATAAACGCTTTGTAATATTTAGTAGCTCTGATGTAATTTATGAAATGGGTTGGAAGAAGTTTTATAAAAAACAAAAAAGGTCATATGGCTTGATTGAGGTTTCTGATATAGTTTTTTCAGATATAGGGAATCGTGCGGCTTTTTATATAGAGACACGAAGAGAAGGATTAGATGGAGAAGGATATGTGGTTTTTATGAAGAAATTATCAAATGGATGGGAAATTGATTCATACTTGCAATTCTGGATAAGTTGAGAAAGGCGCTTTTCGTCTCAACATGCACTTTAGCTTCACATACAATGCCGCCCGAGAAAACTCCGGCGGCGTTGTTCGTTCTAAAGAACCCACACCTAGAAAAAATCACCCCCCAACTGGCGTGAGCTTGTAGCTCGTGCCCTGCAATGATGTGGAGGTACCTCCACTGACGTGCTAGCGGCAACCATGCACCTGAAACGCCCCAACCCCACAAAAAACCGCCCCGCCGAGATACCTCAGCGGGGCGGTTCCATACTATACCCAAGCCCTACGCGGCCGGCGGGGCATCCCCGGCGTCCTTGCCGTTTTCCTTGCGCACCCGCTTGAGCAGCGTCGCCATCGAAAACGTTTTGGCCTTGGTCGGGTTCGTTTCCTTGTACATAAGGTTGCCCGTTGCCAGCACGTCCACCAGGTACTCCCACAGCGCGTTGCCGGCCCGGATGTTCTCCTCCGTCAGCTCCAGCGCCGAGTTCTGGTTGGAGTTCTGCTCCACGTTGAAGGCGCTGATCTGCGTCCGCGCGGCCGTAAAAGCCGCCGTGTCGTCGGCCGTGTGGCCCTGGGCGGCCAGGGCCTGCTCGTTGGCCGGCGTTTGCAGCAGCTGAATCAGGTGATTCAGCGCCGCGTCGAGGCCCTCCATGTCCCGGGTCGAAATTTCCGCCCGCACCCGGCTCAGCCCGAAGTCGTCCACCGCCGTGGTGAGCCCACCCTGCTTGCCGACCCGGTTCAGGCGGATGTTCAGCCAGTTCAATGGGTCGCGCAGCTTTTTGGCCAGCTGGGTCATTTCCCGCGTCACCTCCTTGTCGGTGGCCCGGCGCACGCCCGTCGGCACCAGCTCCCGGAAGGCCCCGCGCTTCGCCTCCCAGCCCGGCAGGTAGCCCGCCGCCGCGTAGTCGGGCGAGGCCTTGCCGAAATCCGCTTTGTTCGCCGTAAACATGGCCTGCACCATGCCGTCCAGCGGACCTAATTCTTCGAGCCGGCACCGAAACAGGCGCCCCGGGCTCTTCGTGCTTTTTGTCATAACTCCCTAATAATTAGCTGCCACGCCACCATGACGGGACCGCGCGAAATATACCCATCCGCGACTATATAGCAAGCTGACTTCTTCTCAATTCGCCCTGCAAACCCGTGGCCGCCCCCTGCGAATCCGCGCATACAGGCGGCGAATTGGATATAGCAGGCCGCAAACCCATCCATAGCAGCCGCAAATCTGCGCAGAGAGGGCGCAAATCCACCCATAGCCCCACGTCCGGGCTGATAGAGGGCGCAAGGCCGCGCAGAGAGGCCGCAAACCGGCTCACACGCCTTGTTTCAGTGAAACACCATGTTCGGCGTGTTTGCCATGTTTTGGCCTCCTGCTCCGGTCTTCCGCTCCGTGAGCTGGGTCAAGCGCCTGGCAAGGGCCAGTAGAGCCGCCGCATAAGTAGTGCCACCCGAAAAAGCAAAATGCCCCCCGCCGCTGTTTATCTCCCCACGGCCGCACTCCGCCGCCGCGTAAACTCTGCAACCATGAACATCGGAATCATCGGCGCCGGCCACATCGGCAGCGCCCTCGCCGTCCGCCTCACCAGCCTCGGCCATAAGGTCTACATCGCCAACTCCCGCGGCCCCGAAACGCTGGGCGAAGTAGCCCAGAAAACCGGCGCTACCCCCGTCACGGCCCCGGAAGCGGCCCGCCACGGCGAAATCATCGTCGTCACCATCCCGCTCAAAAACATCCCCGACCTGCCTAAAGACCTGTTCGAGGGCGTGCCCGCCGCAGTGCCCGTCATCGACACGAGCAACTACTACCCGCTGCTGCGCGACGGCCACCTGCCGGAGCTGGAAACCGGCGACCTGACCGAAAGTGAATGGGTGCAGCAGCACCTGGGCCGCCCGGTGGTGAAGGTGTTCAACAACATCTACGCCGACCACCTCCAGAACAAGGGCGTACCCGTCGGCACCCCCGGCCGCATCTCCCTGCCCGTAGCCGGCGACGATGCCGCCGCCAAGCAGAAAGTAATGGCCCTGGTCGAGGAGCTGGGCTTCGACGCCGTCGACGACGGCACCCTGCACCAGTCGTGGCGGCAGCAGCCCGGCACCCCCGCCTACGGCGCCGACATGCCGGCCGATAAGCTGCGCGAGCACCTGGCCAGCCTCGGCACCGAGCGCACGCCGGAGCAGCACGCCCAGTTCCTGGCCAACCACGCCAAGACGGAACAGGCCATGGCCGCCCAGGGCATCAAGCTGAAGTAGGCTGCATCCCCTGACTGGCCCGGGCTGCCCGCCGCATACCCCGCACCGGGCCTTGCCGGGAGAGTAGCCCGCCTTGCTGCCCCGGTAGCCGATGCAAAACCGCCCCGCCGAGCTACCTCGGCGGGGCGGTTTTGTATCCTGCGCGGCCCGCCACCTTTCCCGCGTTCCTGATGCCACCGCTGCCACGGCACCGCGGGCAAAAACGTCGGAGCCTTTGCCGGTAGGCGCACCCATCTGGCCAGTCGGCAGCACGGCCCATCAAGCCTGTCGCCCGCTCTGACAAGGTCGTCGCACAACTGTTTAAACTCATCCCACGCGCTTTCGTGGTCGTCGGACGATCAATTGAATTCATCCCATCGCCGTTCGAACGCATAGCGGCATGAGTCGAACTCATTGCGCACTGCTTTTGTGTTCCTCGCGCTCCTGGTGAGCAGTTGCCTGGCCGCTGGGAAATTGGCGCAACCTGCGTACTTTCCCTAACGCCATACTCGCTAACTTCAACGCTCAATATCCTTCCTGTCAGCCTTTCCACCTATGCTAAAGCCCGCCCTAACTGCCCTGCTACTGCTGGCCGCTCCTGCCGCCGGCTGGGCCCAAAGCTGCCCGCCGCCCACGCTGCAAGTGCTGCGCAACGGCCAGCCGGTGCCCGCCACCGGCAGCGCCCTGCCCGCCAGCGCCCTGCTGCGCCTGACGCCCGCCCCGGGCTGCGCCGCCGCGGCTGGCTACCGCGCCACCGGGGCCGAGGTGTCGCTCATCCGCCGCGGCCGGCCGGTGCTAGCCACCCTGCTCGTCGAGCAGCCCCAGCTTGATCTGCGCCCGTTCCAGAGCGTGGCCCAGCCCGGCGACCACCTCTACGTCTTCATTCCCTACCAAAACCTGCGGGTCGTGGCCGCCGACGGCACCGCTCGCCCCTACGTAAAGCCCAAGCCTGCGTCCACCCAAATCGACCTCACCACCGACGAGTCCAGGGGCATCAGCTTCAAGTGGCTGCTAACCCAGCCCTAACCAGCCCCTGGCGAAGGTGCTAAAGCAAAGAGTCAGGTCTATAAATAGTGCCGTCATGCTCTAGCTGACGTCCGCTTGCCGAAGCATCTCTCCCGCCTCGTTGAATTACTGCTGCAACGAAGCAGTAGAGATGCTTCGACTGCGTTCAGCATGACGGTCCAGAACAGGTGCTAACTACTGCTAAGCCGCATCGGACCGGGCGGCACTGGCGCGCCGAAACAGCAGCGCCGAGCCCACCCACAGCACCACCCACAGCATATTCACCGCAAAGACCCCGGCTACTCCCGCGTTAAGCTCCGGCCGCCAGATCAGCAGCGCCACCACGGGCACCAGAAACTGCACCACGGCTGCCGCCAGCATCGTGCGCGCCATGCCGAGCGGCCGTAAGCGCGCCAGGATAGACCCAAAGAACACGGTAAGTAAAACCCCGCCGTACAGCAGGTTGGCCGGGTTTTGCTCGCCGCCGATCAGCCCCACGGCCGCATTCACCCACACCAGCAGCAGCCCGGCCGCCAGCGCCAGGCCCACGGCTCCCCGGTACGCAAAGCTCCCCTTCCGATTGGCCACCAGCTCGTAGGCCAGCCCCGTCCCAAAGAACAGCACGCCGGCAAAAACGAAGTCCGACAGCGTCCAGACCACTTCCCGGGTAAACTGCATGGCCACCAGCGGGATCAGCAACAGGCTCCCGGTGATAAGCGCTAGGCGCACGATGTTTTTGAAAGGCAGAGTCATAAGGGTACGGGCTATGTGGTGAGAAAAAGAAGGTGAAACGCAGCGTTCTAGGCCTCTTCCCGGCAGCCCGCCTTTTTGAGCCGGGACCACCTGGACCAGAGTAGCAGGAGCGATGCAAAGTAAGTAAAAGAACTTTGTATTTCAAAGTAAGTAATCGAACGTCAGACGGCCAGCAGCACGCACTCGGTAGTTCGCGTACCGGAACGGCCCGGATAGCGCGGGGCACACAGGCTACAGAGTTGATGCTATACTACCCCAAAACCCAGCCCGCCCGCTACAGCTTTTCTCCGCAATGCCAGCAGTACTCCGCGTCGGGGCGGTGGTCCCGGGCCTGGCAGACGTGGCACACCACCTGCTTAAAGGCGGGCGGCGCGGCCGTCGGGGCAGCCGGCAGCGCCATCTGCGCCGACACGATGCCCGTGGGCACGGCAATGATGGCGTAACCCATAATCATCAGCACCGAGGCCAGGCTCTGCCCCAGCACCGTGACGGGCGAAATATCGCCGTAGCCCACCGTGGTCAGCGTCACGATGGCCCAGTATACACTCTTCGGAATGCTGGTGAAGCCGTGCTGCCCGCCTTCCACCACGTACATGAGAGTGCCGATGACGATGGCCAGCGTTAGCACCGAGGTCAGAAATACCAGGATCTTGAAGCGGCTAGCCTTGAGGGCATTCAAGATAAACTCGCCCTCGCCCACAAATTGCCCCAGCTTGAAGATGCGGAACACCCGCAGCAGCCGCAGCGTCCGAATCACCAGCAGGTAGCGGCTACCGGCCAGCACCAGGGCCGCCAGCGTGGGCACGATGGCCAGAAAGTCGATGATGCCCAGCCAGCTCAGCGCGTAGGCCAGCGGCCGGCGCACTACCAGCAGCCGCAGCAGGTATTCCACAATGAACAGCGCCGTAAACGCCCATTCCACCACCCGCAGCGCCGGCCCGTACTGCGCCCGGATGCTCTGCACGCTCTCCAGCATCACCGCCAGCACGCTCAGCACGATGGCCACCAGCAGCCCGATGTCGAACAGCTGCCCGGCCCGCGTATCCGATTCGAAAATGACGCGGTAAGCCGCTTGTCGCCAGGTCGGCGCGTCGTCGTGGGGGCGGATGTCCATAGGCAGCAGGGGAGGGCCGCGCTACGGGGCGGCCGGTCGGTAGCCCGGTTTACGCAAAACGGTCCGCTAGCGGCGGCCCGGCTGGCGCGCATCTGCGAGGCGTGCTGACGAGTTTTGAGTCTGTGACGCGGGCAAGTAAGCGGTAAGCACGCCTCGCAGATACGCGCCAGTTTCACGGCATAGGCCGCCAGCTGCTACCGACCTTTCGTCAGCACTTCCCGCACCGGCGTCCAGCGGATTTCCGGGTAGCGGCCGTTGTCCAGCGGCTCCTGGAGCTTGGCCTGGCCGCTGAGCATGTTGTGCAGATACTGCATGCCCTGCCAGGGTGGAAATACTTCGTCTTTGGCGGGCACGAGGGTTTTGGTTACCTTAATCATGGTGCCGAGCAAGCCCAGGCCGCCGGCGCGCAGCAGCTTATATTCCTTGCCCGTGGCCGCGGTAGCGGCCACCCGCAGCCCGCGGATGCTGGCTACTTCGCCGGCCACGCGCAGGTAGCGGGGCGTGGTGGGGTCGAGGGCGGCGGCGGCGGCGAATTCAGCAGTGTTGACCATCGTGGTGAAGTCTAAGGGCTGGTCGGCGCTACCCCAGTAAAGCACCCGCTTCGGGCCCGGCAACACCACCGGCGCCTGCCCCGTCAGCAGGTCCATAAACATGCCGTTGAGGATGGAAGTAGCCTGGATGGGCGCCTGATCAAGCCGCCGCTGAAACTCCCGGCGCAGGTCGAAGTTGCGGTTGGAGCCCTCGGGCAGCCGGGTGAAGTCGGCGGAGAAGTCGGAGGGAATAAAGCGCGGCACACCGGCTGCTACGGCCGCGTCGAGCAGCTGCGTCTGGGCCTCCACTATCACCGCCCGCAGCCCCGACAGCGCCGACACCACGCAGGCCGCCCCGGCGCAGGCCTGCCGAAGCGCCGCCGCGTCGGCGTAGTCGATTTCCACTATCTCCACGCCCTGCAGCCGTAATGAGGCCGCCTCGGCTCCGGCGCTGGCGGCCGGGCGCACCAGGGCCCGCACGGTGGCGCCGCGCTGCCGCAGATGGTGGGCAATCAGCAGGCCGAGCGCGCCGGTAGCGCCGGCCAGCACGATAGTAGCCGGCTCGGGAGTAGAGCTGGAAGTTGGTGTGGCGGAGGTAGAAGCCATAAGTCAGTACTTGGGGAAAGCCGTTGCCGGCGGGTTGGAAGGGAGTCGCTGGGCGCGGCCACCCGGCCTGCATACGGATTAGTAGTCCGCGCGCTCAAATATTTCGCCGTCGGCCAGCTCGTAGCGGATCAGGCCGGCCTGCTTGTCCCAGTAAAACGCCCGCAGCTGCCCGTTGCCGTAGTTGGTTGCGTTTTGGCCCTGGCGAAAAACGTAGGCGGCCGGGTACGCCTGGCCCGTGGTAGTCAGCGTGCAGGGCTGCAGCACCAGCTTTGCGGTAGGCTCCCCCGGCTGGCTGGCCGTGGTGCAGTCCAGCCCGGCAAAGCTGAACGCAAGCTGCCCCGGCCTTTGGGGGTTGCTCTTGCGCATGTTCACTACGAAGTCCCGGTGCTTGTCGTCGTAGGGCGTGGCGGGCCGCAGCACGAGCTGGGTGAAGATGGGCTGGTAACGCCCAGCCTCCGGCGTGTTGCAGCGGGTATTCTCGTGCCATTCCTGGCGGGGCAGCACGGTAAAGCTGTTCGAGTGGCCGCGGTTGCTGCGAAAGGTCAGCCGCGTGCCTTCCTGATACCCGGCAAACAAGGCTCGCTCTTCCGGCGAGAGCGAAACTTCCTCACAGGTGCCGCAGCCGGTCAGCAGCAGTGGTAGAAACGACAACAGCTTTTTCATGCGTAGCGGCCGGCTGGGGCAGTGTCACCCTCAGTCGCGCCATTTCTCCCATACGCAGGCTGCCGCGTGCGGGTAGCGCGGCAGGGCAGGGCCAGGTCAACTCAGCCGCCTTACCTGGAACTACGGGCGCCGGCCAGCTCGGTTCCAGCGGGCTGCCAACTGCCGCTTCTGCCGCGCTTAAATCCCCGTTTCCAGCCCGTCCAGGCTGCGGGCGTTGCGTTCCTGCCAGTATTCCTGCACCTTTTCCGGCCCGCGCTTTTCCATTGAGTGGTTCAGCTCGTTGCGCTCGGCCTGGAAGTCGAGCAGCGGCACGGCGAAGCCGCAGGACGTCGTCACCAGATCCACCTCGACTACCAGAATCTGCCGGGCGCCGGGCAGGGGCGGAAACAGCGGCAGCAGCTCAGGCCATTCCGCGTCGCGGGGGTGATACACGGTGGCCGTGCCGTAGAGCCGCAGGATGTTGGGCCGGCCCTCGAAGGCACACCACATGAGCGTAATGCGGTTTTGGGCCCGCAGGTGGGCGGCCGTCTCGTTGCCGCTGCCCGTCAGGTTGAGCCAGGCCACGCGGTGCTCATCCAGGACCCGCAGCGTGTCCTGCCCCTTGGGCGAGACGTTGACCCGGCCATCGGCGGCGGCTGTACCTACGAAAAACAGGTGCTGCTGCTCGATAAAAGTGCGGGTAGCCGCATCAATCTCAGAGAATTGCTTCATGGTATCAGAAGGAAAAGCTGCCGCCCCGGCCGCTGGCCCGCAAGGTAAAAAAAGCCCGACCCCAACCAGCCGTTACTAACTCCGCCGGCCGCGCGGTGGTGGCGCTTGCCTAGTCGCCACGCGCAACGGGCAGATTAGCCTAGGCGCAATTTTAAGTTACTATTTCAATAGGGGGTATTATTTAAAGGGTATATGTGTAAAACATTATATTTTTTCGGGTACAGGGGTGAAATCCACATGGTGGATATTATATATTTAGCGCAAATAGTTTCCGCTCCCCATTTTTTTCACCACTACCAAAAACATGAAACAGCTTTATTCCCCAACCCCAGAACATGGGCACCGTCGCCGTACGCTGCGCCGCGCTTTATTCGCCGCCTTACTGAGCGGCAGCCTGCCCGCCGCGGCTCAGTCGACGGCCTTGCAGTTTGACGGTGCTACCAAGTACGTGCAGGCCACCAGCGTCAACCTGAGCGGTTCCGCCCTGAGCCTGGAAGCCTGGGTAAAAGTTAATGCCTTCAAAACGGTGTTTCCCTACATCTCCAGCATCGCCGGCGTGGAAGACGGCAACGCCGCCGCCCTGCTTCGCTTCGGCGACGCGGGCACTCCGGCCAACAAGCTGCAATTCGTGCTCACCGTCGGCACTACCCAGCTCAAGCTCACGTCGGCTGCCACGTTTAGCCCTAATACCTGGTACCACGTAGCGGCCACCTACGACGGCACTACCATGAAAATCTACGTCAACGGCCTGCTCGACGGCTCCCTGGGCGCGGTAGGCACGGCCGCGGGTGCCGGCGCGTTCAGCATCGGCCGCAACTACGAGAACGGGCGCGTGCTAAACGGCGCCATCGACGAGGTGCGGGTGTGGACGCGCGTCCTCACGCCCGCCGAGGTTCTGGCCAACCGCTGCTCCGTTGACCCGGCCGCCGTAGGTCTGGAAGCCTACTGGCCGCTGAACGAAGGCAGCGGCGCCGTCGCCGTCGACCGAACCGGCAATGGCCACGACGGCACGCTGCTCAACATGGCCTCCACCGACTGGTCGACGGCTGTACCGGGGCAGTGCGTGGTAACGGCGGTGCAGGCGCCACGCCCGGCCGCCGCGCTGGGCGTGCAGGTGCTCGGCAACCCGGCCGCCGGCGAACAGACCGAGCTGGAAATCCGCGGGGCCCAGGGCCAGCCCGTCCGGGTGCAATTACTTAACAGCGTGGGGGCCGTAGTGCGGGAGCAGCTGCTGACGCCGGCCGCCCCGGCCCAGCGCAGCCCGCTGGCTTTGCCCGCCGCCGCCGGCCTCTACGTGGTGCGCGTGAGCACGACCACCGGCACGGCTACCACCCGCCTGCTCCGCCAGTAAGTCCCGGCTTGCGGGCCCCGGTTAGTCTGGCCGGGGCCCGCAACGGCTGGTTTCCCGGTGGGCCCGCCGCCGGGCTTGCTTTTCGGTCCCCGAATCGTTAGCTTGATTGAACGCGCCCGCGTGGCGGCTCACCTGGCAGGCCAGCGGTGGTGCGGGCATTACGTTCGGACTATGCACCATATCGTCTACCAAAGCAGCGCCGTGGGGCCGCCGACCCTGGCGGACCTGCGGTTTTTGCTGCGGCAGTCCCGCCTCAACAACGGTCCCCTGGGTATTACGGGGCTGCTACTGTACGGCAACGAAAGCTTCCTGCAGGTGCTGGAAGGGGAGGAGCCCGCCTTGCGGCAGGTGTACGCCCGCATCCAGGCCGACCAGCGCCACACCCGCGTCGTGACGCTGGCCGACGGTCCCATTCACGCGCGGGTTTTCCCTGACTGGTCGATGGGGTTTCAGGCGCTGTCCGGCGAAAACTTCGCGCGCCTGAGCGGCTACATTGACCCGTACCGCTCGCACTTCCTGGATGCTCACCTGCCCGACATCGACGGGGAAATGCTGCACCTGCTCAAGTCCTTTGTTGTCAACGACGGTACCCGGCTGTAAATAAGCTGGGCGGGGTACGTCCGACTGCCGGGAATACCTAAAGCCGCGGGGGCGGGGAGCCGCAAGAGAGTTTAGCGTATTCAATCATAAGCACTACAAACGGGTGCGGGTGCGTTAATTTGCGCTGCTGAGCCTATGCCGGCGTCCGGCGCGTTGCTGGTTACGTAAGTAGCGGGCCGCCAAAATCTGCGTTACCACTCATTGCTGCCTTACTGTTTATTAGGATAATGAATCTGAACTTTACTGGGCCACGCGGCCCACTCCGTTTGCGTTGCGCGGAGAGCCGGCCGGCTCTCCGCAAAGGCGCTATTATGTTCTGCCTGCTAAGCCTTAGCTTCGCTGCGGCCGGGCAGTACAAGCTGAAGTCGAAGGCGGAGCTGCTGGCCGACTACAACCTGGTGCTGGAGGAAAGCTTCGACACCATTTCCCATCCCTCGCAGCTCGGCGACAAGTGGCAGTTCACCGGGGACTCGTTCAACGCCAGCTCGGGCGGCGGCGAGTACTATCCGGACCCGACGACGACCAACTGGGAAAATATGGAGTTGCGGGCCGAGGGTGCTACCCGTTTCCTGCGGCTGAAAGCAACCCTGATTGACTCTACGGCGGCCGACTTCAACCGCATTGAGGTGTACCCGGACCCGTTTGATCCGGCCAAAAAGAACCGCATAGCCAAATTCCGCTCGGCAATGCTTATGACTAAGCGCGGATCCGGCCCGCCGGTTTTTGATCCGCCCTGCACGCCCAACGACAACCCCGGCGGCTACTCGCGCGGTTTTTTGTATGGCATCTTTCAGATCCGGATGCGGCTGGATAAGCGACCTACCTACTCCGCATTCTGGCTCTGGGGCGAGCCGCCACACTCCGGCTCGTGGCCCGCCAGCCTGCAGGTGAATATGTTTGAGGGCAAGGATTATCAGTTCAGCACCACGCGCCGGTTTGGTATTGGCTACGATGACGAGGCCGACAAGTTTGTGCCGCACCGCGGGCAAAATAACTGGGTGGAGAAAAACGGCAGTACCGACCTGGCCGATGACTTCCACGTGTATACCGGCGTCTGGACGCCCACCGAAATATCCTTTTTCCTCGACGATGATAAAATTGTGACCTACAATGATTCCACCATCATGAGCAAGTACAACCGCTGCCCAGCGGAGCTGATCGTGTCGCTGCAGATGTGGCCCTGGTACACCCAGCCGGCCGATCTGGACGTTGACTACATCCGGGTGTACAAGCCCAAAAACAGCCCGACCGAGTTTCCGGCCTATGAAGTAGACAAGAGCGCCGAGTACCGCGGCTTTTTCCGGCGGCTACAGCAGCTGCTGACTCCCGCACCCTTTTCCATCGTGACCGACTAGGTTTGCCCTGCCGCGGCTTCCGGCCGACCCCACGATTTGAGGTGGCGGCTGCGAATAGGGTCGTACCTTTGCGCGTACTTCCCGTGCTCATGCGTATTCTCTTTATCGTGCCCTATCCCCAGGGCAAGGCGCCTTCCCAGCGGTTCCGCTTCGAACAATACCTGGACCTGCTCACCGCCGACGGCCACCGCTGGCACTTGGCGCCGTTCATCTCCGACGAAACCTGGGCCATTCTCTATAAGCCCGGCCACGCGCTGCGCAAGGCGCTGGGCATTCTGGGGGGCTTTCTGCGGCGCTGTGGGCTGCTGTTTTCCGTGCCGCAGTACGACTACGTATTCATTCATCGCGAAGCCTCGCCCATCGGGCCGCCCGTGTTCGAGTGGATCATTGCCAAGGTGCTGGGCAAGAAGATTATCTACGACTTTGACGATGCCATCTGGATTCCGAATACCTCGGAAGCCAACAAAATAGTGGCCGGCGTGAAGTGGCACCACAAGGTGGGCAGTATCTGCCGCTGGGCCTACAAGGTGAGTTGTGGTAACTCCTACCTGCGCGACTACGCCCGGCAGTTCAACCCGCGGGCCTTCGTCAACCCCACCACCATCGATACGGAGCACCTGCACAACCGCGTGCGCGACCAGCGGGCCCCGGGCAAGCTGGTGATTGGCTGGACGGGCACGCACTCCACGCTGCGCTACATCGGGCAGGTGGTGCCAGTGCTGGCCCGGCTGGAGCAGGAGTACGATTTCGAGTTCCGGGTGATTTCCAACCAGCCGCCCGAGCTGCCGCTCCGCTCGTTGGTGTACCAGCCCTGGCGCAAAGACACCGAAATTGCCGACCTGCTGGGCTTCCACATTGGCCTGATGCCGCTGGAGGACGATGCCTGGGCCCAGGGCAAGTGCGCCTTCAAAGCTCTGCAGTACATGGCCCTGGGCGAGCCGGCGCTGGTGTCGCCGGTGGGCATGAACACGGAAGTGGTGACCGAAAACGTCAACGGCTTCGTGTGCACCACGCCCGCCGACTGGGAAGCCAGCCTGCGCCGTCTCCTCGACGACGAAACCCTGCGCGCCCGCCTGGGCGAAGCCGCCCGGCAGACGGTGGAGGCGCGCTACTCGGTGGTATCGAACTGGCCCAACTTCCGCGCCCTTTTTTCTTAGCGGCCGGCGCTTAGCGCGGGTCCAGCTGCTGCAGAATAGCCACCCAGTCGGCCTCGGTACGGGCGGCTTGGGCCCGGGACTGCAGCGGGCCGGCCAGCGGCGGCAGGGCGCCCTGCATGCTTTTCAGGGTCAGCTTCACGGGCACAGTCTCCGCGGCGGAGAGCCGCAGGAAGTACGTGGTGTTGTCGTCCAGCGTCGCCGCGTGCGTATCCGTGCCGTACCCGCTCGACACGGGGGCTTTGCGCACGGTTTTCAGGTAGTGCTTGAGCAATACGTACCGGCCTTCGTGCAGCACTTCCGCATAATGGCTCCGGTACGCCGGATTCGGGGCTTCCGCGAAGCGCCGGAAGCGCCGCTGCCGCGCCGGGCCGGTGGCCGAGGCCGGTTCCTGCAGCACGAAACCCACCACGTGCCGGTCGTTGAGGTGCAGGGGGGTGTGGGTGGCGGAGAGCATCAGCAGCCAGTGGTTCAGCACGTCGTACCTGAGCGGCACGGGCGCCAGGGGCACCTGGTTGTCGGTCGTCAGCTGGGCCGGCAGCCAGCGGTCGTCGAGGTAGGGCGAGCCTTCCACGCCGTCGGTGCGCCCCAGATACAGCGGGGCGGCCTCGCCGCGGGCCAGCTTGTCGAGATTGGCCTGCCCGGCGGCCCCGGCCTGCTCGAGGTTGGCCTGCTGAGCCTGCGCCAGTGGGCCGGCCAGCAGCAGCAGAGGGAAAAGGTAAAGCCAGCGGACACTCATAGCAGTAGGGCGCGAAGTAGAAGCCCTAATATAAGCAGCCGCAGCTCCCGCGTAGCACGGGCCTAACCCTACGGTTGAGTTGCCCGTTTCAGCCTCGTCCTTTCCCTTGATAGAATGAAGCTGATTTCCTCTTTTCTGCTGGCCGGCACGCTGCTGGCCACTGGCCCAGCCGCCACGGCCCAGCAGGCGTCGCCCTACCACACCCGCTTCGCCGTCGATGGCCCCGTCATTCTGGGTCTGGGCGCCGTGAGTGGGGCCGGGCTCTACCTCGTGCAGCAAAAGCACGGCCTGACCGAAGCCGGGGCGGCGGCCCTCAATAAAAACGACGTGCCGAAGTTCGACCGTTTCGTGGCCGGCAAGTACAGCAACCGCGCCCAGACCGCCGGCGACCTGATGTGCTACGGCTCGTTGGTGGCCGCGCCGGGCCTGCTGGCGCTGAATCCGGGCGCGCGCGGCAGATACGGGCAGGTGCTGGGGCTGTACGTCGAAACCATGGCTACTACGGCGGCCCTCTTCACGATGAGCGTGGGCAACATCTCCCGCTACCGGCCTTACCTCTACGGTGCGGAAGGCGGCAACAAGCGCACGAGCAAGATTGCCACCAACTCGTTTTTTGCCGGCCACACCGCCCACACGGCCACGGCCACGTTTTTCGCGGCCAAAGTTTTTCACGACTTCAATCCCGATTCCCGCGCCCAGCCCTACGTGTGGGGCGCGGCGGCGCTGGTGCCGGCGGCCGTGGCCTACGCCCGCATTGAGGCCGGCAAGCACTTTCTCTCCGACAACCTCGTGGGCTACGCCATCGGCGCCACGGCCGGCATCGTGGTGCCGCAACTGCACAAGCAGGCCCGGCGCACCGGCTACTCCTTCACCCCAATTCAGGGCCTGAACGTGAACGGCTATTCCTACGGCGGCCTGCTCGTGACGAAGCAGCTGTAGCCGGATTGGCCGACTGGCGTTTCGCGCTACTCGGCGCGCTTCGCCGGCTGGCGGCGTCCCACGTAAAACCGGTCCGCGTAAAATGGCTTGGAGCCGTTGAAGGTCAGGCGCACCGTGGCCGAAGCTTTCTGGGCCGCGCTGCCGGTGCGGGCGGGCTGCCAGCGGGGCATGGCCGCTACCACCTGGTCTAGGTGCAAGGCTTCAATCTGCCCATTGGGGCTGGTCGTGAGGTTTTGTACGCTCTGGCAGCACACCGCCCCAGTCGTATCCACGATGATCTGCACCAGCACCTGGCCCGTGAGCGGCTGGGCTTGCGCCGGGCTGAGCTTCTGGTGAAAGTATAGATCCAGGGTCGTGCTCGTGAGCTCGGCGGGCGTGGTGCCGCAATCCAGGCAGTAGGCCGTCAGCGGGCAGGCATTGTACTCAATGCGCTGGGCGCGGGCCGTGGCTTTCTGGGTTTCCGTGGGCGGCGCCGGCCGTTGCGCCACTGCGAGTTGGCTGGTGAGAAGCGCGAAAGCTGCCGTAAGGGATAAGACGGGAAAACGCATGGAATAGGAAATAGCAGGTTGGTAAAAGGACAAGCAAAGAAACCAGTATATTTTGGGAATGTCTTACTCCATTGCCAGGCCCGGAGCAACTAGCTGAAGAAGAAGTGGGTCGACTGGGCCAGCGTAGCCGAAAGCCAGCTGTTGGGGCGTTGGGGAGTACTGGTCACGCTTTCTATCTTCTGCTTATGCCGTCGACTTTGCCTGATTTATCACCTGATTCTCCTGCCGTTCCGCTCCGCGTGCCATCCATCGACATCGTGCGCGGGCTGGTGATGGTGATTATGGCCCTCGACCACGTGCGCGAGTTCTGGAGCCCCACGCCCGTGCGCCCCGAAGACGTGGCCCAGGCCCCGGCGCTGCTGTTCTTTACCCGCTGGATTACTCACTTCTGCGCGCCCACCTTCGTGTTTCTGGCCGGCGTCAGCATCTTCCTCTCCGCTCGGAAGCATCCCAATCGGGGTCGGGTTAGCCGGTTTCTGCTCACGCGCGGGCTGTGGCTGGTGGGGCTGGAAGTCTTCGTCATCAGCTGGATCCTGCAGTGGGGCTACCAGCTGATTCTGCTGCAGGTAATCTGGGTGACGGGCTGGGGAATGGTACTGCTGGCGGGCCTGATCTGGCTGCCCCGCTGGCTGTTGGCCACGCTGGCGCTGGGCACCATTGCGGGCCACAACCTGCACCCCGGCTTCCAGCCCGCCACCGTGGCCGAGGGGCTGCTGGCGCTGCTACACAATGGCCCTTCGGTGCTGCCCACGCCGTTTTTGCCGCCGCTGCTGGCGGCCTACACGCTGGTGCCGTGGGTGGCGGTGCTGGCGGCCGGCTACGTGGCGGGGCCGTGGTTCGTGGCCGCGCCCGCGCGGAGGCGACAACTGCTGCGCCGGGCGGGGGTGGCGCTGCTGGGGCTATTCGGGCTGCTGCGGGCTACCAACTGGTACGACGACCCCAGCCCGTGGAGCCCGCAGGCGCGGGGGCTGGGCTACGGCGTGCTGTCGTTTCTGAACGTGACCAAGTACCCGCCGTCGTTGCTGTTTCTGGCCCTCACGCTGGGCGCGGCGCTGCTGCTGCTTAGCAGCCTGGAAAATGCCCGCGGCCGCGTGAGCCAGTGGCTGCGGACCTTCGGGCAGGTGCCGTTTTTCTACTACCTGCTCCATTTGCTGCTCATCAGCGGGAGCGCCTGGGCCTGGACGCGGCTGGCGTTTGGGCAGGCCATCAACCTGGGCTTCGCCAACGTCAAGGACTGGCCCGCCGGCTACGCACCCAGCCTGCTGCGGGCCTACGCGGTCTGGATAGCGGTGGTGCTGACGCTGTACTGGCCCTGCCGCTGGTACCAGGGCTTCAAGCAGCGGCATTCCTACTGGTGGCTGGCGTATTTGTAAGCATTGAATTTAGCTGGACATTGCGGCAGACACTAGGGAATAATATCTTGCGAGCCTGGCAAGAGGATTAGCACTCAACCAGCCGGTAACTCTTTCGAGCAGCAACCCGGTAAATAAAAAACAGAGAAAATGGCTGAGCAAAAAAACGGCGCGGCAAATACTTCTTCGTCCAACGGAGCAACTCCCAAGGTGACGGGGATTGGCGGGATTTTCTTTTTTGCCGACAATCCGCAGGAATTAAAAGAATGGTATGCCAAAAATCTGGGGCTTGAAATCAATGACTGGGGCGCAACCTTTGATTCCAGAAACGCGGACCGGCCGGAGGAGGTAAACTCGCTGCAATGGAGCCCTTTTAAAAAGGATAGTGAGTATTTCGCGCCGTCAAAAAAGGAGTTCATGATCAACTACCGGGTGCAGAACATCGAAGGCCTCGTAGCCAGGCTCAGGGAAAACGGAGTAACTATCCTCGACGACATTGCGAGTTACGACTACGGAAAATTCGTCCACCTCATGGATGCCGAGGGTAACAAGATTGAGTTGTGGGAACCCGCTTAGCAGGGTGTTAAAATGGACGGTAAAAACGTAGTGGGAATTTAGATTTAGGTCTTGCTGACTCGCCGGAGGATATTGCTTTGGGAGTCATAATGCTAAAAAAACAGACGCAATATTCTGCCTGTTTTTCGGCCGGCGTGAGGTGTTGTACCGGTAGATTATCAAGTGTCTGCTTAGTATTCGGGTAAAAACACATTTCGGGGATATAGTGCAATCCGAATTCAATCGTACCTTGACCGGCGAGTGAAAATTCTGGCTCTAATCCCGAACCCCGATGATGCTACGCTACTCCCGAATTGGTTTATCCTGCCCGGTTGCCCGCTGGGCCGCGCTGTTTAGTGGGCTGCTGCTCTGGCTGATTGCGGTGCTGCCCGCCCGGGCCCAGATGGAGCCCGCTGCCCAGTACACCAAGCTCACCGTGGCCCAGCTGCTGGCCTGGACGCCCACCGGCCCTACGGCCCTGCCCGCCAACGTGAGCCAGGTGGCGCTGGCCGCCCGCCAGAACACGCTGACCACCCAACTTAACCCCGCCCAGAGCTTCCGCCACCAGATCAACTACATTCCCGACGGCATGGCAGGCTTCGCGGGCTACCTCAACGAGCAGCCCCGCTTCAACCTCTACAACTTCACTCACTGGCAGTACATCGACGTGCTGACCTGGTTCGACGGGCCGGTGGCCATTCCGGCCCGGCCCTGGGTGGAAGCGGCTCACCGCAACGGCGTGAAGATTATCGGCTCGGTGTTCACCTCCGCCGCCGACGTAAACCTGCTTATCCAGAAGGACGGCAACGGCGAGTATACCGCCGCCCAGAAGCTGGTCGACGTGGCCACGTACTACGGCTTCGACGGCTGGTTTTTCAACCAGGAGTCCTCGGTTTCGGCCACCACGGCCACCGAGTTGCGCAACCTGCTCAAGCGCCTGCAAGTGCTGCGGCCCGCCGGCATGGAAATGCACTGGTACGACGCCATGCTGCCCAGCGGCAGTATCTCGTACCAGAACGCGCTGAACGCCAACAACCAGCTGCTGCTCCAGGACGGCGCGGCCCGCGTCGCCGACGCCATGTTTACCAACTACTTCTGGTCGGGCGCCACCAACATCAACACCTCCGTGAATACCGCCACCGCGCTGGGCCGCAGCCCCTTCGACGTGTACATGGGCGCCGACCTGTGGCCCAACCGCAACCCGCAGGCGCTGTTCACCCAGACCAACTGGATCAACAACTACTTCGCCAACAACGACCTGACCCAGCCGCGGCTGTCGTTCGGCCTCTTCGCCGCCAACCTCACCTACAACGGCGGCTTCAACTCCTTCAACAGCAACGCCGCCGACTACGCCAGCTTCTACCAGACCGAGCAGCGCATGTTTGCCGGCAACGACCTGGACGTGAGTACCGAGGATGCCACCGGCTGGAAGGGTTTCGGCCACTACGTGCCCGTGCGCAGCGTCGTCAACACGCTGCCGTTTGAAACCTACTTCTGCGTGGGTCAGGGGAAAGTGTTTGCCAACAACGGCGAGCAGCTGACCAAGGGCTGGACCGACATGGCCAAGCAGAGCGTACTGCCCTCCTGGCAGTGGAACAAAACCGGCGCCGCGCCCATCAGCGTGGGCTACGACTTCAGCCGCGCTTACTACGCCGGCACGTCGGTAAAGCTTCAGGGCAGCCTCAGCGGCACCAACAGCAGCACAGTGAAGCTCTACCAGACCAAGCTGCCCGTGGCGGCTCAGACCAGCTTTGACGTGACCTACAAAGTGGCGGCGGCCGGCGCTGCCAACGCCAAACTGGCGCTATACTTCGCCGACAACCTCGCCGCGCCCGAGCTGCTCGACCTGGGTACCGCGCCCGACACGCTCTGGAACACGCGCACCTTCAGCCTGGCCGCCTACGCGGGCCGGGAGTTGGCCGTCATCGGGGTGCAGGCCGCCGCGCCGGCCGCCGTGGCCGCTTACCGCCTGAACCTGGGCCGGCTGAAAATCTACAACGGCGCGGCCGTCACGGCCGCGCCCACGGTGGGCTTCACGGCCAGCGCCACGGTCGTGACTGTGGGTCAGCCCGTCACGTTTTCCAACGCCTCCACCAACGCCACGTCCTACGCCTGGACTTTCGCGGGCGGCACGCCGGCCAGCAGCACGGCCGTATTTCCGGTGGTGCAGTACGCCGCACCCGGCACCTACGCCGTGACGCTGACGGCTACCAACGCCGCCGGCACCCGGACCCTCACCCGCCCCGCCTACATCACGGTGGTAGCACCCGGCGGCTCGGGCGGCAACACGGCGCTGGTCTTCGACGGAGCCACCAAATCGGTGGATGCGGGGGCCGTAAACCTGAGCGGGACGGCGCTGAGCATGGAGTGCTGGCTTAAGCCAGCGGCCTTCAAAATCGCGTCGCCGTTTATTTCGAGCGTGCTGGGCATGGAAGACGGCGCCAACACGGCCTTGCTGCGCCTCGGCGACGCCGGCCTGGCCGCCAACCGCCTGCAGTTCGTGCTGACTATCGGTGGCACGGCCCGCAAGCTTAACGCCGCCACCGCCCTCACCGCCAATACCTGGTACCATGTGGCCGCCACCTACGACGGCACGGCCATGAAGCTCTATATTAATGGCCAGCTCGACGCCACGCTCAGCGCCACGGGCGCGGTGACGGCCAACGGCATCTTCACTTTCGCCCGCAACTACGACAACACCCGCATCCTCAACGGCTCCCTCGACGAAGTCCGGGCTTGGACCCGCGCCCTGACGGCGGCCGAAATCAGCGCCAACAGCTGCTCCGTGGCCCCCAACGCGCCCGGCCTGGAAGGCTACTGGCCCTGCAACGAAGGCAGTGGCACGGTAGCCGTCGACCAGACCGGCCATGGCCACCAGGGCACGCTCATCAGCATGACGCCCGCCGACTGGTCGACGGTCGTGCCGTCGGCGTGCGTGGTCACGGCGGTGCAGCCGGGCCGGGCGGTTTCGGAGCTGCAGGTCGTGGCCCTGGTAAACCCGGTGCGCGGTAGCCGGGCCGAAATCGAAATCCGGGGCGCGCAGGGCCAGCCGACGCTAGTGCAGGTCATCAACCTGCTGGGGGCGGTGGTTTGGGAGCAGCAGCTCCGGCCCACGGCCGCCGTGGAGCGCCGCACGCTACCCCTCGCGCCGGCCGCCGGACTCTACATAGTGCGCGTGAGCACTGCCACCGGCACGGCCACGGTGAAGCTGCTCAAGCAGTAGCGCCGGTTGCGCGTCAGCCGGGCCCGGCGCGCAATCAGCTCCGTTGCTGATAAGTCCGGCTAAAACATGCAACGCCCTTTACCGGATGCGGTAGAGGGCGTTGGCATGTAGGCAGTATGTTGTGCGACGGGCTCAGCTTCGGCTCAGCCAGTCCTGGGCGGCCTGCTCATCCACGAACAGCTGGGCGCGGAAGGGCAGGTTGTCATAGTGCTCGGGGATGGGCACGTCGCCGCGGTCCTCCATTTCGGTGAGCAACGATGGCGACACGAGGTAGGCGAGGTAAGTTATTTTGCCTACCCGGTCGTGGGCCTGGGGAAAAAACGTGGTCAGCAGCTCGGCCCGGTAGCTGGTGTCGCGGCGCAGGTCGATAAGCCAGTGCTGGCAGTCGTGCTGGTTGGCCGCATCGAGCATCAGGGCGTAGGCTTCCTGAATCTCGGTGGGCGCGAGGGGCCGCAGGATGCGGTTGATGATAAAGCAGACGTCGTCGCGGTAGGTTAAGTCCAGGAATTCGCGGGCCGGTAGGGAATGGTACATTCGGAAGGGAAGGGGACGAAATACCCTGTACGGACAGCGGTACGTCCGGTTTGCCAAAAGCGGCCCGGCGGCGAAAACCTACGTTATTTTGGCAATGGCGGCTTTCGGGCTGGCGCTGTCGCGGCAAATTCATTGCTTTACCCATGCAAGCAGCCTCCACCGTCTTCCTGGTCCGCCCCGCGCGGTTTGCCTTCAACGCCGAAACCGCGCTGTCCAACCACTTCCAGCAAGCCATTGCCGGCCTCGACGAAGCCGCCGTGCAGGCCCGGGCCTTCGCCGAGTTCGACGCGCTGGCCACCACGCTGCGCGGCAAGGGCGTGCGGGTGCTGGTATTCGACGATACGGCCGCGCCTGCCAAGCCCGACGCGGTGTTTCCCAACAACTGGCTCACCCTGCACTCCGACGGCCGCGTGCTGCTTTATCCCATGTGCGCGCCCAACCGCCGCGCCGAGCGGCGGCCCGACATTCTGGCCGCGCTGAGCCGGCAGTTCATCGTGAACGAGGTTATCGACCTGTCGGGTCACGAGGCGGAAAACCGGTTTCTGGAAGGCACCGGCAGCATCATCTTCGACCACGAGCACCGCCGGGCCTACGCCGGCCTCTCGGCCCGCACCGACGCCGGCCTGTTTGCGGCCGTGGCCGCGCGGCTGGGCTACGCGCCCGTGGCGTTCCACTCCCTCGACGCCCGGGGCCACGAAATCTACCACACCAACGTGATGATGTGCGTGGGTGCCGGGTTTGCCGTGGTATGCCTGGAAAGCATCCGCGACGCGGCGGAGCGGGCCACGGTGGTCGATTCGCTCACCGCCACCGGCCACGAAATAGTCGACATCTCCCTGGCTCAGGTGGCGCGGTTTGCGGGCAACATGCTGGCTCTGCAGCCGGCCGGCGGACCGGCGCTGCTGGCCCTGTCGCAGAGCGCCCACGACGCGCTGACCGCCGGGCAGCGGCAAACGCTGGGTGGCTACGCCGAGCTGGTGCCGCTGCCCATCCCGACCATCGAAACCATCGGGGGCGGCAGCGCGCGGTGCATGCTGGCGGAGGTATTTCTGCCGGTGCGGGTAGAGGCTTTAGACGGGGCGTAACCAGCCCGCTCGCCCCCAAAGTGCCGCTGGTATATTCGGTGGGGCAGAAAAGGCGGAGAGGCCGCCGGACTTAGTCGGTGAACTTCACCTTCAGCTTGGTCAGCTCCCCGGCCTGAATCTGCTCGTCCAGGTTTTTGTCGATGAACACGGCGAAGTACAGGGCCGGCATCGTAGTGGCGGGCAGGGGAATTTCCTGCTCCGAGCCCTCCAGCATCACGTTGGTGATATTCCACTCCAACTGTTGGGTGCCGTCGGGGTTGGTGCCCAGCAGCTCGACACGGTGGTCCCGGGGGCTGGCGTAGTAGAGGTAATGCTGGCCCACGATGTCGGGCATCACGGCCGTGTAGCCCTGGTCGGTGCCAGCCATGCCCGAGCCTTCCTCCAGGTAGGGCGAATCGGCAGTTTTCAGCCCGACTTTAATATCAGCCTGGGCCTCGGCGGTGGTCGTCACCACGACGTGGACGGCGTGGTAGAGCTCCTTTTTCTCGTCGTAGGGCTGGCAGCTGAAGCGCAGGGAAAACGGGGCGCGCCGCAACGTGGCAGCGGCGGTTTCCTGGCTGGTCGTGGTTTGCTGCCCGTCCTGGCGCACCGTCACGGGCAGCGGCGGCACGGACGAGCAGGCGGAAGTCAGTAGCAGCAGAAAGCCGAGGCCCGGCGCAGTAAGATTCATCGGCGGAAAGCAGAAGTGAGCGGGCAATGTACGGCACGCCGGACGAAAAAACAGCCCTGACCGGGCGGGCAGGGCTGTTTTTCGCTTCGTGGATTTAACTCTAACTACCAGCTTCGGCGGTGGCCAGGGCTGCGGGTGTAGCCTGGCGGGCGCGCCACTCGTCTTCCAGTACGCTCATTTCCACCAGGCTCCAGTAGGCGTCGCCGTACTGCAGGATGTCGCGGGAAGTGCCCTCGATGGTGAGGCCGCTTTTCTGGTAGCAGCGGATGGCAGCGGCGTTGAAGGAGTACACGCCCAGCTCGATGCGGTGCAGGCCGAGCTGCTCGAAGCCAACCTGGAGCACCGCCTCTACCATGGCCTGCCCGATGCCCCGGCCGCGGGTGTGCAGGTCGCCGACCAGCACCCGACTGATGCGGGCCGAGCGGTTTTTGCGGCTCAGGCCACCCAGGGAAATGTGGCCCACGGTTTCGCCGGTCGTCGTGTCCACGGCTTTGTAGATGAAGGCGTCGGACGTTGGCAAGTCGTTGGTGTCTTCGATGTACCAGGCCAGCTTGTCCGGGGTGAGCGGGAAGCTGAACATGGCCCCCGACCAGTTCATGAGCAGGTGTTCGTCTTTAATCCAGGTGATGAGCTGCGGAAAATCGGTGGGGGTGAAGTACTCCAGTTGTATCATAGAATGGGCGGGGCCGGCACGAGCGTAAAGGGGCCGCAAAAGCGCGGACAACCCAGACTCGGACCAGTAAAGATAAGGGTTTTTGAAGGGCTATGGCCGAGCTTTTACAACCCCGATTTTCCGGCATAAGTTTAGGGCGCTGCCAACAAAACGGCCCGCCCGCCGGTACTATTCCCACAACTCATCCGACCTCACTTTCACAACCCTTTTTTCATGGATTTAGGCGACAATACAGTTCTTATTACGGGCGGTGCCTCAGGCATCGGCTTCGCACTGGCCGACCGTTTCGCGCGGGCCGGCAGCACCGTCATCATCGTGGGCCGGCGCGAAGACAAGCTGCTCGAAGCCCAGGAGAGGCAGAGCGCCCTACACGTGCGCGTCTGCGACGTGGCGAAGGTAGAGGAGCGGCTGGCGCTGCTGGAATGGGTGAAAAGCGAGTTTCCGCGGGTCAACGTGCTCATCAACAACGCCGGCATTCAGCGGCGCTTGCAGCTGAGTGAGCAAGAGGACTGGGAAGTGAGCCGCGAGGAGCTGGTCATCAACCTGGAGGCCCCGATTCATTTGAGCACACTCTTTATTCCGCACCTGCAGCAGCAGGCCAGCCCGGCCATCATCAACGTTACCTCGGGCCTGGCATTCGCGCCGGCCGCGTTTGCGCCCATCTACAGCGCCACCAAGGCCGCGCTGCACTCCTTCACGCTCTCCTTGCGCCACCAGCTGGCGGCTACGCCCATCCGGGTGCTCGAAATCGTGCCGCCGGCCGTCAATACTGACCTCGGCGGCGTGGGCCTGCACACCTTCGGCGTCCCCGTCGACGACTTCGCCAACTCGATTATCGCGCGGCTGGCGGCCGGGGAGCAGGAAATCGGCTACGCCACCTCGGAGGAGTCGCGGCTGGCCTCGCGGGCCGAAAACGACGCCCGCTTCCAGCTCATCAACAACCGCTAAGCCGGCGCGCCGCCAAACGCAAACGACTCCAGCCACTGCCAGGGGCCGCCGGCGTAGGCCCACAGCTGCAGCCCCGTTCCCACGGCCTCAAACGGCACGAATTCGGCCGTGAGCTGCTCGTAGAGAGCCCGCGCCACCTCGGGCCGCACCTTGTTCTGCACCGTCACGTGCGGGCGGCGGCGCTGCTGGTCCTGGGGCGTGAGGTCAGGCAGCCACTGGGCCTGCAGCTCCCGGTGCAGGGCGTCTACGGCGGGGCTTTCGAGCTTGTAGGCCACACCCTGGCCCAGAAACTGCAGGCCCGTCACGGCCAGCGGCAGAAGAGCCTGTGCCTGGCACCGGGCCCGCAGCAGCGCCGAAATAGCGGCGCGGTGCGGGCCCGGCAGGTGGTGAAACAGCGTGAGGTGGGCGGCCAGGTAGTTGCGCTCCTTCGGAAAGTGGGCCTGCCGTAGCGCGTTAAAAAACGCGGCGGCTTCCTCGTTGAGCTGCAGCGTCAGAATAAGCGGGGCAGCCGGATCGGTGGTGGTCATCTGATCTGGCTACAGAATGTCGCTGCTCTGGATAACGTGGCCGCCCTGGCTGGTCAGCTCCGCCTTGGCTTTTTCGAAGCCTTCGGCGCTGATGGCGCGGGTGGCATCCTCAATCAAGAAGGTGGCGAAGCCTTCCCGCAGCGCGTCCTGAGCGGTGTAGAATACGCAGTAGTCGGCGGCCAGGCCGGCCACGTAGACCTCCGTCACCTGTTTGCCGCGCAGGTAGTCGGCCAGGCCGGTGGATTTGCGGTGGCCGTTGTCGTAGAAGCCGCTGTAGCTGTCGATTTCCGGGTCGGTGCCCTTGCGGAAGATGGCCTCAATGGGCTGCTGGTCGAGGGCGGCGGCCAGCTCGGCACCGGGCGTACCCTGGGTGCAGTGGGTGGGCCAGAGCACCTGCGGCAAGCCGCCCAGCTCGGTGAGCTCAAACGGCTGCCGGCCCGCGTGGCTGGCCGCGAAGCTCTTGTGGGCGGCCGGGTGCCAGTCCTGGGTGGCCACCACCAGGTCGAAGCGCGGCTGCAGCCCGTTGACGAGCGGGATGATGGCGTCGCCGTCGGCCACGGCCAGGCTGCCGCCGGGCAGGAAGTCGTTCTGAATGTCGATAACCAGGAGAGCCTTCATAAGCGGGAAAGTGAAAAAGGAGAAACGGATATTGGGTTCAGCGGGCCGCGCTTTGCCGGGTGCAGTGTAGGGTTCAGCTGTTCACCGACTCTTCAGCCCTACAGGGAAGTGTAGGATTTTGACGTTCACCAATGCTAAAACCCTACGCTAGTGGCCATCACGTCGGTCCGCCGTACTTTAGCCGACGGTAATCGTCAGCAGCCCGATGAAGCAACAAAGTAAGCGCGCAATTTTCTTTTGCCCCACCAGCCGCCGGTCCGTGGCCGGGTGGGCGGCGCCGATGGTAAGATGCCTGGCGCTGCTGTTGCCGGCGCTGCTGCTGGGCTTTGCCGCCGCTGCCCAGCTGCCCGTGCTGCAAACCCTGGAATTCGGGAATACCGTGGCGCTGCTGCCCGCCGGCCCGGCCGAAACCAATCCCGCCATCCGTAGCAGCGTCGTGTACCCGCTCACCGGCGCCCGGCCAACGGTGCGCGCCCGCCTGCAGCTGCCCGGCGCCGCTGATTCCGTCACTGTTCGCGTCGTGGCCAACCAGACCGGGCTGGGCGCGGCCGCGCAAACCGTGGCCGGCCGGGCCGGCAGCAGCACCCTGGAGTTGCGCTTTCAGCCTGCCTCGGCGCCGGCCGTGGAAGCCACCGACCTGGAGCTGCGCTGGGAAGCCCGCACCGGCGCCGGACCCTGGGTTAGCTTCGCCACCACCCACCACCGCCTGTACTGGGTGCTGAGCGGCCCCGGCGCGCCCTGGGCCGGGCTGCCCGAGGCGGCAGGCGGCGCAGCCCTCTGGACGGCCATGCTGGAGGTGAGCTGCCGGGCCGCTGCCGGGACCCGCACCGCCGAGCAGGCCGCCAGCGCCGTCACGCAGTTCGTGTACGGCAGCCGGGTAGGGGAGGCTGGCGTCACTAAGTTTCAGTACAATCCTATGCTGCCCGATGCCAACCTCACCCACTTCGACGCGGCGGCGGCCCGCTACGTGGTGCGCACCGAGGAGCTGCAGGCCCTGCTGGCCAGCCTGAATAATCCCAGCATGAGCCACCTGCAGCTGAACTGCTACGACGCGGCCGCCTGCGTGGTGATGCTGGGCAACGCGCTGGGCTGCCGGCTGCAGCGCGTGAAAGTTAACTCGGCGTATTATCTGGTCACGCATAAGCTGGTGCCAATGGGCTTCTCCAAGCCCGCCAAGGCCGATTTTCGGGTGCATTGCGTGGCTTGGAGCGGCCCGCTCGACGCGCGTGGCCTGGTCTACGACGCCTGCTTCGCCCTGCCCACCACCGAAACCCCGGCTGCCGCTACGCCGCTGGCCGCTCTGGCCTTCGGCGACAGTCGCCAAGCGGGCTCCTACGTCCAGACGGTGTTTACCAATAAGGAGGACTTCTATCTGACGCCCCTGGCGGCCCTGGTTGTCCGCCGGTAGCCGCGCTGTACGGATTCGGGTTTTCGGCGCGGGGCTTTTCACAGTTGCGGACTTTGTGAGGCAATGATTTGTGGAAAAATTTTGTGGCGACGCAGCCGCTTTTAGCCGCCTCGTGGCATCGGCTGTGTTCGGGGAAAGGGTTATTTTTTGCAGCTTCGCGCTCCACCTTTTTCCATCCGCCCCGTGGCTTACTCACTTCTTGTCCGCAACTGCGGCCAGCTCCTGACTCTGGCCGGCGGCCCCGCTGACCGTCCCCTCACCGGCGCGGCCCTAGCCGACTGGCAGATTCTCGAAAATGCCTTCGTGGCCTGCGAGGGCGACAAAATCGTGGCCGTGGGCCCGATGGCGGCGCTGGATGAAACCCTCGTTACGGCCGCTACCGAGGTGCTGGACGCGGCGGGGCGGGTAGTGCTGCCGGGGCTGGTGGAGTGCCACACCCACCTAGTGTTTGCCGGTAACCGCGCCCACGAGTTCCGGCGCAAGCTGCAGGGCGAGTCCTACCTCGACATTCTGGCCTCGGGCGGCGGCATCTTGAGCACGGTGCGCGCCACCCGGGCCGCGTCGGAGGCCGAGCTGCTGGAAAATGCTCTGCGCCACCTCCACGATTTTCGCCGATACGGCATCACCACCCTCGAAGCCAAGAGCGGCTACGGTCTCGACAAGGAGACCGAGCTGCGCCTGGTGCGCGTGGCCCGCGAGGCCGGCCG
>Ga0247729_10000193_pt1 | contig 28923 bp, 22 predicted proteins | sample UWRJL133311R2_FD_180958 | JGI IMG/M metagenome (GOLD analysis project Ga0247729, IMG submission 180958) | Plant litter microbial communities from Arlington Agricultural Research Station in Wisconsin, United States - UWRJ-L133-311R-2 | ecosystem: Environmental > Terrestrial > Plant litter >... | reverse complement strand
TTAAATGACATTCCTTTAGTAGCCATTCAGGCTAGCGAAGAGGGTCAATTAATTCGTTGTATTACTGCCGGGGAAATCGACCAACTATGGAGCACTGTTGATGACCATGGAACCGTTGAACACATATTTAGCGGCCAACAGCGCGAACTCTCTAGTAGCACCGTTGTTAAAAACCCTACGCTAATTAGTGGTACGCCATTTGATTTGCAGGTACCACTGCGTAGTGGAGGCTTAGAGACCCTTCACTTGGTAACGGGGGTCACGGTTGTAAATACCGACCTACTGTTGGAAATTTCACCACACTTATTTGTAAGCAAGCGCGGCAGAACGCTTTACGACCCTCGCGTAGGGAGTATTGTTGATAGGCAACAAGTGCGCTTTGGGAAGCGAGTTTTGGAAGGCGCCAGCGTGCCTCGTTTGGAAGATACTGACGAAAACCGCAAGCTTTTTGCCCGCGAATATAGCCGTTGGGCGTACGACCAACTTGAAAAACAGCACCGCGAACTTGAACGGTTCCATAAACGTGTGCCTATGGTGAACATCGAGCGTGTTCAGCAAGAACTCCGGGCGCAGGCAAACGATATCGTGTCACTCGATCAATTAAAAGGCACAGATAAGCTAAAAGTTATTAAGCTTTCTAAACTGGAACATTACTTTGGCGATGATTTCATCTACAACCTAGGTAAACCACGTCGCCAAGCGCGACCAGAAGAGCGCCGTAAGGGATGGGCGCCGAAACACAAACGCAAAACCATTCGAAATAATGACAGAAGCAAATGGTAAAATAGGGTAATGGACATCAACTTTATTCAAATTGCCGTTATATTGGTAATCATTCTTATATCAATGACGCTTCATGAAGCGATGCATGCCTTCGTAGCGTATTGGTTAGGTGACGAGACTGCAAAAAGGGAAGGGCGCTTAACGCTTAACCCTTTGAAGCATATTGACCCGTTCCTAACGATTATTCTACCAATTACCCTTGCGTTGCTACACGCGCCAATCTTTGGTGGTGCGAAACCAGTACCATTCCGGCCTGACCGAGTTAAGTGGGGCGATTGGGGTGCGGCATTGGTAGCGCTTGGTGGCCCGCTTACAAACCTTGTTTTGGCCTTTATTGGTTTTGGAGTGTTCGTCATCTCTGGCGCATCGGTTACGAGTGACTTTGCCTTCGTGGCACTTACTTTCGTACAAGTAAACCTCGGGTTCTTCTTGTTCAATATTATCCCTCTCCCGCCACTCGATGGGTCACGGGTTCTGTATGCTTTAGCACCTGAGCCTGTACGCGCCGGTATGCGGTGGCTTGAACAATACGGAATCTTTCTTATATTCGGAATCGTTCTCCTCTTTAACTCGATACTCTACGCGTATATGAGCAATGGCGTTTCATTCTTTATTGAAATTTTCACTACAATTTTCCGCGTTTCTTAATAGTATATGTAAGAATTCTCTCAGATTTCGGTGCTATAATTATAAGTACCAGACAAGACACCTGGGTGTACATGATTTTCCGATATCATAGATGAGGAAGACCTAATCATTTGACTCTGTGGAGTTACTTTGCGGCCATCCACCTTGCATTTACGCGGGGAATATCATCAACATTCAGGCAGTCAGTCTGGTTTTTTGTTGCTCAAAAATAGCCTTAAGGCATCTATGATATACTTTAAGCATAAAAGAGATAACATAAACACATATGAGACAACGACTATCTGTACGAGCTATTATCAATGAAGACGGCAAAGCGCTGTTATTACGACGCAGTAATGGCCGCGATACAATCTTAAATAAGTATGAATTACCTGGCGGTAAGCTAGCTTATGGCGAACAGCCAGAAGACGCACTGCGTCGCTACTTGCACGACGATGCTGGTTTGCACATTCAATCAGCCCAATTATTTGACGCTGTCACTTATATCGACCACGATGATAGGGCTATTCAATATGGCGTTATTGTCTATCTTGTGACGCTTACTCCACAACGTCATCAAATGAAATTAAGTGGAAATTATAACAAGTATAAATGGCATTCGATGTCGAGTGCACAACAAAATGAGCTCACAGACTTAACACAGCTTTTGTTGGGAATTATACAACAAGAACAATTAACAGATATAACTATTGCTAAAATAAAACAAAACGATGAGAAAAATACACCATCTGATTCAATTACTATTTTCTCTGACGGCGGGTCACGAGGAAATCCGGGTCCATCAGCAGCCGGCTACATTATCCTCAATAACCGCCAAGAAGTAATAGCAGAAGGTGGCGAGTACCTTGGTATTACGACAAATAACCAGGCTGAATACCAAGGCGTTCGCTTAGGGCTTGAAGAAGCGGAAAAGCTTGGCTTTAGAAAAATTGATTTCAAAGTAGATAGCATGTTGGTGGTAAACCAAATGAAAGGTTTCTACAAAATTAAGAATAGGGAACTGTGGCCTATTCATGAACGTATTCGTTTGCTGATGACAAAGTTTGACCGCGTTACCTTTACGCACGTGCCTCGGCAATTCAATCAACTCGCGGATGGCATGGTAAATAAGACCCTCGACGCCCATGCTCGAGAGAAAAACGCTTAACCTCTTAAAAGTTAAGGTATACTATATAAAGGTAGTCAGCTAGACGACCGCTTGCCTAAAAAACAAGAGGAAAGTCCGGGCAGCGCAGGATACGACAGTTGCTAACGGCAACCGGGGGAAACCCTAGGGAAAGTGCCACAGAAACGAGACCGCCTACGCAAGTAGGTAAGGGTGAAACGAGTGAGGTGAGAGCTCACAGCGTCGCATGGTGACATGCGAAGAAGGTAAACCCTGTTGGCTGCAAGGAGATCGGTAGTAGAAGAGCGATCCGTTCGCCGGTCGATACCCGCTTGAATGTATCAGCAATGATATGTCTAGATAGATGGTCGTCCACGACAAAACCCGGCTTATCGGCTGGCTGCCTAATAAATAAAACACCTCTGGTGTTTTATTTATTAGGCAGGGGAGCCGATTTTCATCTCTAAAGGAAAACCTTAAGGTTTTCTCTGCGTGTTGCGGTAGGCAGTTGCAGAACGCAGAGACATATATATCCCCTTATGCTATGACATCCAACACCGGTCATCTATACTTCAATCATGGATAAAAGCGGCGAATTCGAAAATCTAGAAACTTCTCGGTTGGAAGACCTTATTTCAGGAATCTATCAAGACCGCTTGCTCGTCATTTCGAAAGAAAAGGCCGAGATGTATAAACTCGTCGAACTCGGTGAATACGATGTGCGCTCTGCCCGAGTGGGTGAAACTGAATATGTAATGCGGATGGAGTCTAAAACACCGGTTCTGGATAGAGCATACCGTATTTCCCTTCAAAAAGATTTAGAGTTTCCTACTCACCATAACTACGAAAAAGAACTTATTACCGGTAGTTTGGTTGAGACCGCTCGGTTCATGATGGAACAGTCAACGGATCCATCAGAGAAGATACCTTGCACACACTGTCGGGGCCAAGCCTACTTTACATCTAAATGCAGTTGTACAGAAGGTGGCGTTGTTTTTACGGACGATGAATCCGGAGAAACAACTCGCTTAAGAGAAACCGGAGATCCTGACACTGATTGCGCAACTTGTTTGGGTACAGGCAGTAAGACAAAGGCTTGCAGGACATGTATGGGGACGGGTTCAATCTATAAATACCCTCTGTTAACACTTACCAATGAAGAAACGGGCCAGTCAATTACTGAATTGCTTAATGTAGCCCAGCTTATTGTGGATGGAAAGCTGCCCGTTTACTCATCTCACAAAGGTGCAATGCTTACTGTGATGGTGTCAGATTTAATGAAACAGATGGCTGAAGCGATTGGCATAAATCCACAGCAGCTTATTGGTGTGGCTGAGGATAGCAACTTTGAGCTTGATGACAACCGGGCTGATTTACAGATACACCCGTTAGGAGATACTTATCGCCGAACCAATCAAGAGGCGAAGCAGCCGATGACACAGGTACAGATAATAGAGGGAATGCAGAATCAGCTGTCGGATACGTTTGCCTACAAATGGCAAAGTAGTATATTAGATGAATCCGGTGTCGCAAGAGGCAGAAACCTTCGAGTTGCAGAAACGCCTAATGTTACGGGGTTGTTGAGGGAACTTATTGAGATTCTTGAATATAACAACTATAAGCTTGGCTACACTCCAGGTTTTATCGAAACGGGTATAAGTGGCCCTTCATTCGTCGCATTGAATAGTGACATGCAGTCCGTTGGAGAGCTGGCCACCGAAAGTTCACTTTCGCTCGCTATTGTGAATGCCCATCGAACCATTAAAGAGTACGAAGCCGAAGGATAACAAATAACCCCTCATGAAGAGGGGTTATTTTAAGATTTGCAATACGTCGTAATTAAAGGAGATTACTTAGTTGCGTTTACAACAGCGGTGAAAGCTGCTGGTTCGCTGACTGCTAGTTCAGAAAGAATTTTGCGGTCGAGCTCGATGTTGCTTGCCTTGAGGGCAGCAATGAATCGGCCGTAAGTTGTACCTTCAATACGTACAGCTGCGTTGATACGAGTAATCCATAGGCCACGAAGATCGCGCTTACGGTTACGTCGGTCGCGGTATGCGTATTGCAGTGCACGTGTTACAGCTTGCTTAGCAAGGCGGTAACTACGAGTACGTGCGTGTTGCATGCCCTTAGCTTGTTTTAAAATCTTCTTGTGACGGTTTCGAGCCGTGACGCTTCGTTTTACTCGCATATTAGATTCCTAACGCTCGTTTAATGTTTTTAGCTTGTCCACCACTTACGAGTGCTGGGGTGTTAATGTTACGCTTACGGCTTTTGCTTTTCTTAGCAAGAAGGTGAGCGCCAAAAGCACGACGGCGAAGAAGCTTACCAGTGCTGGTAATCTTAATCCGCTTTGCGGTGCTCTTGTGTGTCTTCATCTTTGGCATTATTGTTTACTCCTTATTACGACGCTTAAATTGCGCCCCGCCATTGTTGGCGTATGCTCAAATACGGCTGTATCTTCTAATAACTCACGAATTCGTTCCATCATTTCGTTTCCAAGTTCCTTGTGGGCCATCTCGCGACCACGGTAGAAAATTTGAATACGAACTTTGTGTCCTTCAGCGAGGAACTCACGTACTTTGCGCAGCTTGATGTCAAGGTCGCCCTTGCCAATTTTCAAACCGAAGCGCATTTGCTTGAGTTCGCTTGCCTTGTTGCTACGACGATTCTTTTGGGCTTCTTTCATTTTTTGATACTGAAATTTGCCCCAATCGACGATTTTAGCAACCGGAGGGTCGGCATTTGGAGAAATCTCTACTAAGTCTAGTCCGGCTTCTTCGGCAGCTTTCAGTGCGTCTGCACGACTGAGGATGCCTAGTTGTTCACCTGATTCTCCGATAACGCGCAGCTCAGAAGCTCTGATTTGCTCGTTGATACGAGTTGACTGATTAGCGATTGTACTCTCCTTTTATAACCCCTGAAGGGTGCCTTTGATGTGAATTGTCTCGTCATTAAATGATGCGACTTTTTTTGAGCAGTTACTCAGGCGCTATTATAGCAAAATTTATAAGGGTGCGCAAGGGGTGGGGATGGCGTACTTTGAATGAGCCGATAAACGCGTATCTTTAGGATAACTGCTTCGTTTTTGTTAAGTCTGATTTAGTTTGAATAAAAAGCGCCGCAACTGAAACAGCACTAAGAATACCAAGGGTGATAGGGTTGAGAGCTAAGACAAATGCCGTGAGCGAATAGTTGCTCACGCAAGTTATACTTGCGCCCAAGAATCCAACGCACTGCACTCCAAGATTATCTTGTAAAAGACCAAATCCTATAAGGAGGATAGTTAGAAGGGTAATTATTGAAATTAGAGCTGCGCTTGCGAGAACTATCGCTCTTGGCTTCTTGTCGGAGAGCAGTTTAAATATGGCATATGCACCGAAGAATGCGATAGAAAAGGAAAATATTCTACTAATAAAGTCAGCGGTATCTTCGTACGAAAAGCCTCTAACTGTAGCTGGTACGAGAATTATTTCAGAAACCAATATTCCGACAATGAGTATTATGCGGGAGGCTTTATTTATATTCATGAGTTTATTCTACCAGTTAAGTATGAATACCTTAAGTTGAATTAGTCCCGCGAAACTGCAACGCCTCCGCCACATGCTTCGGTTCAATTGTCGGGCTGTTTTCTAAATCAGCAATTGTTCGCGCCACTCGCAAGACTTTCAAGCTGCCGCGGTTGGTGAGGTTAAGCCGTTTTGATGCCGTTGTAATTATGTCTTCGGCCTTGGAACTGACAAAAAACAGGCTTTTTATAGTCAAAAGTAATGCATAAGAGTTGTATATAGAACTACGTTTGTACCTTTCTTTTTGAACACATCTTGCATTTTTTATCAAATTTAGAACTGTTAGCTGTTGATTTTCTTGCAACGAATTTGAGTCAAAAATGTGTACATCGTTTGTCTTAGAAATTGGTACTATTAAATCAATGCGGTCGAGCAAAGGGCCAGAGATTTTCTTCTGATAGTTAGCAATTTGCGTACCTGAACAACGGCATTGCACAGCCGAATCACCCAAGTATCCGCACGGGCAGGGGTTCATTGTGGCTACTAAAATGAAATCAGCTGGGTAGGAAATGCGGCCGTAGTGGCGCGAAATAGAAATGGCTCTATCTTCCAATGGTTGGCGTAAAGCCTCGAGCGTTGCCCTGGGATATTCGGGCATTTCATCTAAGAACAGTACGCCTTTATGTGCCAGGCTAATTTCACCCGGCCTTGGCTTCGAGCCGCCACCAATAATAGACGTGAGCGTTGCGGTGTGATGGGGTGTACGAAAGGGTGCGTTAGTATGAACTGCACCATCGATACCGGTGACCAGGCTATGGAGTTTGGTAACTTCCAGTGTCTCTTCAGGCGATAGGGCAGGAAGGAGAGAGGCTAACGCCTTGGCGAGCATTGTCTTGCCAGCACCAGGCGGCCCTGTAAGAAGGACATTGTGTCGGCCGGCAACAGCTATGGCTAATGCCCGTTTCGCTTGGTCGTGGCCTTTAATTTCATCAAGAGTTACTAATTCTAAGGGTGAAGCAATCGGTAGCTTAGGGTTGCTAATAGGTTCTAGCCGAACCTCGCCCTTCAAATGTAAGTACAAACTGCGCAAATCAACTACCCCAAACACCTCAATACCTTTTACTAAACTGGCTTGCAAAGCATTTTCGGGTGGGAGGTATACCTGCGCCGCACCAGAATGCTTAGCGGCTTCGGCCACCACAATAGCACCCCTAATAGGCCTGAGGCGACCGTCTAGGGCTAATTCGCCAGCAAACACAGCGGAATCAACCTCGGATTGCTTAAGTGCGCCAGAGGCGACGAGAATACTAAGCGCAACCGGAACATCAAACTGGGTGCCATCTTTCGGAAGTTCGGCCGGGGCAAGGTTTACGACTAGCTTGCGAGCGGGGAAGTCGAGGAGTGAATTCGATATGGCGCTGCGTACCCGTTCTCGGGCTTCATCTATGGCTTTGTTGCCCATGCCGACAATTTGCATACCAGGAAGGCCTGCCTTGGAATCAGTTTCTACTTCAATAAGCGAGCCATCAAAACCCGTTAATGCTACCGACTTAACAACTGCTACCATACTGCTAGTTTACAGAGACAACCAGTAGAAAATCATGAACTTTTATGCTAAAATATAGGCATACGTGGGGCTGACATAGCTTCGACAGAAGGACTTTAACATATTATTCCGCAAGCTGATTTGCGCCCATAAGGCGCTTTATTGTAATTGCAAACACTATTGCTAGCAAAAAGGTTGCATTCACTGATGGTTTCGAACGTTTCGTTCAAACTTTCGCTGGTGCTCCTCTTGCGTCAGTTCGGGCTTAATACCCCTTACCATCGATTCGCCTTAATGAAACATAAGGGTGACGGTGTTATTACTTGTTTCTTATCTTCCTCCGGGGCAGCTGCCAGGGGTTGAGAAATTTTACAGCGGGACGACCTCTTCTTTTTCGCCGGACCTCAATGAAGAGAGAGTCTTTAACCTTTAGGTAAGGCTATGCTTGTAGACGAATAGTAGGTTACCTTTTGGACCCGGGGGCGGTACCCGGCAGCTCCACCATGTATTTATTAAAAAGACTTTCAGTATTGAGGGTCTTTTTTTGATAGCAATAGGGGTGAGTTATTGACAAACAAGCTTAAATATGATAATATGCAACTAATTCGTTGAGTTTTTTTACTTCGAAGCACATTGCAGTTTTTCCCTTTTCACCGACCCTAAGGAACCATCATGATGATTTCAGCCCCTGAAGCAGTAGATTACGGCACGCCCGTAGAGAAAATCCTCCCCGTCGACAACAGCATTCCGCTGTACGGCGTCATCGGTGGTGGCACTGCTACCTTCAAAGGCGGCAAGTACATCTGGCTGGAGCTCCCCGAGGATTCCGCGCCCGAAGCTTTCGCTGGAGGTGTGGTCGCTAGCGAGCTGAGCTTCTGGCCACTCAACGACCGAGCCTGTGCCCAAGACGCCAGCCTTCAGCTGGTGAAGGACGACGAGCGCGAGATTCCGGGAGTTCCCGAGGCCTCGTAACGACAAAGGAACAACTGCAACCCGGTAGGGTGAACGAATGAAGGCGCATACATTGCGCAGCATAATCATTCGTTCACCCTCCCAAATCCATTCGCGTATTTGCTGCCTAATAGGGCAGTTTTTTTGTATTCAATAGATAAAATCAATATATTTTGGCACAAATAAAAACGAACGCCTGCGAGGAACGTTCGTTTTTGTGGAGTTTTGCGGTAATTTTTATTTTTGGTCCGTGTATAATTTATTTATTCAGGACTACCCCTATAATATGACGTAAAAGCGCTTATGTCAACAACTTTATAAAGAATTTATAGGTAAAAAAGACTACATCATTTGGACCTGTGGATAGCTTTTCGTCCGGTTGTTCAACTTGACAGGGGCAGTATTGTGTTGCACCACTACGTATAGTGTCTGAAGCGCCTGTTGAACACAATTTATTGACGACGGGATAGCTTAATAAATGGGTATAAATATAGAAACTAAATGAAGTTATAGCTTGCTTTGGTTTGAGGCAGTTAAATATTGAATGACGAGTAATGAGATTTGGAGTGAATCATTATCGCAAACATTATTGCAAAATAAGAAACGATGTATTTGGCGGGTGAGTAAAGAAACAAGAATGTCGGCAAAAAGAATGTAAGTACTTAACTATATGTAGGAATATTCATAGACGGCTTGCGTGCTTAGCTATTCAATGCAAGCTTTGTGGACGCGATACTATGTGACTTACATATAGACGGCTCATATAGCTTGCTGTTCAAATCGTTTTAATATAACCCGCCTAACACGTTAACTATAAGCAGCTATATTCTCGAGCCCTTTAATAGCCAGATTTTAAATAGGGGAGCAGGTAAGTTGGACTATATATGACACTACCTGTATTTCACATTATTTTAGCTAAATACTCGGTAAACCTCCTCAAAAAATGGCTCTATCGTACAAAGAGTATAGATAAATATATAATATTTACAACGTAGTAAATAAATCAACATATACTATATAACACCTTAAATAACCAAGTTGTAATAAGCAATACACGTATTTACAACAATAAATAGCCATAAGAGTATTGACCAAAACGAATGCTTATGCTAATCTGAATACAAGCTTCAAGAAACACAAAAACATTTCAAAAAAGCAATTCAGGGCAGTTCATAAAAAGTGCAGGGCATCTATGAGATTCAGGGCAAAAAGTATTGCACATTTACAATTTGAAACGCTCGTAGACGAGCACAATGACCAAATACTTTGACGGAAAATTTGGTCGGCGTCTTTAAAGAATATATTACCTGTTTTTCGGTAACGCACTTTCGTAGGACTATTTATAGCTCTACCCATTCTTTATTAAGGCATCGACCAATGCTCCGCCTAAGGCGTTTGTCTACCAGTACCTGGTTGCGCCAAGAAAAATCCTGTTTTTACATACAGTAAAAGAATAAAAGCAGTTTTGACTCTTGGTGCAACTACGGGAACGTAGACTATGAGCAAACGGTATGCTTCGAGTTTACTCGGAGCGGTCAGATTGTCTGCAGCGGTTCGCTGTTCACCGGTACACACGCTCATATTTATATTTTGCGGCGTTTGCTGTTACCTGAACATTAAGGCGTTCCGCTCAGGCTCCATTTTAAACTTGAGTGGTTTCGTATATAGTAACAGGGATGTTACCAAGAATTATCGCCACTCTCTCTTTAGCAAGTCTCTGCTTGCTTAGTGCTATGTTGACCTTTACTACGCCAGCATCAGCCGGTCCATTCGGCCTTCTCGTGATTTTTGTTACTGCTTATATGACCTTCATTGGTTTGATAAGCTTTTTTTTGTTTGGAATTTCTCACCTTATCTCGACAATCAGTGCAGGCATGACGGTACGAAAACCAATTACCGCTATGCCATTTCGACGCGCGTATTACTTCAGTACGGTGTTAGCAGCGGCGCCGGTTATGATTCTCGCCCTACAATCAGTACGCTCAATTGACGTGTACGAACTTGCTTTAGTTATTATTTTTGAAGTAGTGGCCTGTGTGTACGTGAGCCGTCGAATTCGCTAGTTAAGAAAAGCATGAGTTTCATGCTTTTTACTCGCTCATCATGGTATAATTCCACATATGCTACCAGAGAATTCTCAACCTGCGGCCATGGGTCCAGAACAGTTCCCGATGCCACCTTCATTGCCAGGTGAGCACATTCCATCGTTGCCGCCGCTTGATACTGGTATTGAAAAAGGTGCCGACCGTCGCGAGCAAGCTGCTGAAGCCGGTGCGCAAGCTGCCGACGCTGCAACCTTTGCCGCGCCAGTTGCTGTTCCACCCGTTCCGCCGCCAATTGTTCCGGTGAACGATGCTGTACAAAGTGCTGCATCTGCAACGCCACTCGTTGCCGCCGATGAAGATTTGATTGAAAAAGAGTGGGTAGACAAAGCAAAAGAGATTATACTGCAAACAAGAGACGACCCACATGCTCGAACGCAAAAGGTAAATGAGCTTCAACGCGATTACCTGCAAAAGCGTTACAACAGGGTAGTGGGCGCCAGCGAATAAGAACCAGAGAGAAATGAGGAAGAGGGAAGGTGTTAGGATTTATTATTACGATTGTAGTCATCTTACTAGCTATTGCTGGTATAGCTGCCTTTGCCTTTAACCAATATCGTAAAGTCCTTCGAGAAGCTAAAAACTACGAGCGTGGTTTGAAGATGGTACCTATGTACATTCATATTCCACCAATGAGTTCGGACCTTGAAGGTAATGGCCGTGACGAACGCGACCTTACCGAAGAGGTGCTGAGCCAGGCACAGGTTATGTATAACATTATTGCGAGTACTGCGACGAAAGGTTTTAAGTCACGTATATATGGGCAACGCCACATTTCATTTGAAATTGTCGCCCATGAAGGTTTAGTACATTACTATGTCGTTGCGCCAGTCTCATTAGTAGACGTTATTAAGCAATCAGTTGCTGCAGCCTACCCGGCGGCCCGCCTTGAAGAAGTGAGCGAGCGAAACATCTTTAACCCAGCTGGCCACATGAGCGGCACTATTGGTGGTGAGTTTACCTTAAAGAAAGATTTCGGCTATCCAATTGCAACCTACCAAGAAGCTAAGCGCGATGCGACCCGTGCACTGCTGAATGCATTATCAGGTGCAACTCGTGGCGACGGCGTTGGTATTCAGTTGCTTATTCGCCCGGCGCTGCCAGGCTGGGCAAAAGTTGCTGGTGACGTTGCAAACCAGATTCGCAAGAACAAAGGCGTGAAAAGTGGCTTTCAAACCAAAGGTATTATTGAAGCACTCTGGAAACCGCCTGAAGCTGGCGAAACAAAAGTCGAAGACAAACAACTTAGTTCAACTGAACAGGGGATTGTTGATGCGATTGAAAACAAATCTCGTTACCCAGGCTATGAAACATTAATCCGCGTTGTGGCGTCATCAAACACAGCTGGTCGTTCACAGGCACTCATGAATAATGTCGTGTCAGCTTTTTCATTGTTTGACTCGCCAACGAATAACGGCTTTAAGTTTGCGGTTGCAAAAAACATGGAAGAATTCGTGACAGCGTATATTTTCCGTTTCTTCCCACAAGCGGTGAACCAGAATATTCTTAATACTGTCGAGCTTGCCAGTATCTTCCACTTGCCAGACCAAAATAGTATTCCAACATCACAAGTACAACGCCAAGCAACTAAGCAGGTTGATGGCCCGACTGAAATTATGGACGATGGCTTCTTGCTTGGATACAACGAGTTCCGCGGCGTAAAGAAAGAAATCCGTCTTGGTACAAAAGACCGTCGACGTCACACGTATATTATCGGACAAACTGGTACGGGTAAGTCGAAGCTGCTGGAAAACCTTGCCTACCAAGATATGATGGATGGCCGTGGTTTTGCGTTTATCGACCCGCACGGTGATTCTGCAGAAGAACTGCTGGGTATGGTTCCGAAAGAGCGCGTCGAAGATGTGGTGTACTTTAGCCCAGGCGACATGGAAATGCCAATTGGCCTTAACTTGTTCGAATTTGAAAACCAAGACCAGCGCGACTTCTTAATTCAAGAAACTATTGCCATGTTATATAAGTTGTATGACCCAGGCCACACAGGTATTATTGGCCCTCGCTTTGAATCATGGTTCCGTAACGCCGCCCTGACGGTTATGGCTGACCCTGCGGGTTCGTCATTCCTCGATGTGCAGCAAGTATTTATCGACCAAGCCTTTGCTGATGAAAAAATTAAGTACCTGACTTCACAAACAGTCCTCGATTTCTGGAATAAGGAAATGGCCCAAACCAGCGAGTCTGCCAAGGGTGAGATGCTTGGTTGGTTTGCCAGTAAGTTTGGCGCTTTCTTAGCCAACGACATGATGCGTAACATTATTGGCCAAACCAAGAGTGGCTTTAACCTCCGCGAGATTATGGACGGGAAGAAAATCCTTCTTGTGAACCTTTCAAAGGGTAAAGTAGGGGAGTTGAATTCACAACTGCTTGGTATGATTTTCGTTATGAAGTTTAACGCTGCTGCCATGGGCCGTGCGGATATTCCGGAAAACGAACGCGAAGACTTTAGCCTGTACGTAGATGAGTTCCAAAACTTTGCGACAGAAAGCTTCGCAACCATTCTGTCTGAGGCCCGTAAATACCGCCTTAGCCTGATTCTTGCTAACCAGTTTATGACCCAGCTAACTGACCAAATCCGTGAAGCGATTTTAGGTAACATCGGTACCGTTATTAGCGGACGTATTGGTATTACCGACGCCGAAATTCTTGTAAAGAAGTTCTCGCCAACGTTTGATGCCGAAGACCTTACCCGTATGCCAAACTATCAAACTATCGCTACGGTGATGATTCACGACGTACCGTCAGCTGCATTCAGCATGTCGCTGTTGCCACCACTTGGCCAGCCGAACCCTCAGCTAAAGGATGCGTTGAAGAAACTGTCTGCAACAAAGTTTGGTCAACCACGCGCCCAAGTTGAAAAAGACTTCTTTGCTCGTATGGGTGCTGGGGATGCTGCTAAGAAACAGAAGATGGAAGCGCTAAGGAAAGCACAAGAACAACGTATGGCGGCCTTCCAGAGCGGTGCGAACCCTCACGCGAACATGCAACCGGGCGTTGGCGCACAAGGCGCTGTAGGGGCTCCAAACCCGTCAAACAGCCAACCAGCAAGCCAACCAATTGGCGCACCAAAGCCAAGCGCTGCGCCGTCGTTCCTCGATGATTGGTTAGCGAAGCGCCAAGAGATTGCAAGTAAGACTACGGCAACGTCAGCTACACAGCCGACATCACAACCTGCGCCTCAAGCTGTTCCTGCTCAGCAACCTGCGCCTACGCCAGTAGCCATACCCGCTGCACCGCAATCTCCATGGCAACCACAAGCATGGCAGAACCCGCAACAACCGAGCCAGCCAGTAGCTCAGCAACAGTCACGTCCTCAATCGCAGCCACAGCCAATTCCAAAGCAGGCCCAGAAGCCTGAACCTGCTGTTCCACCTGCGCCTGCAGCTCCTATAGAACCAGAGAAACTGCATGTCCGTGATGCATCAGCGAACGGTAGCGACGATGGGGTACACATTAAGCTGCGATAAAAAGCTGCGATAGACTCAAACCCTTTGTTTTTCAAAATCGCGGCCTACAAAAAGTCTCCTTAGCGGAGGCTTTTTGTTTATGCTTGCTGTCAGCTAGTTTAGGTGTTTAATAATAGAATGCCTCGAGAACAGATGTTTTATCCAGAAGACTCAAAACAAAGCCGTTTCAAACCGTATCGCGGAGTACTTTTTCGTTATAATGACCCAGAGTATTTAAAAATTGAAGTAGATAAACGTTCAACGCTCCTAGACTTCAGTACTGACAAAAGCCCTGAAGATGCGGCTAGGGTGTATCAAGAGGTTTTCGGGCAAAGAGTTCGCGCGCAAGAGGTGTTAAATCCAAATGGCGAAATGGATGATACAGATATAGAAAACACGATGAGTGTTGGTCAAAAAGGTTTTTTGCTTGTTGCTTTAAAAGCATATCGATATGCATGGGTTGCACCTCGTCAGCCATTTACCGATAGAGAAGGTTATACTCCGAGTATTACTATCAACGAGCTTACGCGTCCTTTTGATGAAAGAAATACTTATTTAATAACTCAACTTGCCACCCCAGCTGTTTTAGCGGATCTTAGGGATACGCTACCGTATGTTAACTCGCTAAAATAGGGTCCATCCTTTTAGTGGCTATTCGTTAAGGACTCTGATAGAAAAAAGGCAACGATTATCGCTGCCTTTTTGATGTGTGTATTCTATGTTACGCTTTTTTGCCGGTAATCATAACCCGGAAGAAGTCGTAAAGTACGCCTAGCACCCAACCAACGATGAATGCACCGATGGTTTCAAAGCCAGATAGGACGTAGCCAAAGTGCTTAGCCGTAAGGTATACGACTAATACCGCAAAGAAGGCGACAACTGCACCGGCGAGCACCGCGTTAGGGCGGGCTACGGTGCTTCCGACTACTTCGCTGGTCTTTTCTACGACAGGGTTGTGAATGAGTTTACTAAAGCCACGTTGCACAGGAGGGAGCTCTTCTTGGAGCTTCTTCATGTGGTGGTTGTAGCTGGCTTTTTGCTCTTTTTTACTCACTACACCATGACGGCGGGGTGCTGCGGCACCAGATTCTTTCTTCTTCTTTTCAGCGCTGCCTTTTTCGACACTAATCGCTTCTTTCAACGCTTCAATTTTTGCGTTTTCAACAGCTTTTTCGCCGTTTTCTACCTTAGAATTTTCAGCACCTTTTTCATAGGCGGCATCGATATTCTTTTGGGCCTCTACGCGCTCTGGAGAGAGTTCTTTTTTCTCCGGTGACGTTTCAGGTGATTGGGGTAGTTGTTCAGCCATTAAATGGTTCCTCCGTTAAGGTCACGACGGATTAATCGAACCTCGGTTGATAATTGTTTCGAACGGAAGTAGAAGAAGGTGACAATAGATAGTACGATACCGGCGAAAATCATGTTCTCACGTGGTCCAGTGTGCGGTAGCTCTGGAACAATCTGTTCGATAACTTTCGGAGGAGGACATTCCATGTTGATGATGACGTCTGTGCCGAATACGTTCTCAATACGACAGTCGTATGAGCTAGGGTCGCTGGCGCCAGCTGGGGTTGATGGGATGACTGCGAGAATTTGAATAGTGAAGGTACGGACTTCTTTCGCACCAGCCTTCAAGTTAACAGTAGGCCATGCCAATGTACGAGTAGCTTCGTTGTACGTACCGCCACCATTATCGGTAAGCTTTGAGTACTCGAGTGTGTCGCCAATCATGTCTTCGAAGGTAACATCCTTAGGTGAGCCACCCTTATTTTCAGCAGTAAGCGTAAAGGTAATTGTATCTTTCGCTTTAGCTGTCGTTGTTGTGGCGTTAATGTTGCCTTGTGACACGTTTTGAGCTGATTTTGAGAGCTTTATGTTTGCGGGTGGCAATGTACAGCCAACCGGTACGATAACTGTGCTATCGGTAAAGCTATTTACAAGCTTACAATCGGTTTTGGTTGTTTCAAGGCTGGTGTTCATTTGAACAGTGAAGCTTTTGGAAACAGTTGCCCCTGCGCCAACTGGAACAGCTGACCATGTAAGGATTTTGGTGGTGGAGTTAAATACGCCGCCGCCATTATCGATAAGCTTTGAGAAGCTGAGTGTATCTGCAAGGTTGTCATTGAAGTTGATGCTGGTTGCTGTTTCACCGCTGTTCTTAGCAGTAAGCGTGAAAGTAAGTTTGTCGTTTACTTTAGCAGTTGTTTTTGTAGCATCGATATTGCCTTGAGTGACGTTCTTTGATGTTTTTACGTACTCGAGCTTAGCAGGTGTCGGCGGCGTTGGTGTTGGTGGTGCTGGAGGTGGAGGCGTTGGAGCTGGTGGGGGAGTAGGCGCTGGAGGAGCGCTTGGGTAAATATCAGTCACCAAGTTTCCACAAGCCTGCATAATTGCAAACCAGCCGACTTTTTGTGAATAGCCTATGTATGAATAAATTTTCGCATTAACTGGGTTAATGTTTTTCATTGGACGACCATAGAGTGTAGTAACTGGAGTGCCAGCACCATTTGTAATACTTACTGTTGTACTGCCGGCGCGGTTCTCAAAGCCCCAGCTAATTTTGTTTCCAACAGTAAAGCTTGAGAAATTAGCGCTCGCGCCCATAATTTCTGCTCGTGTAATACCGAAATAGTTATATATGTCCTGAAGATTACGTTCATTCCGGTCGTAAGGGCCAAGGAAATTGTTGAACGAGCGTGCTGAGCCTAACCCAAGCCCGCCGGGAATCATGTCGCTTGCATTTGCTGCATTGGCTGATTCTGGCGGTTGGAATACGACCAAACTTTGCACTACCAGCGCAAGAGCTACGAAAACTAACCCTATACGACGGGTTGTTTGCTCTTTTTTAAGGCGCTTGGCATAAAAACTGAGCTGGCCTACTAAGGCGGGACTAAATGAGAGCTGTGAGACTATTTTTTTGAACATATTTTTTATTTTTTTGTGTTATTAGAGAACCTCTTGATACAAAGATTAGCATAACTATTATGTTCAGTGCAAGTAACTTGAGTGAATAAGTTTTTTTCTGTATAATAGATACATATAGCACGGCCGGTGGGCGGACGACGATTATAGTTGTTAGTCCTACAAATATAGGGGAGAAGGTAATTAAAGTGGCTCAAAAAATAGACAAAACATATGACGGCTCTCAAATCCAAGTTCTTGAGGGTCTCGAACCAGTTCGTAAGCGTCCTGGTATGTACATTGGTAGCACCGGTTTCGACGGTGTGCACCATCTTATTAAAGAAATCGCAGATAACTCAATCGACGAAGCAATTGCTGGCTACGCCACAAAAGTAGAAGTTGTTATTCTTGCTGACGGTGGTATACGTATTGGCGACAACGGTCGCGGTATTCCAGTAGACAAGCACCCGAAAACTGGTCTTTCTACACTAGAGACTGTTCTTACTGTGCTTCATGCCGGCGGTAAGTTTGGTGGCGGTGGATACAAGGTATCATCTGGTCTTCACGGTGTGGGTTCAAGCGTTGTAAACGCCCTTTCTACATTGATGATTGCTGAAGTTGTTCAAAACGGCCAACTGTACCGCATTGAATTCGAACGCGGTGGTACAAAAGTTCCTTTTAAAAAAGTTGGTAAGGTTGACCGTCCAAACGGCACAACTATTACTTTCTACCCAGACGACACTATCTTTAAAGAAACGGTTACTTTCGATTACAAGTGGGTAGTCGATTACATCCGTCACCAGGCATACCTTACAAAAGGTGTATTTATCTCAGTTGCTGACGAACGTACCGGCGACCGCCAAGCCTTCTACTTTGAAGGTGGTATCCAAAGTTACGTAAAGCACCTCAATATTGGTAAGGATGTTGTTACTGACAGCATTTTCTACGTTGAGAAGATGGTTGAAGACACGATGGTGGAAATTGCAGTGCAATATAACGAAACGTACGTTGAACTTGTGAAGCCATTCGCAAACAACGTCTTAACACCAGACGGCGGTACGCACCTTATTGGTTTCCGTACAGCTATGACTCGTGTTATTAACGAATACGCTCGTAAAGCCAGCCTTCTAAAAGAAAAAGAAGAAAACCTTAGTGGTGATGACGTTCGTGAAGGCTTAACCGCCATTATTCTTGTGAAAATGCCAGATCCTCAATTTGAAGGTCAAACAAAGAACAAGCTTGGTAACCCAGAAGTTCGCCGCTACGTCGAACAGGTAATGAACGAATACTTCGCGTATTACCTTGATGAGAACCCAGCAGTTGCAAAAAAGATTGTTGGTAAGGCGTTGCTTGCAGCCCGTGCTCGTAAAGCAGCCCGTGCAGCCCGCGATAACGTTATCCGTAAGGGTGCTTTGGATGGCATGAGCCTTCCTGGTAAGCTCTCTGACTGTTCAAGCAAAGACCCTAAAGAATCAGAAATCTACATTGTAGAGGGTGACTCTGCGGGTGGTTCTGCAAAAACTGGTCGCGATAGCCGTACGCAAGCTATTTTGCCACTCCGTGGTAAGGTACTTAACGTTGAACGCGCCCGCCTTGACCGCATGCTTGGCAATAATGAAATTGTCAGTATGATTAAAGCCTTTGGTGTTGGTATTGGTGACCAATTCGACATCTCTGGCCTTCGTTACCACCGTATCGTCATCATGACCGACGCCGATGTCGATGGTAGCCACATTTCAACGCTGCTTTTGACCTTCTTGTTCCGTTACATGCGTGAAGTTATCGATGGTGGACACGTCTACCTTGCGAAACCACCGCTATTCTTGCTTCGCCAAGGTACTAAAAAAACCTACGCATACAGCGACGAAGAGCGCGATGAACTCATTGCAACAATGATTTCCGACCGCCGTGAAAAGGGTATTAACATTGACCCTGAAGCTGATATCAACAAGCAAGCCGGTATTACGTTACTCCAACGTTACAAGGGTCTTGGTGAGATGGACGCTGAACAGCTATGGGATACAACCATGAACCCTGAAAACCGTGTACTTATTCAAGTAAACGTTCAGGATGCTGAAAAAAGCGACGCTATATTTACAAAGTTAATGGGTGATCAAGTTGATCTTCGTAAAAGCTTTATCCAAAGCCGCGCGAAATCACTTAATATCGCAGACCTGGACGTTTAATTATGAATGATGAAGAAATAACTCCAATCGAACCTGTCGAAGATAACGCATTTATCGATGGGAACAACCCCATCCTCGTAGAGGGTGAAGTTGTTGAAATTCCACAAACTCACTCACGTACTGTTGAAAAGCTTACTGTTGAAGACGTTATGGAAGATAGCTTCCTTAAGTACTCAATGAGCGTGATTGTCGACCGTGCCTTGCCTGACGTTCGTGATGGTATGAAACCAGTACACCGCCGTATTCTTTACTCAATGGGCGAGCAAAACCTGCGACCAGGCGGTCGTTTCCTAAAGAGTGCCCGTATCGTCGGTGACGTCATGGGTAAGTACCACCCGCACGGTGACTCATCTATCTATATGGCTATGGTTCGTTTAGCACAAGACTGGGTGATGCGTTACCCACTAGTAAATGGGCAAGGTAACTACGGTTCAATGGACGGAGATCCACCAGCTGCAAGCCGTTACACAGAAGCTCGTTTGGGCCGCGCTGGTAACGAACTACTCGATGACCTTGAAAAAGACACTGTTGATTTCCGCGATAACTACGATGGTAGCGAACAAGAACCAACCGTTCTTCCTGCGCGCCTACCAAACTTGCTGCTTAACGGCCAAGTTGGTATTGCTGTGGGTATGGCAACAAGCATTCCGCCACACAACCTAGGCGAATTAGTTGATGCAACCATCCACTTAATTGATAACCCAGACGCAGTCGTTGACGACCTTCTAAAGTACGTTAAGGGCCCTGATTTCCCAACCGGTGCAATTGTGTATGGTGGCGCTCCAATGCGACAAGCTTACCAAACTGGTAGAGGAAGTGTTGTAATTCGTGCAGTGACTAACATCGAAGAAACCAAAAAAGGCCGCAGCCAAATCATCATTACAGAGATGCCATATGGTGTAAATAAAGCAACGCTTATTGAGAAGATTGCCGAACTTCACAAAGACAAGAAAATCATCATTAGCGACCTTCGCGATGAAAGTGCCCGCGGAAAAGTGCGTGTGGTTATTGAACTTCGTAAAGATTCTTACCCAAAGAAGATTCTTAACCAACTGTTCAAGATGACCGCTATGCAAACTGCCTTTCACTACAACATGTTGGCGCTGGTAAATGGTATTCAACCACGTATCCTTAGCTTGCTTGAAATTTTGCAAGAGTTCATTAAGCACCGTCAGGTAGTTATTCGCCGCCGTACAGAGTTTGAACTCAAGGCAGCGAAAGCTCGTGCACACATCTTGGAAGGTTACAAAATTGCCCTCGACCACATTGATGAAGTAATTAAGCTCATCCGTGCCAGCAAAACTAGCGAAGAAGCGCAACTTGGCTTGATTGCTAAGTTTGGCCTGAGTGAAATTCAAGCCCAAGCTATTCTTGCCATGCAACTTCGCCGCCTTACCGGTTTGGAACGCGACAAGATTGAAGAAGAACTTCGTCAATTGCTTGAGCTTATTGCTGAACTCGAACGAATTCTTGGCGATGAACAAGAAATCCTCCGCATCATTAAAGAAGAACTCCTTGAATCAAAAGAGAAGTTTGGTGATGACCGCCGTTCACAAATCATTTCTCACGAAATGGGCAAGTTTAGCGATGAAGAACTCATCCCTGAAGAAGAGTCAGTTGTTCTTCTTACAACAGAGAACTACATTAAGCGTACGCTCGTAAGTGAATACCGTCGCCAACACCGCGGTGGTAAGGGTAAACGAGGCATGACAACAAAGGAAGAGGACGTCATTGACCAACTTATTCCTGCGAATACTCATGACTGGCTATTCTTCTTCACTAACAAGGGTCGGGTATTCCGCCTTAAGGCATACGAAGTCCCAGCTGCCAGCTTAGCTGCGAAGGGTGTTGCTGCAGTGAACTTGTTGTCACTTCAACCTGAAGAGAAAATCACATCAATCATCAAGCATGAAAAAGATGCGAGTGAAGATGGCTACCTGTTTATGGCAACCATTAAGGGTACAGTAAAGAAGACTCCATTGAAGGATTACTCAAACATTCGTACAAATGGCCTCATCGCTATTAAGTTGGACGATGAAGATGAGCTCCGTTGGATTAAGCGCACCTCTGGTAAGGATGATGTTATTATTTCAACATCCGCTGGACAGGCTATCCGATTTGCCGAAACCGATGCTCGCCCAATGGGCCGCGCAGCCCGCGGTGTTCGTGGTGTTCGCCTGCGTCCAAACGACAAGGTAGTCGGTATGGACATCGTTGCTGAAAACGAAGGCAAGCTACTGGTTATTAGCCAGAACGGCTACGGAAAAGTAACGAAGGCAGCCCAATTCCCATCTCACAAACGTGGTGGTGTTGGTATCAAGGCGGCTATTGTTACTGCAAAGACTGGTCCAATTGTCGCTGTTCGTTCACTTGAAGCTGATACTGAAGAAATCCTGCTTATCTCTAACAAGGGTCAAGCTATCCGTGTTGGGCTAAAGGACATTCCAGTTATCGGCCGTACAACCCAAGGTGTTCGTATTATGCGACTGAGTGAAGGGGACATCCTTTCTTCATACGGGTTCGTTCCAAAGCAGCCTGAAGAACTCGAAGAGACTGAAGTAACCGAAGTCGTCGAAGGCGCGAAAGAAGCCTAATGTTTGACATACTATCACCGTACATCGTCGCAGGTGTATTGGGATGGGTGGTATCGCAGGCAGGCAAGTATGTGATTGCGAGCGTGAAGAGTCGGGGGCTTGCCTCATATCGACAGCTATATCTCTCGGGTCACATGCCAAGTGCCCATAGTGCAACCGTCGTAGCAGTACTTGTTGTCATTGCTTATATAGACGGTGTGCAGTCTGGACTGTTCGGTTTAGCGCTCGTATTCTCATCTGTCGTTATATATGACGCGATGATGGTCCGTCGCTCGTCAGGTGAGCAAGGGGTGGCACTCACGGCGCTTCTTGTTGAGCAAAAAAGCAAAGTACCATTCCCTCGCGTTGCGATGGGGCACACGCCGTTAGAAGTAGCTGTAGGCTGTCTTATAGGGGTGGTTGTGGGTATTGCAGTGTATTACTTGTCACTTATTTAATTATTCAGGCCTGAATTAAACCTTATATATAGCCTATATATAAGCAGTAGTTCAGGCCTGTTTTTTGTTGCAAATGAAAAATAAAAAATTTCCTGCCGTTAAGGTGTTGACTCAGTGGAAAACTACATGTATAGTTATCTAAGTCTGAAAGGCGCAACAAAGCACTAAAAAGCTACGTGAAGCCACACTCAACGTGGAGTTGAAAAGACAAATGAACTTTGACAATTTAGTAGTGCAAATTTTTGTAACTATCTTTTAGATAGTTACTATCATCGTCAATTAATTTATGTAGAGTCTAGATGTTTGAAAATAGAACATTTTTATGGAGAGTTTGATCCTGGCTCAGGATGAATGCTGGCGGCGCGCCTAACACATGCAAGTCGAGCGGTAACAGGAGTAATTTATTACTTGCTGACGAGCGGCGGACGGCTGAGTAACGCGTGGGAACATGCCCCAAAGTGAGGAATAACTGCCCGAAAGGGTAGCTAATGCCGCATATGATCTTAGGATTAAAGGATTTATCCGCTTTGGGAGTGGCCCGCGTACGATTAGGTAGTTGGTGAGGTAATGGCTCACCAAGCCTACGATCGTTAACTGGTCTGAGAGGATGATCAGTCAGACTGGAACTGAGACACGGTCCAGACTCCTACGGGAGGCAGCAGTGAGGAATCTTCCACAATGGGCGAAAGCCTGATGGAGCGACGCCGCGTGCAGGATGAAGGCCCTCGGGTTGTAAACTGCTTTTATAAGTGAAGAATATGACGGTAACTTATGAATAAGCACCGGCTAACTACGTGCCAGCAGCCGCGGTCATACGTAGGGTGCAAGCATTATCCGGAGTGACTGGGCGTAAAGAGTTGCGTAGGTGGTTTGTTAAGTGAATAGTGAAAGCCGACGGCTCAACCGTACGGATTATTATTCAAACTGGCAAACTCGAGAATGGTAGAGGTAACTGGAATTTCTTGTGTAGGAGTGAAATCCGTAGATATAAGAAGGAACACCAATGGCGTAGGCAGGTTACTGGACCATTTCTGACACTGAGGCACGAAAGCGTGGGGAGCGAACGGGATTAGATACCCCGGTAGTCCACGCCGTAAACGATGGATACTAGCTGTTGGAGGTATCGACCCCTTCAGTAGCAAAGCTAACGCGTTAAGTATCCCGCCTGTGGAGTACGGTCGCAAGACTAAAACATAAAGGAATTGACGGGGACCCGCACAAGCGGTGGATTGTGTTCTTTAATTCGATGATAAACGATAAACCTTACCAGGGTTTGAAATCCCAAGAATTTTGCCGAAAGGCGAGAGTGCTTTATTGAACTTGGTGACAGGTGATGCATGGCCGTCGTCAGCTCGTGTCGTGAGATGTTTGGTTAAGTCCATCAACGAGCGCAACCCTTGTGAATAGTTGTATTTTTCTATTCAAACTGCCCCGGCAACGGGGAGGAAGGAGGGGATGATGTCAGGTCAGTATTTCCCTTACATCCTGGGCTAGAAACGCAATACAATGGCCAGTACAATGTGCAGCGAAGCCGCGAGGTGAAGCAAATCACATCAAAGCTGGTCCCAGTTCGGATAAGAGGCTGAAACTCGCCTCTTTGAAGTCGGAATCGCTAGTAATCGCAGATCAGCATGCTGCGGTGAATACGTTCCCGGGTCTTGTACACACCGCCCGTCAAACCATGAAAGTGACCAACACCCGAAGTCCGATTAGTCGGCCTAAGGTGGGGGGCATGATTGGGGTTAAGTCGTAACAAGGTATCCGTACCGGAAGGTGCGGATGGATTACCTCCTTTCTAGGGAGAGTTATGCCAGCAATACGAGTAATCTATTGCTGAAGCTAGGTCGGTCTTTTTGTTGTATTGAGCTTTTACAACAATATAGTTCCTCAGAATTTATTTTGTGGAACAAGACTAAGTTCAAAAAAATCTCTATGTAAATATATGAGACGATGGTAATCTGGCTTCCGCCATGATAGGAATTTGCACTACTAAGTTGTTAAACACGGAGAACCTCTGGCGTATGCTGGAGGTTTTTTTGTATTGAAATTGCCCATACGCTTCCAGCTTCTCAACTCAATCACAACTGTTTCTAAGGGGTTAGAAATCGGCATGAACAAGTTGCTTATGGTAATATAAGGGCAATGTTGAAGCAACCGCGACAATTGAATAGGGCAGGCTTTACCATTGTAGAGCTGGTTATCGTTGTGGTTGTTATAGCTATTCTTGCGACAATTATAATCGTGTCTTATAACGGAATTACCGAACGTGCAATTATCTCTTCGCTCCAGTCTGAACTATCTACAACGGCTAAGAAGCTAGAGACAGATAAAGCGACAAGTGGAGATAGTGAATACCATGAGGACGTTGCCGCTACGGGTATTCCCGAAAGAGAGGGGGCGACGAGAAGTTATTATAAGGATGGCCAAACCTTCTGCATCGCTTATGCTCAAGGTACTATTCTCCAGTATATTACGAATAACGGAACACCTAAGGCGGGTACGTGTAGCGACGCTGGGTTTAGTAATACGACCGCTTTTACCTATAACACCACGCTTGCAACCTGCGCCACTACTATTCAGTTACCAATAACATCGCCAACGAGTGCACCTGGCTCAATAATTAATTGGGGGGATGGTTCAACAGAGGCCCTTACATCTTCTTTGCAATCTCACACTTACGCTTCCGAAGGTACTTATAAGGTGACGTATGATGGTCCAATTAGCATTATCAACGCCTATTCAATAGCGTCTGCTAATAGGGGATGCTTAGCTTCTGTAGACCGATGGAAGAGTGGAATAGCACCTACCCAGATGAATTTCCGTTTTATGTTTGGCTTAACTTCTGTCGTAGAGCCGCCAAGCTCGGTGACAGATATGAACTATATGTTTGGAGGTATTAGTACTTTCAATCAACCAATTGCTAGCTGGGATACAAGCAAAGTGACGAATATGAACCATATGTTTGATGGCGCTTCTAGTTTCAACCAACCAATCGGTGTTTGGGATACAAGTAGCGTTACAGATATGAACAGTATGTTTCTCTCAGCGCGAGATTTCAACCAACCAATCGGTGATTGGGATACGAGCAAGGTGACAAATATGAGCAATATGTTTAGGACCACAGCTAGTTTCAACCAGCCAATCGGAAGTTGGAATGTTGGAAACGTCACGAATATGTCTTTAATGTTCGACGCTGCGAAAGTGTTTAACCAGCCGTTAAATAGTTGGGACGTCTCTAAGGTAACAGACATGAGCTTTATGTTTAGGGGTGTGCCTGTCTTCAATCAACCCTTAAACAACTGGAATACGAGTAATGTAACAAACATGAGCAATATGTTTTATAGTAACACTTCGCCAGTAAATGCTTTTAACCAAAATCTTTCATCTTGGAATGTCAGTAGCGTCATTACGAAACCGCCGCAAAACTTTAGAACGAATAACTCGAACTGGGTATTGCCAAAACCAGGTACTGGTTGGTAGTAAAAAACACTCCAACCCTTGCGGTAAAGGGCGTTATACGCTAAAATGATACGAGTTCTGCAAGAATTGGGGCAATAACTCAGTTGGCTAGAGTGTCTGCTTTGCAAGCAGGAAGTCCAGGGTTCGAGTCCCTGTTGCTCCACCAAGTACGGGGTGAATCTGGCGAAAGTCAGAATCACTCCACCAGAACTCATTGTCGGTTTCGGCCGGCGCACAAAAAACACCACGTATTCGTGGGCGATTAGCTCAGCTGGTTAGAGCGCGTCACTGATAATGACGAGGTCGGAGGTTCAAATCCCTCATCGCCCACCACTACGTGGTGTTTTTTATTTTCTCGCTGTAGGCACCTATGTGGTGTTTTTTTTGTTTTCTAGGCCGCAGGCGCTTATGTGGTAATTTTTGCTTCCTTAAGCGAAAATGAACCGATAGGGAATAGAAGTGCCTGCTGGCATATGATAAAATAAGCATAAGTGATAATTCAAAAACAAAAATTAAACCAAGCAGGCTTTACGATAGTTGAGTTGCTTATTGTGGTTGTCGTCATTGCGATTCTAGCAGCCATTACTATAGTGGCGTATAACGGCATTCGCCAAAGGGCGGTTGTATCAACCCTGCAGTCTGAACTCTCTTCATCTGCTAAAAAACTGGAAACTGAAAAAATCGCTAGTGGAAATAACCAATACCCCGATAGTTTTAGCAGTACGGGTATTGTTATTCGTGAAGGCGTGACAAATGCTTACTTCAAAAGCGGAGACACATACTGTTATTCACTCACCCAAGGTGCGGTTTCATACTACATTACGAATGAGAACAAGATTACAGCCGGGCTGTGTCCTGCGGCAAGCGTTGGCTTGTATACAATTTTTGCCTTCGACACAACGCAGGCTAACTGTGCAACGACCGTTCAGCTTCCGATTGCATTACCAGCAAGCGCACCTGGCTCGACAATTGACTGGGGAGATGGAACGACAAGTGTCCTTAACGCATCCTTGCAGTCACATGCCTATGCGACTGAAGGGTCTTATACGGTTAAGTACGACGGGCCAATTAGCGAAATTAATACTTCGTCGATAACATCCGCAAACCGAGGCTGTTTAAAGGGTGTGACTGAGTGGAAGAATGGTATTACGCCAACGACACTCAGTTTTGCGACTTCGACCGGGCTTACATCGGTTGCGAAGCCGCCAGCTACTATTGTTAATATGTACCAACTATTCAATGGGGCAACGTCCTTTAACCAAGACTTGAGTACGTGGGATACCTCGAATGTCACAAATATGTCGAGTGCCTTTAACGGCGCGACTGCATTTAACAAGTCGTTAACCGGCTGGGACACAAGCAAAGTGACGAATATGAGTATTATGTTTTATAACACAGCTGCTTTTAACCAACCGTTAAACTCATGGAATACTTCGAACGTGACCGACATGAGTAATATGTTCTTTGGCACAAATGCCTTTAACCAGCCGATCGGTAGCTGGAATACAGGCAAAGTAACGAGCATGGGGTACATGTTCAGGGATGCTAGCGTCTTTAACCAGCCATTAAACTCATGGGATACTTCAAAGGTAACGAATATGTCATTTATGTTTACGAATGCTTATGCCTTTAATCAGCCTTTAGGGAGTTGGAACACTGCGAAGGTGACCACTATGGACTATATGTTCAACGGGGCTAGTTCTTACAATCAAAACCTATCGACTTGGGTTGTGAGCCTTGTTTCACCTAAGCCGCCAGGCGGTTTCTCGAATAGTGCGGGATGGACTCAACCAAAGCCAACCTGGGTGTAGTACAACCGGGTATGTTGAGCATAATGAAACGGTTAGGCAGCTGAAGCAGGAGTGGCGCGATAATCTTGTAGAATATTTCGCTAAACCTATTGCCAAAAACCCTTTGAAAGAGTATAGTTAAATCCAATAGGTTATGTTGTTGTTGCAACCTCTAACACACGGGAGACAAATGCGAGGTCTCATCCGTAATCAAGCGTTAATACATAATTAATGCAAAATCAGAAAAGATTATTTCCAAAAACCCTTGTACATTACTAACTGGGGTGATATCATCGGAAAGTTGCCAATACAAAAGGCGCAAAAAGGGACTTGAGTGCAGACAATATATACCACTAAGAATCGGTATGTGTAAATGTGCTCTCAAGAGGAGTTGTGCAAGCCATTTAACAATTTATTGTAAGAAAATTTTTTTTAAGATTGACGGTCATTGAGTAATTGGAATTCCAACATTGTTGGTTTTTGACAATTACTCGTTAAGTCAATGCATAAAAAGGTACTCAAGGGCATAAAGTGAATGCCTAGACGTATATTACCGAAGAAGGACGTGGAAGACTGCGAAAAGTCTCGGGGAGCTGTCAACAAGCTTTGATCCGGGAATATCCGAATGGGGAAACCCAGCACGAGTTATGTCGTGTTACTCATATCTGAATAAAATAGGGTATGAAGAGGGAACCGCCTGAACTGAAACATCTTAGTAGGGCGAGGAAGAGAAAATAAATAATGATTCCGAGAGTAGTGGCGAGCGAAATCGGATCAGCCCAAACCTTATAATCTTTCTGCATTCGTGCAGAATAAGCTAATAGGCGAATGATTGTAGGGGGTTGTGATATAACACGAGACCAAGTAACAGAACTCGACTTGTCGAGTCTTGTTATTTGCGATCATCAGCTATTACTGAATGAGTAAGGTAAAAAATCATGTTGTTAGCAGAATAGTTTGAATGACTAACCATAGGACGTGAAAGTCGCGTATGCGAAAACAACATTGACCTTATACGTGTTTTATCGAGTAGGGCGGGGCACGAGAAACCCTGTCTGAATCCGGGAGGACCACCTCCCAAGGCTAAATATAATATACGATCGATAGTGAACTAGTACAGTGATGGAAAGGTGAAAAGAACCCCGGGAGGGGAGTGAAATAGATCCTGAAACTTTATGCCTACAAGGAGTCGGAGCTCGAATTTATTCGGGTGACGGCGTGCTTTTTGTAGAACGATCCAGCGAGTTAATTTCTAGTGCAAGGTTAAGACAATTGTCGGAGCCACAGTGAAAGCGAGCCTGAATAGGGCGAATTAGTACTAGGAATTAGACCCGAAACCGGGTGACCTAACCATGAGCAGGTTGAAGCTACTGTAATAGGTAGTGAAGGACCGAACCGTCGTACGCAGCAAAGTGCTCGGATGACTTGTGGTTAGAGGTGAAATGCCAATC
>Ga0247729_10000190_pt1 | contig 29030 bp, 20 predicted proteins | sample UWRJL133311R2_FD_180958 | JGI IMG/M metagenome (GOLD analysis project Ga0247729, IMG submission 180958) | Plant litter microbial communities from Arlington Agricultural Research Station in Wisconsin, United States - UWRJ-L133-311R-2 | ecosystem: Environmental > Terrestrial > Plant litter >... | reverse complement strand
CGTATTCGTCGCCAAGCTGCCCGCCACCGGCAACGCGCAGTGGGTGGTGCGGGCCGGCAGCGCCGCCGACGACCAGGCCAGCGCCTTGGCCGTCGACGCGGCCGGCAACTGCTACGTCACGGGCTTCTCCGCCGGCTCGGCCACGTTCGGCGCCCTGACCGCTCTGCCCAATGCTGGCACCAACGATGCCTTCGTGGCCAAGCTGGGCAGCTTCGCGCTGGCCACCCGCGCGGCCCGGGCCGCCGAGCCTCTGCAGGCCTGGCCCAACCCCGTGGCTGCCGACCGCACCCTGCACCTGACGCTGCCCGGCCGCGGCCCCGCCACCCTGCGCCTGTTCGACCTGACGGGCCGCCTGGCCTACGAGCAGCCGCTGCCCGCCACCGCGCAGCCAGTCCTAACGCTGCCCGCTACCCTGGCGCCCGGTCACTACCTCGCCGAAGTGCAGAGCGCCACCCAGCTGCTGCGCCGCGGGTTGGTGGTGCAGTAGACCGTCGTTGTGCCCACAGCCGTTTCACGTTTGTTTAAGAAAAGCCGTCCCGGATTACCGGGACGGCTTTTTCGGCGTTAACGCCAGGACATTGGCGGGCGGCAGCGGTGCCGACTCAGCCCAGGGCGTCGTACCTTTGGAGTCAGTCACCCCGCCATGCCCCACGTTCAGATAGCCGGCCTGCACATCGAGTTAGTGCGCAAAAACATCCGCAGCCTGCGCCTGACGGTGTACGCCCCCGACGGCCGCATCCGCGTGGCGGCTCCGCTGCGCACCCCCGACGCTGCCATCCACGACTTCGTGGTCACCCGCCGGGCCTGGATTCAAAAGCACCAGCAGAAGTTTGAGGGCCGCGCCCGGCCGGCGGCGCCGACCTACGAATCGGGGGAGACGCACTTCTACCAGGGACGGCCCTACCTACTACAAGTGCACGCGGCCCCCGGCGCGGCCCGCGTAGCCCTACGCGACGAAGCGTACTTAGACATGTACACCCCGGCCGACAGCCCACGCGAAGTGCGCGAAAAGGCGCTGAACAGCTGGTACCGCGCCCGGCTCAAGGAACAGCTGCCGGCTCTGATTGCGCGCTGGGAGCAGGTAGTGGGCGTGCGCGTCAACGACTGGGCCGTGAAGCAGATGAAAACCCGCTGGGGCACCTGCAACATCGGCGCGAAGCGGATCTGGCTGAACCTGGAGCTGATCAAACATCCTACGCCCTGTCTGGAATACGTGGTGGCCCACGAGCTGGTGCACCTGCACGAGCGGCTACACAACGCCCGCTTCTGGGGCCTGATGGACCAGTTTATGCCCGACTGGCGCGCCCCGCAGCAGCTGCTCAAGTCGACCCACCTGCAGCCCTGCGGCTAGCTGCAAGCCTTCTGCGCTGTCAGCGGCAAAAGTTCGTAGTTTGAGGCTGGAAAGCACTTCCCTCCTAGCCTTACTGCTATGCCCACGCGCCCACGCCTGCTGCCGCTCAGCGCCGCCCTGCTTTCGCTGCTCATCGGCAGCTGCCAATCCCAGACGGACTCCGGCCGCAAAACTCCTACGGCAACCGGCTCCGACCAGTGGGTGGGCACCGGCGCGCAGCGGCTCCACACCGAAACCTACCGCAGCCCGCAGCGCAGCGCCCACCCCACGCTGCTCGTGGTGCTGCACGGCGACGCGCCCTTCACCAAGCCCGACTACCAGTACCGCCTGGCCCAGCAGCTGGCCCAGGCCAATGCCGACGTGGTGGCCGTGGGGCTGCTGCGGCCGGGCTACACCGATCCGCAGGGTCACTAGTCGGCCGGCCTGCGGGGGGAGGCGACGGGCGACAACTACACGCCGGCCGTTCTTGATGCGCTGGCCGCCGCCATTACCGAACTCAAGGCCCGCCACCACGCCCGGCAGGTGGTAGTGGCGGGCCACTCCGGCGGGGCCGTGCTGACCGCCGACCTGCTCGGGCGCCACCCCAGGCTGCTCGACGCGGCGGTGCTGGCGGCCTGCCCCTGCGATGTGGCCCGCTTCCGCGCCCACATGAAACACCTCGTGGGCGGAGCCATCTGGGATGCGCCAGTGCAGAGCGTGTCGCCGGAGCAGGTCGTGGGCCAGGTGCCGACCGCTACGCCCGTCACGCTGCTAGTGGGCTCCGCCGATTCGGTGGCGCTACCGGCCCTGAGCCGGGCGTATTACCAGCAGCTGCGGGCGCGGGGCGTGCCGGCCACGCTGGTGGAGCTGCCGGGCCTCGACCACGAAATATTCCTGTCGGCGGCCGTGCGGCGCGAAATCAGCCGGCTGCTGCGGTAATGTCGGCGCGGCTGGCCGGCCAGGCTGCCCAACTGGCCGGCTTATTCCGCACTTTTGCGTTCCAAACTATCCGCTTCCTTATTCTGCCGACCGATGCTGCTTACCATTACCACCACCCACCAGCCCGCCACCGACCTGGGCTACCTGCTGCATAAAAACCCCGCCCGGCTGCAGTCCATCGACATTGCCTACGGCCAGGCCCACGTATTTTACCCCGAAGCCACGCCCGAGCGCTGCACCGCCGCGCTGCTGCTCGACATCGACCCCATCGCCCTCGTGCGCAACCACCACGGCCCGGCCGGGGAAGGTTTCGCGCTGGAGCAGTACGTGAACGACCGGCCCTACGCGGCGTCCTCGTTTCTGAGCACGGCCCTCGCGAAAGCCTTCAACACGGCCCTGAACGGTACCTGCAAGGACCGCCCCGCGCTGCCCGAGGTGCTGCTGCCCCTCGAAGCCACCGTGGCCGTGGTGCCCGCCGCCAGCGCCGAGCAGCTCCGCCGCCTGTTTGAGCCCCTGGGCTACGAAGTGCAGGCCGACGCCCACCCGCTCGACCCCACCGTGCCCGGTTGGGGCGAGAGTCGCTACTTCACGCTGCGCCTGCGCCACGCCGCCCTGCGCCTACGCGACCTGCTCAGCCACCTCTACGTGCTCATCCCGGTGCTCGACAACGACAAGCACTACTGGATCAACGAGGCCGAGGCCGCCAAGCTGCTGCACCGCGGGGCCGCCTGGCTGCCCCAGCACCCCGACCGCGAGTTCATCACCCGCCGCTACCTGCTGGGGCTGGCCGAGTACGTAAATCCCACCCTGGAGCGCCTGCTGGCCGGCGACGAAGCCGCTTCGAAAACCGTGGAAGGCCTCGCCGACCTGTCGGAAGGTGCTGCGCTAGATGACGTAGCCCTCTCCGAGTTGTCGGTGGGCCCTTCCGCACTTGGCACAGAGCCTTCCGCCATGTCAGCAAAGGCTTCGCCATCTAGCGCAGTACCTGCCGATAACTCGGGAAGCACTTCGTCATCTAGTACAGCACCCGCCGACAACTCGGGAAGCACTTCGTCATCTAGCGCAGTGCCCGCCGACAACTCGGGAGGCACTTCCGCATTTTTGGAAGGCAGCCCCGACTTGTCGGCAGCGCCTGAGCCGGCGGCACCGCCGGCCGCTGACAGCCCGGCGGGTCGGCAGAATCTGCACGATTTGCGCCTGGACCGCGTGGCGGAGGAAATCGGGCGGCTCGGGGCCAAGCGGGTGCTGGACCTGGGCTGCGGCGAGGGCAAGCTGCTGCGCCGCCTGCTCCGGCTGCCGCAAATCGAGCACCTGCTGGGGATGGACCTGTCGCACCGGGAGCTGACGCGGGCCCAGCAGCGCCTGCACGTGGCCGAGATGCCCCCGCGCCAGCGCGAGCGGCTCACGCTGGTACAGGGCTCCCTGCTCTACCACGACCCGCGCCTGGCCGGCTACGACGCGGCGGCCGTGGTGGAAGTTATCGAGCACCTCGACGAAAGCCGGCTGGCCGCCTTCGAGCAGGTGGTCTTCGCTAGGGCCCGCCCCACGGCCGTGCTCGTCACCACCCCCAACGCCGACTACAACCAGCGCTACGAAACCCTGTCCGCCGGCCAGTTCCGCCACGCCGACCACCGCTTCGAGTGGAGCCGGGCGCAGTTTGCCGAGTGGGCCGCCGGCGTGGCCGCCCGCCACGGCTACCGGGTGCGCGTGGAGCCGCTGGGCCCGGCCGCGGCCGAAGTAGGCGCGCCCTCGCAACTGGCCGTGTTTGAGCAGTAGCGCTCCGCCGCCAGGGTCCGCCGCCGAAAGTGCCGCGGCGCTGCTTACTTTTGACGAATGGCTTTTTCGATGAAGGTGAAAGTTTTGCTGCTCTTGACGCTGGTGCTGGGCTGGACGCCGCTACGCGCCCAGCCGCCGACCGGCCAGGCTTACACCGACTCCCGCTCGGGCTACCGGCTGGTGTACCCATTCAGCTGGTGGGTGCAGCAAACCGACAACCCGACCGACGCCACGTTCTACGCCGGGGCCTCCTGGGCCAAGGCGCTGGCCGTCGTCACGCTCACCATCCGGCCCCTGCCCGCCAACCGCAAAGACCTGAACCTGGTTACGTCCGGCCAGGCCGATTCGCTGCGGCGGACCCTGGCGGCGCTGCCCCGGGCCGAGGTGCTGCGGGTAGAAGGCAAGGACGCCGGCTCCTACCAGGAAGCCAGCTACGACTACACCTACGCCGCTACCCTGAGCGGGGGCAGCACCCGCGTGGTGGGCCGGCGGCTGTGGCGCAACGGCTACGAGTACCGAATCGAATATCGGGCCGCCGCCGCCCAGGAAAGCCGTTACCTCGCCGAGGGCCGGCAGCTGGTCGAGTCCCTCACGCTCATTGGCAAGGGCCTGCCCAGCCGCCGCTACCTCGACCAGGGCTGCGACGACAAGATGTACGGCATTGCCGCCCTGCGCTTCGACGGTGACCTATGGCAGGACGATTGCCAGACCATCCACGAGTTTTCGACCGACGACCCGGGCGCGCCGCCCACCATTCACCGGCGGGTGCTGCCGTTTCAGTCGTACGCGCTGGCCAAGGGCTTCGACAATTGCCTGTACTCGGTGACCAAAGCCCCCACCGACGCGCCCGAGTACGTGTACCGCTACGACCCGGCCACCCGCCAGGGCCGCTACACCCACTGGCAGCTGCCGGCCCAGGGCCCGGAAAGCGTCTGGATTTCGGCCGCCACCGACGCCCGCGGCGACCTGTACTTCATCACCTCCGACGCCAATAAGCTGGTCCGCGTCAGCCCCACCGACGACGCCGTGACGCTGGTCTGGGCCGCCGACCCAGTGCGGCAGGCGCCCTATTATGCCGCCATCGGGTTTGCCGGCGCGGGCACCCACGCCAACTTCTGCCTCGACGAAACCGGCACCATCTACCAGGTCTACAGCACCAACGGTGCGCTGCTGCAAATCAACCTGGCGACCCGCCAGGCCGCCCCCGACCTGCTGCCCCTCGACGGCCTGCCCAAGAAAGGCGGCTACAGCGACCTGCTGCTGCAAACCGACGCCGCCGGCCGCCGCCGCCTCTACCTGGCCGGCCCCAAGTCCTTGTACGAAGTCGACCTGACCCGCCGCCGGGCCACGCGGGTGCGCGGCGGCGTGTATACCGACCTAGCGGGCTGCAACGTGTTTCGGCAGCCCCCACCTCCGCCAGCCCCACCGGCTGCTCCCGCGTCTCCGGCGGCCACCTGGCGCGGCCGGGTGCTCGATGCCGCCACCCGGCAGCCGCTGCCCCAGGCCCGGCTGAGTTTGCGTGCCAACGGCCGCGAAACCACCGTGCCCCTGACGGCCCAGGGCGGCTTTGGGGTGCCCATCAGCCCGGGCCAGGCCCTGAGCGCGCAGGCGCAACTGCCCGGCTACCTCCCCGCCGACACCACTTACCAGGCTCCTCCGGGCGCTTACACCCAGGATATTCTGCTCCGCCCCCTCACCCTGGGCACCACGCTCCGGCTGGATCGGGTGCGCTTCGAGCAGGGCCAGGCCCGGCTGCTGCCGTCCTCCTACCCCGCCCTCGACCAGCTGCTGGCCTTGCTCAAGGATACGCCCGGCCTCACCATCGAGCTGCGCGGCCACACCGACAACGTGGGCGACCCGCAGAAAAACCTGGTGCTCAGTGAGCAGCGCGTAGAAGTCGTGAAGGCCTACCTCGTCAGCCACGGCATCGTCGGGACCCGCATCACCGGCCTGGGCCTGGGCGGCACCGAGCCCCGGGCCAGCAACGAGCAGGAAGCTACCCGCCAGCTCAACCGCCGCGTAGAGTTCCGCGTGACGGGCGTGCAGTAGCTTGTACAGCGGCTAACCCAGGACAATCAGCTTTAAGCCGGACAGCCCTGACCACCGGCAATCCGGCAGCCAGGGCTGTAGTTTGGTATTAAGCAGGACGCCGTATTACCGGCGCGCCGGCTATTCGGCGGGGGCCGCCACGGGCAGGAAGGCTGAACGGTCGCGGATGAAGGCCGCAATCCAGACCAGCGTCAGGATCAGGGCGGCGGCTCCGGCACTGCGGCCGTGGGAAAGGTCGGTGGCAATGGCCCCGGCGAAGTAGCTGGTGAGCAGCAGCAAGCCCAGCTTCATGGTTTTGGGGTACAGAAACAGCGCCGTAAAGAGCAGCTCCATCCCGCCCAGGGCGAAGGCGTAGTCGGCCATGCCGGTGGCGGCGAGGGCGGCCTTCACTTCGGCGCCGCCGGTGAGCTTCATGATGCCGCTGGCGATGATCATCAGCGCCGGAACGGCCGTAACCAGGCCGGTCAGGATAGTTTTCTTGTTGAGAGCCATGAAAATGAATGGTTTCGGGAAGGAAATACGGCTGGCCATCAGTGGCGGGCGGTGCGGGCAAAGGTGCTACTATTGCGGTTTATTTCGGATAGCGGTTTACCCAAGGATACCGGTATCCCGCAGGATACTGCCCTGGTTTCTAACGACCTTTGCGCCATGATTCACTCTACGCCCCCCGCTACGCACGCCGAGTGCACCACCGCCATGCGCTCCGTGCGCGACGCCCTCGACCTGCTCGGCGGCAAGTGGAAGCTGCCCATCATCCTCGGCCTCACCGGCGGCCCGAGACGCTTCAAGCAGCTGCAGCGCGAGGTGGCGGGCATCACGGCCAAAATGCTCAGCAAAGAGCTCAAGGAACTGGAGCAAAACGGCCTGCTCACCCGCCACGTCGACGCCGACGCCGTGCCCGTGGCCGTCACCTACACCCTGGCCGGCTACGGCAGCACGCTCTTTCCCGTCATCGAAGCTCTGCGCGACTGGGGCCAGCTGCACCGCCGGCGCATCATGCACTCGGAGGAAGAAGCGGTAGTGGCGGAGGAATTAGCTTGAGCATCCGACAAATATTGTGGTCTATGGCAACTCAGCGGCGGGCAGCCGCAACTAGCTGCCGTAAGCTGGCCTGAACCGCTAGGAGCTCATCGGCGCGGTTGAGGTTGACCACAAGCAACCTATTTTCCGCTCCGGCGGCCCGTAAACAGGCTATTTCCGCCTGGAAAGGCTGGTCATCGAGCCAATAGAAGTCGGTGTTTATGACAATGGCTTCCGTTTTTAAAGTATCCCAATTCGTCGGCCGGACTGTATGTTTGAGTTTGGTAAGCGTCGGGGCGGGCAGAAACCGCGCGAGGTACTGGAGGGCCGGCGCACTGTCGCCCTTACAATGCGTCGTCAGCCAGTAACACTCGAAGTTCGCCGTTACGAAATCAACGAAGGCCTCAACTCCTGGGGCGGCCTGCGTGTGCTTAACCGTCAGTAGCACCCCATCGATATCCAAATAAAGCTTTATCATCACCGAAGTTACCTTTTACCCTGCTGTAATGCCCCAATCCACTCTCCAACTGCCCGAACTTGCCCTGGTGCTGCTTATCGGCACCTCCGGCTCGGGCAAGTCCACTTTTGCCCGCCGCTTGTTTCGCGCCTCCGAAATCGTGTCGTCGGACCAGTGCCGGGCCCTGGTGGCCGACGACGAAAACGACCAGGCGGCCACCCCCGACGCCTTTGCCCTGCTGCACTACCTGGTAGGCCTACGCCTCAAGCGCGGCCTGCTCACGGTGGTCGACGCCACCAACGTACAGCCGGAGTCGCGCAAGACGCTGCTGCAACTGGCCCGCGACTACCACGTGCTGCCCACCGCCATCATCCTCGACGTGCCCGACCGGGTGGCCGAGGACCGCAACCGCGCCCGGGCCGAGCGGCAGCACCTGGGCCGCCACGTGGTGCCCCAGCAGCGGCAGCAGCTGCGCCGCAGCCTCAAAACGCTCAAGCAGGAAGGCTTCCGCCACATCTTCCACCTGCGCGGCTCCGAAGACATCGACGCCGTGCAGGGCATCCGGCGCGACCCGCTCTACAACAACCTCAAGCACGAAACCGGCCCCTTCGACATTATTGGCGACGTGCACGGCTGCTACGACGAGCTGGTGCTGCTGCTCACCGACCTGGGCTACGCGGTAGAAGCGGAACCTACACAAGATGCCCGCGACCTGGGCCTGCGCGTGACGGCGCCCGCCGGCCGCCGGGCCCTGTTCCTGGGTGATTTGGTAGACCGCGGCCCGGCCTCCCCGCAGGTGCTGCGCCTGGTGATGAGCATGGTACGGGGCGGGCAGGCGCTGTGCGTGCCCGGCAACCACGACATCAAGCTGCTGCGCTACCTACTCGGCAAGCAGGTCAACGAGCAGCACGGCTTCGCCGAGACGGTGGCGCAGCTGGCGTCGGAGTCGGATACGTTCAAGAGCCAGGTGCGGCAGTTTCTGGATGGCCTCGTAAGCCACTACGTGCTCGACGGGGGCAAGCTAGTGGTGGCCCACGCCGGGCTGCGCGAGGACATGCAGGGCCGCGGCTCGGGAGCCGTGCGGGCCTTCGCGCTGTTTGGCGAAACCACCGGCGAAATCGACGAGTTCGGGCTGCCCGTGCGCTACAACTGGGCCTCGGAGTACCGGGGCCGGGCCATGGTGGTGTACGGCCACACGCCCGTGCCCGCCGCCGAGTGGCTTAACAACACCATCGACATCGATACCGGCTGCGTATTCGGTGGCCGCCTCACGGCCCTGCGCTACCCCGAGCGGGAGCTGGTGAGCGTGCCCGCCGCCCGGGTCTACTGCGAGCCGGTCCGCCCCCTGCGGGTTGCCGGCTCCCAGTTGCCAGTTGCCAGTAAAGAGGGAGGCGAGCTGGCCGACCTGGCAACTGGCAACCCGCAACCGGCAACTCAGCTCACCGCCCAGCAGGAGCACGACGAGCTGCTCGACATCCGCGACGTGACCGGCAAGCAGATCATCCTGACCCGGCTGCTGCCCTCGGTGACCATCCGGGAGGAAAACGCCGTGGCCGCGCTGGAGGTGATGTCGCGCTTCGCCCTGAATCCGAAGTGGCTGCTGTACCTGCCCCCCACCATGAGCCCGTCGGAAACGTCGGCGCTGCCGGACTTGCTGGAGCACCCCGCCGAAGCCTTCGACTACTTCCGCCGCCAAGGCGTGGAGCGGGTGGTGTGCGAGGAAAAGCACATGGGCAGCCGGGTGATAGTGGTGCTGGCCAAGGACGAGGACGCCGCCCGCCGCCGCTTCGGGGTGGTGGGCGAAGGCCCCGGCAAGTGCTACACCCGCACCGGCCGCAACTTCTTCACCGACCCCGCCTTGGAAGCCGCCTTCCTCGACCGGCTCCGGCAGGCTCTCACCACGGCCGGCTTCTGGGACCGGTTTCAAACCGACTGGCTCTGCCTCGATGCCGAACTCCTGCCGTGGTCGGCGAAGGCCCAGGAGCTGATCAAGAACCAGTACGCCGCCGTGGCCGCCGCCGCCAACGCCGCCCTGCCTGAGGCCGCCGCCGTGCTCAGCCAAGCGGCCGCCCGCGGCCTCGACGGCGTGGAGGCCTTGCTGGCCCGCACCGCGGCCCGCCAGAGCGCCGCCCAACACTACGCCGAGGCCTACCGCCGCTACTGCTGGCCCGTGGAAAGCCTCGCCGACTTGCGCTTGGCCCCGTTTCACCTGCTCGCCACCGAGGGCCGCACCTACTTTGACAAGGACCACGCCTGGCATATGGAAACCCTGCGCGCCCTGTGCCTGGCCGACGAAGGCCTGCTCCGCGCCACTCCCTACCGGGTGGTGCACCTGCGCGACATTCCCGACGTGGAGGCCGCTACCCAGTGGTGGCAGGAGCTGACCGACGCCGGCGGCGAAGGGATGGTGGTGAAGCCCTACGACTTCGTGCCGGTGGGCAAAACCCTGGTGCAGCCCGCCCTCAAGTGCCGGGGCCGCGAGTACCTGCGCATCATCTACGGGCCCGACTACCTGCTGCCCGGCAACCTGGAGCGCCTGCGCGAGCGGGGCGTGAAGGCCAAGCGCAACCTGGCCCTGCGCGAGTTTGCCCTCGGCATAGAAGGTCTGGAGCGGTTCGTGGCCGGGGCGCCGCTGCGGCAGGTACACCAGTGCGTGTTTGGGGTGCTGGCCCTGGAAAGCGAGGCCGTCGACCCGCGCCTGTAGCCCCGTTACGACCTAAAGAGCAGCCGCGCTTTCTCCGGGAAGGCGCGGCTGTTTGGCTTGGGGGCCGCCTGGCTTAGGCAGCGCCGGGCTTAGGACCAGAGCGGCCCTTGGCGGTGCGCCGGGCCCGCTCACTCGCGCGCACGCCGCCAGCCTGCTCATACTCGCTGCTGTCCTTGGTATACTTCTGCCCCACGGCCGTCAGCACCCCGGAGGAGAACTTGGCGAGCTTCTTCTCGGCCGCGTCGACGTTGTTTTTCAGGGCGGCGATGGACTTCAGCGCCTTATTGTAGTCGTCCAGGTGGGCTTGCGCGGCGGCAATTTCGGTTTGGTAGGTTTCGATGCCGTAGCCGTTGCCCAGGTCGAGCTTGCCGGTGGGGTCAATGGCCCGCAGGCCGGTGAGCCGCTGCTCGGCTTTGGTAATGGAGTCGGATTCGCGCAGTTTGTACGCCATAGCACAGAGGGAAAAGAAGGGAAGGAAACATATCCTGGCCGCCCAGCCAGAACTACCGTTAAGATGGCGCACGCGCTGCCGCCGCGCATCAGTGCTACCACTGAATTTACGGGCGCCAACGTTTTTTCTGCTTCCCTGCACCTTCGTGGCGAGGAACCCAACCTTCTTTCCGCTTCCCTGCACCTTCTTAACAAGGAAGCCGATCTTTTTCCTGCTCTCTCCGACCTTCTTAGCGAGGAAGTCGACCTTCTTCCCACTCTGTCCGACCTTCTTGGCGAGGAAGCGTAAAGAAGGTCGGTGCTCGTCCGAAGAAGATCGGCTTCCTTGTCGAGAAGGTCAGTAGGTTTGGCAAGGACTGGTAGTTGCTCCGTTCCTCAGTCAGGAAGGCACCGGGTCGGGTTGCGAGCCGCCTTGTCGGCAACTGGAGCCTGGGAGGCGCCAGCTGTTGCTTGGCAAGATACTCCGGCCTCCGTACGAATGGCTTTTCCCAGTCGTTACCTGACTCTGACTCCCGCCCTTACTTCCCCTGCAACGCCGCCCGCACCGCCTGCGTCAGCAGCGGCTCCATCACGCGGTAGCCGGCCAGGGTAGGATGCACGCCGTCGTTGGCGAAGGCGGGCTTGAGGCCCTGCCGCTCGTCGGCGAGGGCCGCGTGGTAGTTGAGGTACTGGAAGTGCTGCTGGCGGGCATAGGCTTTGATCTGCGCGTTTAGGGCTACAATCTGCGGGGCCGGCCGCAGCTGCTTCCGCCAGGGGAACTCGGCGGCCGGCAGCACCGAGCACAGCACCACCCGGATGCCGTGCGCCAGGGCCAGCTCGGCCATCGACATGAGGTTGTTCAGGGTCGCCTGCGGCTGGTAGGGGCCGGTGTTTTCGGCCACGTCGTTGGTGCCCGCCAAGATGACCACCACGGCCGGGTGCAGGTCGAGCACGTCCTGGCGGAAGCGCAGCAGCATCTGCGGGGAGGTCTGCCCGCTGATTCCCCGCCCGACGTAAGCGTAAGGCCTGCCGGCGAAGAAGGCTGGGTCGGCGGTGGGCCAGAAGTCGGTGATGGAGTCCCCGATCAGCAGCACCCGTGGCGCGCCGGTGGCCGGGGCGCCCAGCTGCCGGTTGGCGGCGGCGTAGCGGGTGAGGTTGGCCCAGTCGGTGCGCAGCGGGTCTTCCGCCTGCGGAGCCGGGGCCGTTTGCTGGGCCCGCAGCGGGGAAGTGAGCAGACCCAGAGCGAGGGCAGAGAGCAGGGAAAGCTTCATGGGCGGCACGGCGGGGAGAGAAGGCAGAAGGTGAAGATACCCGCCAAGGCCCGGTTTTTTGCCCGCCGCGTGTGGAATCTGGTCCGGGGCCGCATCCTGCTGCCATACTCCGGTCTTTATTTCCCCGCCTATGCATCGTTTACTACTCTTCGTTAGCCTTCTTTTCCTGGTGCTCTCGGCGGCGGCGCAGCCGCCCCTGGCCCGGGCCCGGCAGCGCAGCTACCTCACCAAGGTGTTTCGCCTCACCAACGAGCAGGCCCGCCACCTCTACGAGCACAACCTCTCGGCGGCCCGCCCCGACTTCTTCACCCAGCCCGTCGACTCCTTTCCCACCGACAAGCCCGACCCGCGCCGGCCACTGCTCCCCGGCTACTACTTGGTGGCGCACACCGAAGGCGCGCAGCTGGTGTACTGGCTGCGCTCCGAAACCGACCGCGAAGTCGTGGTCATCGACAACCAGGTAGACCTCACGCTGGTGGTGCGCGACTCGGTGGGCCGCCTGCTCGACGACGCGCGGGTGACGCTCACGCGCCGCCCCGTACCTTTTGATGCGGCCACCCGCACCTACCGCCTCGCCAACGCCGGCCACGCCGGCCTCGTGGCCGTGACCCACGCCGGCCGCACCACCTTTCACCACCTGGAGCAGCAGGCGGACTATGCCGAGCGGAGCCGCCCCACGCTGGGGCGCAAGGTGCTCAACACCGGCCGCCGCCTCGTGTTCGGCTGGCCCCTGGGCTACCTCACTAGCCCGGTATGGCGGCTCGGGCGCGACCTGAAACACGCCTCCGGGGTGTCGACGGGCCTGGTAGGGCTGCTGCGCTCGGTCTTCAACCCCGACGTGCGCGAAGAGCGGCAGGCGGGGCGCGAAGATCAGCAGCGCGCCACCTACGCCGGCGGGCAGTGGGAAAGCTACCTAGCCTTGAGCAAGCCCCGTTACCGCCCCGCCGGCGACACGCTACGCTTCAAGGCGCGCCTGCTCCGCCGCCCCGACGGGCGGCCCTACCGCCGGCCCCTCACGCTGTGGCTGGGCGGCAGCTACGGCAGCCCCGAAAAGAAAATAGCCCTGCTGCGGCCCGTCCGACCCGGCTCCTACCAGTACGTGCTGCCCCTGCTCGATACGCTCGGGCTGCGGGCCAACACGCAAGTGGGCTTCCGGCTGGCCACGGCCAAAAACCAGACGCTGGTCAGCGGCCACTTTCAGCTGGAGGACTACGAGCTCAAGAGCACGCGCTACTCCCTGCGCGTAGCCGAGAAGGAGCACCAGCGCGGCAAGCCCCAGGCCGTGTTCCTGCGCGGCACCGACTCCAACGAGCTGAACCTGCTCGACGCCCGCGTGCGGCTGAGCGTGGTGCCGACCACCCCGCCGGGCGCGCTGCCCGGGCGGCAGCTGTTTGTACCCGACACGCTCTGGACCCACGCCCAGGCCCTCGACGCGCTGGGCGAAACCCGCCTGAACCTGCCGCCCGCCGTGTTTCCCGCCGCCGACTTCAGCTACGCCGTGCAGGCCACTTTCCTGAACTCCGACAATGAGCGGCACACCGACCAGCTCACCGTGCCCTACCGCCTCGACCCCGGCCGGCTCACTCTGGAACTGCGTGCCGACTCTGTGCACCTGACTTACCGGCACCTGGGCCGGTCGGTGCCCCACGTGGCGAAGCTGACCATCGAGGACGGCAGCGTGCTGGGCCAAGGCAACCCACTGTTTGCCGATTCGGTGCGGCTGCCGCTGGTGCTGCCCGTGGCGGCGCAGGCCAGCTCCTATGGCTTGGAAGACGCCCAGGGCCACTCCGCCTCCCTGGACCTGGACGAAACCAACGGCGACCTGACCCTGCGCTCCGACCGGACCCACGACTCCATCTTCCTGGCCGTCGACAACCCGCGCCGGCTCAGCTTCTGGTATTTCGTGTACCGGGGCGCCCGGCTGGTGTACCGCGGCTACGGCCCGGCCTGGCAGCTGGCCGCCGCCGCACCGGGCGCGGAAGCCTGGTCGGTTTCGCTGCACTATCTGTGGGGTGAGGAAATGCGGGCCGTCGAGTACACCGTAGCGTTGCCCCAGCGGCAGCTCGTGGTGCGCACCGACCAGCCGGAGGTGGCGTATCCGGGCCAGAAAATCCAACTGAAGTTTACCGTCACGGATGGCGGCGGCCGGCCCGTGCCCCACGCCGACCTCACGGCCTACGCCTACACCAGCAAGTTTGGGCAGGCCCAGCTCCCCAGGCACCTGCCCAGCTTCGAGCCCGCCGTGCGCGGCCGCCTGTCGTTGCGCCGGTTTGAGCTGGGCTCTGGCTTCGAAAACTCCCGCGCCCAAACCGGCCAGCAGTTGCTGGCCTGGCGGCAGTGGCGCACCCGGCTGGGCCTCGACTCGTTGCGGTTCTACCAGTTTCTCTACCCCGACTACGGCGCATTTTACGAGTACCAGCTCGCGCCCGGCGGCATCACCCAGGTGGCCCCGTTCGTGGTGGACTCCGGGCGGGTGCAGGCGCCGGTGGCGGTGTATGTGGATGGCGTACCGGTGTACGTGCACGCGGCCAGCCAGAGCCAGCCCTACGCCCTGGTGGCCGACAGCGGGCGGCACACCATCAGCATCCGGACCACCAACCGCCTCGTGACCCTGCGCGACGTGTACCTGCGCCACCTGCACAAGCTCACGCTCAGCATTGACGTGAACCAGCCGTGCGCCGAGCTGACCGTGGAGAAGCGCCCCACCGTGCTTTTGCCCGCCGAGCAGCTCACGCTGAGCCGCACGCTGCTGCTGCTCGACAACAGCTACGGCACGCTGCGCCAGGGCAACCTGCTGCGGCCGGTGCCGCCCCGCCCCTACAAGACCTACGCCCTGAGCGGCCCCTTCCGCCCCGACTCGGTGCTGCTGCGCCGCGTCGACGGCCTGCGGCGCAAGTTTCTGTTTGAGCCGCAGTACGTGTACTCTTTCGCGCCGGGCCTGCTGAAGATGACCTCCGCGGAGCCCGACCGCTACGGCAGCCTCAGCACCTTCGGGTTTGCGGGCAGCCTGCCGCTGGTGGACTTTGCCTGTACCGAAGCCGACTTCCAGCCCCGCCCCGACCCAGCTACCGGCCGGCCGCGCCCCACGCCCTACTGGCCCGTTATTCCGACGCGCCGGCCCGTGCTCAACAACCCGCCGCTGACGCCCGCGGGCCAGGGCCGGCTGGAGGTGCGCCTGCCCGCCCGCCCGGTGCCGGCCAAGCCGGATTACTACTTTCCCAATGCGGAGTATCTGCTGCTGACCCAGCCCGGCCAGCCCAAGTTTCAGCGGCTGCTGGCGGGCACCGCGCTGGTGCACGCCCTACCCGCCGGGCGCTACCGCGTGGCCGTGCTGCTCGCCGACAGCACCTGCCTGGCCCCCGCCGAAGACGTAGTGGTACGGGCCGACGGCACCACGTATTTCCAGCTGCACCTCCCCGACCGGCAGCCCGCTGGGCGCCTCAGCCGCCGCATCGGCCGGCTGGTGCGGGCCCGGATTCCCAAGGACCCGGAGCCCTCGGCGGCGGAGATAAAGCAAACCCAGCGCTCCATCAAGGTGACGCAGCCCACGGCCCCGCAGCCCGGCTGGCGCACCATCACTGGCCGGGTTTCCGACCACGGCTCGGAGGAAGGCCTGCCCGGCGTGACGGTGCTGGTGAAGGGCACCACCACGGGCACTTCCACCAACGCCGACGGCACTTTTATGCTGCAGGTACCGCCCGGCAGCGTGCTGCGGTTTTCCTCCATCGGCTACGCCTCCATTGAGAGTCCTACCGACGGCAACGACCTGACCGTCCGGCTCAAGGCCGATACCAAGCAGTTGTCGGAGGTAGTCGTGACGGGCTACGGTGTGGTGCGGCAAAGTCGGGAGCTTGCCTACTCCGTGGCCAGCGTTACCAGTAACGAGCTCCAGGGCAAGATGGCCGGCGTGATGATCCGGGGCTCCAACTCCGTGCAAGTCACTGCCGGGCCGCTGATTATTCTGGATGGGCTGCCCTTCAACGGCCGCGTGGAAAGCCTCGACCCGGCCACCATTGCCGACACCAAAACCATGACCGGCGCGGACGCCGTGGCCCTTTACGGCGCGCGGGCGGCGGCTGGCGTCATCTTCATCACCACCAAAGCTACCGGCGGCCCCGCCGACCCGGCCGGCCACAACCCGCGCCTGGCGCTGCGCCGCCGCTTCTCTGACTCCGGCTGGTGGCGCCCCACGCTCGTTACCGACGCCCGCGGCCAAGCCAGCACCGAAGTCACGCTGCCCGACGACGTGACCGGCTGGGACACCTTCGTGCTGGGCTCCGACGACCACGGCCGCGTAGGTACCGCCACCGGCCGGCTGCGCTCTTTCAAAGCCCTGCTGGCCGAGCTGGCCGTACCGCGCTTCCTGGTGGAGGGCGACCGGGCGCAGGTGCTGGGCAAAGTGCTCAACTACCGCCCCGATACGGCTCGGGTCACCACCACTTTTAGGGTGGCCGACCAGCCCGGACGCAGCCAGGCGCACCAGGTCAGCACGTCGGCGCTGGATACGCTCACCGTCACGGCCCCGGCGGGAGCTGACTCGCTTCAGCTGACCTACAGCCTGCGCCAGCCCAATGGCTATGCCGACGGGGAGCAGCGCCAGATTCCGGTGCTGCCGGCCGGCGTGCGGGAGCGGGTGGGCCTGTTTGCCGTGCTCACCGCCGCCGACACCACCCTGACGCTGCCCGTAAATCCGGCGCTGGGCGAGGTGACGGTGCGGCTGGAAAGCGACGCGCTGCCGGTGCTGCTGTCCGAAATCGAGCATTTGCAGCAGTATGCCTACCTCTGCAACGAGCAGGCCGCCTCCAAGCTCAAGGCTCTGCTGCTGGAGCAGCGAATCCGTGCCTACCAGAATCTGCCGTTCGCGGGGGCGCGCGCCATCAACTTCCTGATCCGCAAGCTGCAAAACGGCCGCCACAAGCCCGAAGGCCTGTGGGGCACCTGGCCGCAGTCGGACGTGAGCCCGTGGGCCACCACGCACGTGCTGGAAGCGTTGCTGGCGGCGGAGCAGGCGGGCTATAAGATTAGCTTCGACCGGGACAAGGTGCAGCAATACCTGCTGCAGGAGCTGGATCATAGCTTCAGCCCCGCCGAAGCACCGGCCGGGCTGGGCCGCCACTGGTACTACCAGTCGGCCGACGACCAGATCCGCCTGCTTCATATGCTGCACCAGCTCGGGGCCCAGGCCGACTACCGCACCTACCTGGCCCGCCTGGAGCGCACCCAGCGTGGCCGCCAGCCCCTGGACCGCTACCTGGCCCTGACCACCCTGCGCCAGCAGTTGGACCTGCCCTACCAGCTCGACACGCTCCGGCGCTACCGCCTGCAAACCCAGCTGGGCGGCATTTTCTACGATGACACGTTGCGCGCGGGCTCCTACTACCGCTACCTGCTGCGCACCGGCGTGGGAGCTACCCTGCTGGCTTACCGAGCCCTGCGCGCCCAGGGCGGGCACGATGCCGAGCTGCTCCGCATCCGGACCTACCTGCTCAACCTGCGCCAGACCAGCTACTGGAGCAGCACCTACGAAACCGCCCAGATCCTGGAAACCATCGGCCCCGACCTTTTCGCGCCGGGCCGGGCGGCCACGTTTGCCAAGGCCCAGCTCAGCGGCGGCGTCAGCAAGGAAGTTACCCGGTTTCCGCAGCAGCTCACGCTGCCGGCTACCACCGGACCACTCACGTTGCGCAAGGAAGGTACGCTGCCCGTATACGCCACCGCCTACCAGACGCGCTGGGTGCCGGCGCCGACGGCCACCGCGGCGCCCTTCACGGTCCGGACGGAGCTGGCCGGGCAGACGGGGCAGCAAGTTCGGCTGCGCGCCGGCCAGCCCGCCGAGCTGGTAGTGACGGTGACGGTGCAGGCCGAGGCGCGCTACGTGCTGCTGGAAGTCCCGATTCCAGCCGGCTGCTCCTACGGCGCCGAGTCGGCCGGCAACGCCTTCGAGGTGCACCGCGAATACCTGCGCCACCAGACCGGCATCTTCCTCGATAAGCTGCCCGTCGGCGTGCACACGTTCCGCATTGCCCTGCAGCCCCGCTACCGGGGCCGCTACACGCTCAATCCCGCCAAAGCCGAGCTGATATATTTCCCGACCCGCTTCGGCCGCAGCGCCAGCAAGCAGGTAAGCGTGGATTAAGCCCCAGCGTAAGCAAAGTAGTAGTCCAGCAAAAAGCCCTTACTACGCTATGCAGTGAGGGCTTTTTGCTGGATCCTTCCGCCGGGACTAGCAGGGCAACTTTGTTGGGGAGCGGGGGAGTATCTGCCCCGAGAAGCGCAGGGTGAATGCGGCCCCCGGCTCAGGGCCAAGCCTAGGCTGGTGCCGCCCTGCCCCTGGTTTTGCGGGCTCTGGCAGAACCGCTCGAACAGCGGCTTCTGCTCCTCTGTCGCAATGCTGGAGCGTCGCGCACGGTCAGGACGTAACAGCCATCACCCAACCGCTCCACCATGGACCTATTCACTATAACACTCTGCCGAATTAGCAATTATAAGCCCGCCAACCAAGGCTTTTCGCATCTGGCAGATCCTTGGTTGGCGGGCTTGTTTTTGGCCGGAGCAGTACGGTCAGCTTACTCCGGTTGCTTGGCCGGGAAGGCGGTTTCGGGCATGGTCAGCAGCACCGGGAGCACCAGCAGCGCGACTAGGGCAATCATGGCCCCGGGCACGAGCGGCCAGCCCGTGCGGGTGATAAGCAGCTCCGCCACGAAGGGCGTCAGCCCCCCGAAGACGGCCGTGGCCGCCGTGGCCCCCAGCGCCAGCCCGCTCAGCCGGCCTTCGCCGGGAAACTGCTCGGCAGTGGCGGCGGCGCCTACCGCACTAACCCCACCCGCCACGGCAGCCAGCACGACGGCTCCCAGCACCGCCTGCCCGGAACTGCCGCCGCGCATCAAGGAAAACAACGTAATGGGCAGCAGGGCCCCGGCCCCGGCCAGCACGGCCAGCACGGGCTTGCGGCCCAGGCGGTCGGACAGCAGCCCGAAGAAGGGCGTGACCAGGATGACGACGACGGCGGCAATGGTCGACAGACCCAACGCCTCGCCTTCCCCGCGCTGGCCGGTGGTCGTCAGGAAGGTCGGCACGTAGGTGATGCCCACGTAGTAGGTGATGGAACCCAGGGCAGAAATGGCGAACGTGCGCAGAATGGCGGCCCGGTGGTGGCGCAGCGTGTGGCGGAGCGGAGCCGTGGGCACCGTGCCGGCCGCTTGTTGCCGCTCAAAGTCCGGCGACTCCTGCATGGTGGAACGGGCCAGCCAGACGCCGCCGGCCAGGGCCGCGCCCAGCAGAAAGGGCAGGCGCCAGCCCCAGGTATCTACGCTCGTCGTCGGCAGCCAATGCAGGAGCAGGGCGCACACCCCCACGGCTATCAGGGCGCCCACCTCGCTGGCCGCGGCGGCCAGCGAGGTAATCAGGCCGCGGCGGCCGGGCCGAGCTCCCTCCAGCAGGTAGGCTACTACCCCGGTGTACTCGCCGCCCACCGAAAAGGCCATCAGGCAGCGCAGCAGCAGCAGCAGCCACCCGGCCAAGGTTCCGATTTGGGCGTGGGTAGGCAGCAGCGCCGTGACGAGCATGGCCCCCGTCATTACAGCCATCGACAGCAGCATCATGCGTCGCCGGCCGTACCGGTCGCCGATGTGCCCGAAGAACAGCGCGCCCAGCGGCCGCATCAGGTAGGAAACGGCAAACCCGCCCAGAGCGGTGAGCAGCGACGTGGAGGCCGGGCCGAAAAACACCCGCGAAAGAACGGTGGCAAAGTAAAGGCAGAGCGTGAAGTCATACCATTCGATGATGGTCGAGCAGGCGGCAACCAGCAGGGAGGAGCGGGAAAGCGCAGCACGGGATTCCGCCGGGTCGGTCAGGGTAGGTTGCACGGGCTTGGTTTCAGGGTTTGGTTCGGCGGAGTAAATAACGGCTCTTGGATGTTACGGTCGTCTGTCATCCCCGCGGTTTTGCCGCCCGGCGAACGAAATCGGCGGTACTACGGCAACAAGCCGGCCCCCAGTACGAAGCGCATCCTCCCGTTACGAGCAAGTCGGCGTTTCGCATTGGGGGCGCACGGGTAGCCAGCGCGCAATCTTCCACTGTCCGCCTACTTTTTGAAAGGCAAGCAGCTCACGGTTCTCGTCCGGAGCCGTTTGGCCGCTGGCATTTACCCGGGTGGTGCCTTTCGAGGCGGAGCGCGCAAAAAATGAGACTATTCCTTAGCCTAGTAACGGTGCCACGCGGGTGCCGAGCAATTCGGTGGCCTGGAGCACTTTTTCGTGCGGCAACACGGCCACATCCATCTGGAACGTCACCCGCGAGATGCCGCCCAGCGCCTCGCTGTGCCGCAGAATCTTGGCAGCTACCTCCTCGGGGCTGCCCACCAGCAGCGCCCCCAGCGGCCCGGCTTGCGCCTCCACGTGGGCCCGCGTTGGCGGAAAGCCACCCCGCTCGCGGGCTCGCTGGCCGAAGGTTTGGATGTAGCCGGGCGCAAAATCGTTCATGGCTTCTTTGGTGGTGGGAGCCACGTAGCCGAGCGAGTGCAGGCCCACTTTGAGCTGCTCGGGAGCGTGCCCGGCCCGGCGGCCGGCTTCGCGGTAGAGGTCGACCAGTGGCCGGAAGCGGTGAGTATCGCCGCCGATGATGGCTACCATCAGCGGCAGGCCCAGCGTGCCGGCCCGCACAAACGACTCGGGCGTACCGCCCACGCCCAACCAGATGGGTAGTTGCGTTTGGACCGGACGCGGGTACACGCCCTGGCCTGTCAGGGCGGGCCGAAACTGGCCTTTCCAGCGAATTTTTTCGGTTTCCCGAATGGCCAGCAGCAGGTCTAGCTTCTCGGCAAACAGTTCGTCGTAGTCATTCAAACTGAAGCCGAAGAGTGGGAAGGCTTCGGTGGAAGAGCCGCGGCCTACCACCATTTCGGCCCGGCCCTGCGAAATGAGGTCCAGCGTGGCAAATTCCTGAAACACGCGCACCGGGTCGGCCGCCGAGAGCACCGTGACGGCGCTGGTGAGGCGAATGCGCTTGGTGCGCGCCGCCGCCGCCGCCAGTATCACGGCCGTGGCCGAGTCGAGGTATTCGGCCCGGTGATGCTCGCCGATGCCGAACACGTCGAGGCCCACCTGATCGGCGCGCTCGATGCGCTCCAGCAGCAGGCCCATGGCCTCAGTGCCGCTCAGCCGGTCGCCGCCATTTTGCAGCAGGTGCGAGGCAAAGCTGTCAATTCCAACTTCCATAGGAGAAACTAGGGGTGTAAAAAGGGGTGTACTGGCAAGCGTCCGGCTCCATAAAGAAGCAGAGCGCTTGCAATAAACTAAGCAGGGCCGTAACTGGTTATGCCGCCCATACTTTTGCCGATGCGCAGGATGGGCTTGATGGTGATACCTTTTCCGGAATCTTCGGCGGCCTGGTTTATCTGGTCGAACTTGTAGAACTTCACCAGCTTGTCGAAGAAAAAGCAACCCTGCTTATACAGGGCAATCAGGCTGGGGATGAAGACACCGGGCACACTGGCGCCTTTCGGAATATTCTTGACGGTGCGGCCGGCTACCATAGTATCGTTGGAGCCGAAGCTAAGCTCCTTATCCGGAGCCGTGGCGCCACCAGCTCGCCGATGCCGTGGATGCGCAACCCCTGCACGGCCGTGCGCACTACTTCGGGGCGGCCGTTGGGGCCGACGGCGAACCGGGCGAGGGCAGCGGGGGCTTTTTCATGGTCTGAAGGGTGTCCGTTCTTTCGGAGTGAAAGAGTAAGATAAAGGTCCCCCACCGGCCTACCCCATGCATTTCTACAGGATAAGAACGCGCTGACCCGCACGCTGAGAGTGGCGGCCGGGAATAAAACGAAGCCGGCTGAGCTTCTGCTAAACCGCCGAAGCAGGTCACTACAGAACGGTGCGCCCGCAGTAAATGCGCTTTTTTGTATTGTTCCACCGATATCCGCCCATGAAACTTCTGCTTGCATTACTCCCATTGTTGCTTGGCGCTTTCCTACAGCCGTTTCAGGCGGACCTGCCTGCAGCAGCAGGAGCCGCTCCCAAAGAGTACGTCATCACGGCCTTCGGGGCGGGCACCGACAGCACCCAGCTAAGCACCACGGCCATTCAGCGCGCCATCGACCAAGCCCAGGCCGACGGCGGGGGCACGGTGGTGATTCCGAAGGGGGTGTTTTTGAGCGGGGCGCTGTTTTTCAAGCCCAAGACGCAGCTGCGCCTGCAGGCTGGCGCCAAGCTCAAGGGCTCCGATGACATTGCCCATTACCCCCTGGTTCCCTCGCGGATGGAAGGGCAGAGCCTGCCGTATTACGCGGCCCTCGTCAACGCCTACCAGGTGAATGGCTTCCGGGTGACGGGTCCGGGCACGATTGACGGCAACGGACTGCGGTTTTGGAAGAACTTCTGGGCCCACCGGGATTCAATGCAGAAAATAGGCAAGTCGTCTACCAACCTGGAGGTCCACCGCCCGCGGCTGCTCTTTATCTGGGGCTGCCAAGACGTCACCATTAAGGACGTGAAGCTGCACAATGCCGGTTTCTGGACCACCCACCTGTATCAATGTACCAACGTGCTGATTGAGGGCTGCGACATTCGCTCGCCCTTCCGGCCGGTGAAGGCCCCCAGCACCGACGCCGTGGACATCGACGCGTGCAAGAAGGTGACTGTCCGCAACTGCTACATCTCCGTCAACGACGACGGCGTCGTCATGAAGGGTGGTAAGGGCCCCAATGCCCATAAGCTGCCGGAAAACGGGCCGGTGGAAGACGTGCTGGTGGAGAACTGCACCTTTGGGGAAGTACACGCGGCCGTCACCTGCGGCAGCGAAGCCATCCACGTCAACCGCCTCACGGTGCGCAACTGCCGGGTCGACAACGACCGGCCGCTGCTGCTGTTCAAGATGCGCCCCGATACGTACCAGCTCTACGAGAACATCACCGTGGACCACGTGACCGGCCGCTGCGGCACCATCGTCACGCTCTCGCCCTGGACGCAGTTCTTCAACCTGGCGGGCAGCACGGAGAAACCTTTCGGCACGATCCGCAACATCACCATCGCCAACGTCAAGGTGCAGTGCAAGCAGTTTGCGGTACTGAATGGCAACCCGACCGACAAGGTGTCGAACTTCACCTTCAAAAACGTGACGGCCACGGCGCCAACCGCTGCTTTCCCCAACCAGTATCCGGCGGTGAAATTCACCAGCGTCACCCTCAATGGAGCACCCCTGCAGGCAACGCCAACGGCTCGGGAAGCGGAGGCCGTGAAGCCCTTGAAGCCGGACTAATAGCAAGGTCCGCCCGCTTCTTCAAGCGCTCTGAACCGGACACCCGACCGAACTACGGTTGCCGCAGCCGTTATGCCCTTGCTGCCACCCTCACTCCCGCGACTTCTGCTTGGCGTACTGCTTTTTTGCGCAGCAGCTCGACCTCTAGTGGTCAAACCGCCCCGACGCCCCTGAAGCTGTGGTACAGGCAGCCGGCCGCCAACTGGAACGAGGCGCTGCCCATCGGCAACGGGCGCTTGGGTGCCATTGTATTCGGTGGACCGGCCCAGGAGCGACTGCAGCTCAACGAGACCACCATCTGGGGCGGGGGACCCAACAACAACGTCAAGCCCGACGCGCTGCCCGTCATCCGGCAGTTGCGGCAACTGCTGCTGTGCGGCCAGCAAGTAGAAGCCCAGCAGCAGATGCTCCCCTCCGACAACAGTGGCATGCCTTAGCTGGGTTGTACGAACAAATAACGCCGCCAATGCAAGACAGCCAACGAAGTGGAGCATGCCCAAAAACGGCTAGCCAGCTCATCGTAGTGGGTGACCTGGCGCCAAAACTGTTTGAACTGGCTGAAAAAGCGCTCCGCCTTAGTTGTGGTCCCGGGTGCGGTTGCGGTCAGTGTAGCGAGGCACAAGGCGGATGTTCTTGCTGGCAATGAACAAGCCCGCGACCAGTTGGCGCACTTAGCTGGTATCGTCATCCTTGTCAGCCAGCACGTGATGTATTCAGCTCACCGCGCGCAACAACTCGGTGGCCCGACGACAATTGGCCTGTTGGCCTGGGCCCAGCAGCCGGCACAACGGGTTGCCTACCCTTGCCACTGCCCCGCATATTTTCAACGCCCCCGGGCTTGCCCGGTCCAGCAGTAACAAAAAAACCTCGATTGCAAGTTGCAACCGAGGTTTTTGGTGATCCCGCTGGGATTCGAACCCAGGACCCGTACATTAAAAGTGTACTGCTCTACCAGCTGAGCTACAGAATCATTTACTTGCGTTCAGGAATTGTGTTCCCTGATTGCGGATGCAAAAGTAGAGCCTTCGGCTTAAATCACCAAATATTTTGCTTAAAAATCTCCTGCTAGCCTTGCTACTGCTGCTACTAGCCAGTCAAAAATCCACCTGTCAAAGTGTTAGCTCGCTGCTTCCGAAGGCCGACTCCCTGTTTGCCAGAGGGGCTTACGAGGCGACCTACCCACTGTACCGGCAGGAGCTGCGGCAGCACCGGCAGATTTCGGTCCGCGCCCTGCTGCGCATGGCTTACGTGCAGGAAGGTCTGGGCCACTATCCGGCCGCACTGTACTACCTGAGCCTGGCTCAGGCGCGCCAGCCCCGGCTGGCAACTTGGCAGAAAATGCTGGAAACGGCCCAAAACCACCGCCTCACCGGCTACGTCAGCTCTTGGCGGCAGAATCTGGTTATTCCTTTCCGTCGGTATTATTACCGCGGGCTGCAGGCCTTGCTGCTGGGCGCCGTACTGGGGGGTATCTTCTTGCTGCTGCGCCGGTCCGCGCCGCGGCCGTGGTGGCTGCTGTACGCCGCCTACGTAGGCTTGACGGGCGTGTACCTGAACGTGTTGCGCCCCAAAGCCGTGGGCCTGGTAGCGCGGCCCAACGCAGCCCTCATGGCGGGGCCCAGCGCCGGCGCTGCCTGGCTGACCACCACCACGGCCGGGGACCGGCTGGTAGTGCAGGGCCAGCAGGACATCTGGTACCAGGTGCAGTGGCAGGGTCGCAATGCCTACATCCGGCGCGCCGACCTGCTGCTGGTGCAATAACAGCCTGCTTTCGGCTTTACGGCTGGCCAGACCAGATCTTTTTGCGCGGTAAAGCCTCCCCTACGCTCATAAATTACCGGCGTAAGGGAGGCTTTACTGGCTTTACGCCCGGAGCTATACCGGCGAGCCTTCTTCCTTGCGGAAGTGGTTGAGCACGAGCCGGTCGGTAAGGCCCGGCAGCCACTTGTTGAGGAATACCGTGAATTTGCCCTGGACGGTAAGCACCAGGTCGCGGCGGCGCTGGCGCACGGCGCGCAGCAGGTGGTGGGCCACTTCCTCGCTGCTCATCATCTTGCCCTCATCGCGGGGCGACTCGCCCTGGGCCGAGCCGTCGGCGGCCAGGGCGGTCTGGCGAATGTTGGACGATGTGAAGCCCGGGCAGGCCACCAGCACGTGCACGCCCTGGGGCAGCAGCTCGGTGCGCAGCGCCTCCAGGAATCCCTGCATGGCAAATTTGGACGCTGAGTAGCCCGTGCGGCCCGGCAGCCCCCGGTATCCGGCGATGCTGGAGATGCCCACGATGGAACCCTTGGCGGCCGTAACGTGCGGCAGCGCGAACTTGGTGGCGTACACGGTGCCGAAGAAGTTGGTTTGCATCAGGCGCCGGATAACGTCGAGGTCGGCTTCCTGAAACAGGGCGCGCATGGAGATGCCAGCGTTGTTGAGCAGCACATCTAGGCGGCCGAAGGTGGCAATGGTTTCGGCTACGGCCCGCTCGGAGTCGGCCTCGACGCCCACATCGGCCCGCACGGTAAGGTGGGTAATACCCAGGCGGGTAAGCTCCTGCGCGGTATCGGCCAGCCGGGCCTCGTCGCGGCCGGTGACGACGACCTGGGCCCCGGCCTGCCCGAATACAACGGCGCAGGCGCGGCCAATACCGGACGTGCCGCCGGTGATGAGAACAACTTTTCCTTTCATCGGGTCAAATACAGATAAAACAGAGCTCCGGCAGACGTGGCCGGACAAGCAAAACTACGGCTTTTACGAGTGGGGCGCGCAGCTTTTGCCAAGGGCAAATAAACCGGGGGCCGAAGGAATACGGCTATTCAAAAAATTGGATTTAGTCGCTACATTTAGGGACGAAATTCACCCTGCTCATCCCGCGCGTTTTCCTATGATGCAACTTCTACGCTTTCGGCGCAAAGCGCCGGCTTTTTACGGCTTTCTACTCCCGGCCTTGCTGCTGCTAGCTAGTTCGGCGGCGCGGGCGCAGTGCCCTAGTGCGGCCAACTGCACGCCCGGGCCCGCGTCCAATCCGGGAGCCGTCAGCATCGGGATGGGTATTCTGAACGTGACGCTGGGTACGATTAATAGCACTACGCCGGGCGTTATCGACGGCTATAAGGACTACTCCTGCACCGGTGGGACTGCGCTTACGGTGGGCGTTGATTATCCCATCAGCGTGCAAACTAACGTCAACGCCGACGAGAACGTGCGGGTCTGGATTGACCTCAACAACGACGGCACCTTCAACACGGCCACGGAGCTGGTCTTCAGTTCCAACAGCAAGCGGCTGCATCCGGGCACCATCCGGCTGCCGCTGTCGACGACGCTGGGCGCGCGGCTGCGCATGCGCGTGGCCGCCGACTACTTCGGCGCCCCGGTGCCGGGTCCGTGCACCACGCCGCAGTTTTCCCAAACCGAGGACTACGCCGTGACGGCCGTGGCCAACACGTCGGCGCCCGCCACCGAGTTTGTGGCCGACCAGACGCTGACCTGCTCGGGCTGCGTGCAGTTTACCGACCAAAGCCAGAATGCCCCAACCTCCTGGCTCTGGACCTTCGGCGACGGGTCCACCAGCACCCAGCAAAGCCCCAGCCACTGCTACACCACCGCCGGCACCTACACCGTGGCCTTGACCGCCACCAACGCCGCCGGCGCCACTACCCGCACCCGCGCCGGCTACATCACCTACAACAGCGCGGTGCCCGTGGCAGCTAGCTGCGCACCCGCCACGCTGGCGCAGTGCTGCGGCTACGGCATCACGCAGTTTACGCTGGGCACGCTCACCAAAGCCTCGGCCGTCGGCAGCTACGAAGACTTCACCTGCTCTTCCCGGGTAGAGCTGACCGAGGGTAACACCTACATCATCAGCCTCACCACGGGCACGGCCAACGCCCAGGACACGCGCGTGTGGCTGGACCTCAACAACGACGGCGTATTCAACCCCACCACGGAGCTGCTCTACCAGGCCCTGAGCCGCATCAGCCCCAGTGGCATAATCAGCGTTCCGGCCTCGGCGGTGAAAAACCAGCCGCTGCGCCTGCGGGTAATGTCCGATTTCGTGGGCGGCGCCAGCTTGCCGTGCACCAGTCCGCAGCTGGGCCAGGTGGAAGACTACACCGTGACGGTGCGGGCCAACACCAACCCACCGGTGGCCAACTTCACCTCGACCTACGTGCCGGGCTCCTGCGTGAACCCCGTGCAGTTCACCGACCAAAGCCAGAACGCCCCGACCTCCTGGCTCTGGAATTTCGGCGACGGCGGCACCAGCACGCTGCAGAACCCAGCGCACCAGTACGCCGCTTCCGGCAACTACACCGTGACGCTGACCACCACCAACGGCTTTGGCAGCAACGTAACCACCCGCACCAATTACCTAACCGTTTCGGTGCCCTGCCTGCAGTATTGCGCGTCGAGCGGGCAGAACGGCAACGTGTGGCTGACCAACGTAACCGTGAGCGGCAACTCGGTGAGCTTCGCCAATGCCTCGGGAGCCGACCCCGCCGGCTACGGCAACTACCTGGCGAATACCATCGGGCTGCGGCAGGGGCAGTCGTACACGCTGGCCGCCACCGTCAACCAGAACTTCCAGCGCACCACCTCAGTCTGGATTGACCTCAACCGGGACGGCATCTTTGCCACCTCCGAGCTGCAGTCCAACATCACGACCACCACCTCCCCCACGACCACCTCTACCCTGACCATTCCCAACCTGGCCAGCGTGGTCGGCTTCACCCGCCTGCGCATCGTAACGCGGCTGAATACCAACCAGGCCAACGCCTGCCTGCAAAACCAGCTGAACGCCGAAACCGAAGACTACTCCGTGCGCATCGACGCGGCCACGGCCGTTGCGGAAGCCCGCACCCTGCCCGCGCTGAGCATCTTCCCGAACCCCACCCCGGATGGCATCCTGCACCTGCGCCTGCCCGACGCCGCGGCCGCCGGCACTTACGCCGTGACGGTACACAACGTGCTGGGTGCCGAGCTGCTCAGCACCCAGCTCCGGCTGACTCCCCTCACCGACGCCACCCTGGACCTGATGGCGCTGCCCCGCGGGCTGTACGTGGTGCGTCTGCGCGGCACCGACGGCCAGCTGGCCGTGCGCCGCGTGGAGCGGCTATAAACGCTCCTGCCCTTTCCCTCTCCTCTCTCCCGCCGGCCGCCACACGCCGGACTCCTCTCCTTTTTGCCTGAACCTATGCGACTACTTTTACAGCGCAGCCTGCTCCTGGTGCTTTTGCTGATGGGGCTGCGGTCCGTGCCGGCCGCTGCCTCCCACCTCTTGGGCGGTGAAATCACCTACAGCTACCTGAACGCCAACGGCCCCGCCGCCACACCCTACCGCTACCGCATCACGGTGCTGCTGTACGTGAATGCCGGCAGCTCCTCGCAGGTACCGGAGGGCCGCCCGTCCATTGACGTCGCGTTTTACAACAAAACCAACGGAGCCCGGCTGCAGACGATTACCATTCAGCGGACGACCAACCCGATTATCACGCCGCCCCAGCCCGGGGGCTGCAGCACGCCCGGCACGGCCGTCTCGGTGCGCCTGGTGCGCTACGAAACGATTGTCAACCTGCCGCTTTCGTTTGATGGCTACTACGCCGTGTACACCGACGGCACCCGCAACGCCGGTATCCTGAACCTGAACCAGTCGGACAGCTGGAGCCAGCTGATTTACGTGGAAATGGCCCCACCACTGCTCCCCAACTCCTCCCCGACCTTCTCCGACACGGCCGTGGTAGTAGTGTGCCAGGGCGATACGAGCATCATCGTGAATAACGCCGTAGATGCCGACGGCGACCGGCTGATTTAC
>Ga0247729_10000189_pt1 | contig 29150 bp, 23 predicted proteins | sample UWRJL133311R2_FD_180958 | JGI IMG/M metagenome (GOLD analysis project Ga0247729, IMG submission 180958) | Plant litter microbial communities from Arlington Agricultural Research Station in Wisconsin, United States - UWRJ-L133-311R-2 | ecosystem: Environmental > Terrestrial > Plant litter >... | reverse complement strand
AGTACGTCTCGCCGCTGTTCGACGTGGTGTCGGCCAGGCAGCGGGAGGCGCTGTACCGCAACCCCCTGAACAGCATCCACCTCTCGGTGCCCCGGGGCGAGGATCCGGCCGGCGCGGCCCTGGCGCGGCTGACGGAGTGGCAACAGGACGGCGTGCTGCGCCAGGACGAGCTGCCGGGCATCTACGCCTACTACCAGTACTTCCGGCTGCCGGGCTCCCCGCGCGAGTACTGCCGCAAGGGCTTCATGTGCCACATCCGGGCCTACGACTGGGCCGACAACGTGGTGCTGCGCCACGAAAACACGCTGCCCGCCGCCGTCAACGACCGGGCCGAGCTGCTGGCCCGCACCCGGTTTCAGACCAGCGCCACCCACGGCCTCTACCGCGACGACGCCTTCGAGCTAGAGCGCTACCTCGACGAGGCCATCCTAGACCCGCTCTACCAGACCGAGGAAGACTACCAGGGCGCCCGCGACGTGCTGGCCGTGATTCAGGACGCGGCCGTCATCCGGCGGTTTCAGCAGGTGCTGGCCTCCCGGGAGGTGATTCTGGCCGACGGGCACCACCGCTACGAGGGCTCTCTGGCCTACCGCCAGGCCCGGCTGGCCGCCGACCCCGCCGCCACCGGGCAGGAGCCGTGGAACTTCCATTTGATGTACCTCACCAACGCCGCCGCCGACGACCTGCGCATCTTGCCCACCCACCGGCTGCTGCTGGAGCTGCCCGGCGACCTGAGTGATGAGGAATTCATCCGCCGCCTGACGCCCTACTTCACCGTGCTGCCCCAGGACGACGCCTACGGCTTGCCCGAGCTGATTGCCGGCAAGCCCTGGGCCTTCGGGCTCTACCTCGGCGGGCAGGCCTACAAGCTGCGCCTGCGGCCCGAGGTGCACGCCCAGCTAAACTGGGACACGACGGCCGAGGTGAAGGCCCTGGACCTGACGGTGCTGCACTTCTTCGTGCTGGAAAAGGCGCTCGGCCTCGTCGGGCCCGACGCCCAGCGGGCCTGGCCGGGCGTGGCCTACGTGCGCAACTTCTCCGAGTGCCTGAGCCGCGTGGACCGCGCCGAGGCCCGCGCCGCCTTCATCGTGAACGAGGTGAGCATGGACGAGGTGGAGCGCGTGTGCCACTCCGGGGCCGTGATGCCGCCCAAGTCCACGTTCTTTTACCCCAAAACCATCGGGGGCTTTCTGTTTACCTCCATCCGCGACGACGAATACGCCAATGCCTTCCACGCCCCGTTTACTGCTGGCCTCTAACTCGCCGCGCCGCCGGCAGCTGCTCACTGACCTGGGCGTGCCCTACGAAATCCGCCTGCGCGAAGTGGACGAGGCCTACCCCGCCCACCTGCGCCGCGCCGCAGTAGCCGAGTACCTGGCCGCCCACAAGGCCGACGCCTACCGGGCGGACTTGGCCCCCGACGAGGTGGTGCTGACCGCCGACACCATCGTGTGCCTCGACGACGACGTGCTCAACAAGCCCGCCGACGCGGCCGAAGCCCGCGCCATGCTCACCCGCCTGCAGGGCCGTACCCACGACGTGTACACCGGCGTGTGCCTGCTCGGCAGCGACGGCCGGCGCACCGTGTTTTCGGACCAGACCCGGGTGACCTTCCGCGCCCTCTCCCCCGCCGAAATCGAGTTTTACGTGCGCACCTACCAGCCCCTGGACAAGGCCGGGGCCTACGGGGCCCAGGACTGGATTGGGATGGTGGCCGTGACCCGGCTTGAGGGCTCCTACTTCAACGTGATGGGCCTGCCCGTGCACCGGGTGTGGGAAGAGCTGGAAAAGCTGGGCTTCCGCCCCGAGTAGCCCGATGGCCGCGTAGCAGCGCCAGGTCTATAGCTTTCCCCCGCCGGTGGTTTCGAGCCGCCGAGCGGCGGCATTCCCGGATGCCGCCGCTCGGCGGCTCAATCTTTTCCCGAACCTTGGTTTCATAGACCTGGCACCGCTACGCGGCCGGGGATATGGCGGGCGGCGTGGCGGCGTTTTGCCTTTCTTAGAATCCAGCCGGCAACTGGTCGCAGCCCTACATCATAACTTTTTGTCCCCCTCCAAAAGTTATGACCTAGTCCTTGGCAGTAGCTATAGGTTATAACTTTTTGCCCCCCTCTAAAGCTATAACCTACTCTCTTTGCTACAGGGCAGGTTATATTTTTTGCCCCCCTCCAAAAGCTATAACACGCCCATCCTGTCCCCCAACAGGACACAAATTTTTGCCTCTTCCAAAAGCTGCGACGTACTTCTTGTCCCGGCTGACCCCTACCTTGCCCGACCATCCGCTGCTAAGCCCGCTCCGCTGCTCATGACCCACGACTCTTCCCCGGCCGGCGCCGGCCCGGCGCTGCACAGCTTTCTCTACGCGCCCTTTGCCGACCCTGCCCGGCAGGACCAGTTCGACGCCGTGCAAGCCGCGCTGGAGCAGGAAACTGTCGCCGGCACTGCCCTGCTGCTGGGCAACCTGACCCTCGACGGCGAGCCGCTCGACGCGGTGCTGATCCGGCCCCGGGGCATGGTGCTGCTGCTGTTCGTACCGGGCGAGGGCGGCACGCTCATGCTTTCGCCGCGCACCGGCACCTGGCGGCTGGCCGGGCAGCCCCTGCCCGGCTACGGCCCCACCGGCAACCCGCTCCCGCAGTTTCAGCGGCAGCGGCAGGCGCTGGCGGCCTGGCTCAGCGCCCAGTTCGACACCCCGCTGCCGGCCTCCGCCATCCGGGGCGGCCTGCTGTTTGCCCGGCCCGGCGGCGCCGAGCAGGGCCTGGAGCAATACCTGCGCGCCCAGCCGGCCGCCGCCGGCTTTCAGCTCTTGGGCGACGTGAGCCAGCTGCCGCAGAGCTTGGCCCCGCTGGCCGACGCCGAGCCCATACTAAGCGAGGCAGCCCTGGCCCGCTGGGTGCGGCGTGTGGAAGCACCCGACGAGGAAGATCAGGAGCAGGAAGCCGGCTGGTCGGAGCCGGCCGCGGCCGACTACGCCGCGCCGCGGGGGTTCTGGGAGCAGAAGGCCCGGCAGCTGTGGAGCTGGCTCGGGGCCGAGGACATTCCGTCCGACGCGCCCTACGGTGGCTACCCGGCCCCCGATGCCGCCGCGGCCGGCCAGCAGGAAAAGGCGCGCCTGGAGCAGATTCGCCAGCAGGTGCGCGCCGAGCTGCTCGCCCAGAGCCAGGCTGCCACGACCCGCGAGGCCGAGCGGGAACAAATCATTGCCCAGCTGCGGGACCAGCTTGCCCAGGCCTCCGCCGTAGCCCCCGAAACGGCGGCGCTCCAGGCCCGGCTGGCGGCCGAAACCCGGGAGAAAGCGGCACTGGCCGAAGCCGTGCGCGCGGCCCAGGCCGAGTCGGCAGCCCGCAACCAGCAGCTGGACGCCCGCATCGAGCAGCTTGCCCGCCAGCTGCAGCAGCTCCAGACCCCGCCGCCCAGCGCTGGAACGTCGGCAGGATACGGGGCCCAGGTGGCTGCGCCGGCTGTTACGGCGGCTTCGGGCGCATCCCCAAAGAAAGCCCAGCCCGCGGCGGCCCCGGCTACCCGGCCGCCGGCCCGGCGGCAGTGGCACCTGCAATGGTCGCGGGTGGCCATCGTGGCGGCGGTGCTGGGCTGGTCGGGCGCGGCCGTGTGGGGCGTGGCCCACGTGACGAAGCAGTACTTCAGCGCGCCCCCGGCCACGCAGTCCGCCGGGGCCGCGCACCCGGCCGCTGCCGACGCGCTATATTCGGCCGGGCCGTCCGCCGAGTCGGACGCCGACTCCGCCACGGTGGCCGACGATGATCCGTCGGATTCGGCCGGGCCGGATTCGGCGGAAGTCATCGTGAGCAGCCCGCCCCTGATCATGGACTCGACGGAGGTAATGGCGCCGGTGGAAGAGCCCAACCTCGACGACCTAGCACCGACGAAGTGAGGGGTCTGGCAAGTAACAGCACTGTCATGCTGATTATGACGTTCTATTTTCTGAAAACGGTCCCGCGTCTCAGCTGAACAGCGCCAGCAGCTCGGCCTGGGTGAGGGACTTGAGCATGGCCGCGTCGGTGCGGATCAGGTCGTGGGCCAACTCCCGCTTGCCTTCCTGCAGCACCTGGATTTTCTCCTCGATGGTGCCCGGACAGATCAGGCGGACGGCTACCACGGGCTTGGCCTGCCCCAGGCGGTGGCTGCGGTCGATGGCCTGGTTTTCCACGGCCGGGTTCCACCACGGGTCCACGAGGTAGACGTAGTCGGCGGCGGTCAGGTTGAGGCCGGTGCCGCCGGCTTTCAGGCTGATTAGAAACACCCGCACGGCCGGATCGTCCTGGAACTCGGCCACGGCGGCGGCCCGGTCTTTCGTCTGGCCCGTGAGCCAGGCCGCGGCCAGGCCCCGGGCCGCCAGGGCCGTGCGCACTAGCCGGAGCATGCCCACGAACTGCGAGAACACCAGAATCTTGTGCTCCGGGGCCCTGTCCTCGATTTCCTGCACCAGCCGGGTGAGCTTGGCCGAGTCCGGGGCGTACTGCACGTCGTCGGGCAGCAGGGCCGGCGAGTCGCAGATCTGGCGCAGCTTGGTGAGACCCTGTAGCACGTGCATACGCTGCTTGGGGAGCTGAGCGGGGTCGAGACCCATGAGCCGGTCGCGGTACTCTTTACGGTAGAAGTCGTAGACCCGGCGCTGCTCCTCGTCCATCGGGCAGAGCAGGGTCATCTCGGTTTTGGGCGGCAGCTCGGCGGCCACCTGCTGCTTGGTGCGCCGCAGCACGAAGGGCCGGATCTTGCGCAGCAGCGCCCGGGCGTGGGCGGTCGACTTAAACTTGTCAATGGGCGTGGCAAACTGGTCTTTGAAGTGCTGCTGGCTGCCCAACAGGCCGGGGCAGGCGAAGGACAGCTGCCCGTAGAGGTCGTAGGTGTTGTTTTCGACGGGCGTGCCGGTGAGCACCAGCCGGTTGCGGGCCCGCAGCAGCCGCGCCGCCCGGTTCCGCTGCGAGGCCGGGTTCTTGATGGCCTGCGACTCGTCCAGAATCACGTAGTTGAAGCTATACTCGCGCAGCCAGCCCACGTCAGTAAGCAGCGTGCCGTAGGTCGTCAGCACCACGTCGCAGCCGGCGAAGGCCGCCGGGGTACGGAGCCGGTCGGGGCCGTGCAGGGTGAGCAGGCGCAGCGTGGGCGCAAACCGGGCGGCCTCGGCCTGCCAGTTGAACACCAGCGACGTAGGCACCACCACCAGACTCACCGCTCCCGGCCGCCGGGTTTGCTGGGTGAGCAGGAAGGCCAGCACTGTGATGGTCTTGCCCAGGCCCATGTCGTCGGCCAGGCAGCCGCCGAAGCTGAAGCGGTCCAGGAAGCCCAGCCAGTTCAGGCCGTGCTGCTGGTAGGGCCGCAGCGTGCCTTGCAGCGCCGGCGGCACGGGCACCGGCACGATGCCGGCGAAGTCAGCCACCTGCTCCTGGTAGCGGGCCAGCTCGGCGCGGGTTTCGGCGGTCAGCTGCGCGGGCTCGTAGTCCGCTTCGAGGGCCGCGAAGTTGATCTTCGGGGTGCGGATGCTTTCCCCCACCCGCTCGCCGGCGGCGAAGTAGCGGGCAAACCGGTCGAGCCACTCTTGGGGCAGCACCCCGAGCGTGCCGTCGCCGAGCGTTACGTAGCGGCTTTTGTTGCGCAGGGCCTTGTGCAGGCTAGCCAGCGGGGCCCGCTGAGTGCCGAAGCGCACGTGCAGCTCGGTGTCGAACCAGTTGACCTCGGTGCCCACCCGCACCGCGACGGTGGCCTTGTGGGGGTTGAGGCGGTTGTTTTTCAGCTCGCGGAAGCCCAGCACCGTGATGCCCTGCTGCCGCCAGACGTCGAAGGCGTCCAGAAACCAATCGTCGGCCAGCAGCTGCCGGCGCGAGAGGTAAAACGCCTCCCGGCCCAGCTGCTCCCCGAACTCGGGCTGCTGCCGCACCAGCAGGGCCGTAAACTCCACCTCGGCCGCCGCATCGCGGGGCACCTCGAAGGCCTTACCCGTGGCGGCATCGGTGGCGTAGAGGGTGGTGCGCGCGAGCACCGGCACCTCGATGGCCCCGTACTTCATTACCGGCAGCAGGTCCACATACTCGCCCGAGTCGGACAGGTACAGCAGCTTCTCGGGCGCCTGGGCAAAGCCGTTGGCGGCCAGCTGGGCGGGCGTGGCGGGCCGCAGGCCGGCGTACCAGACGGGCACGTGCCGCTCCAGCCGGGTCAGCACCGCCCGCTGAAAGGCCGGAAACTGCGACTCGTGCAGCCGCAGCGCGTTGTCGTGGGTCCGGAAGAAGCCCAGCACCCGCAGCGCCTCGGGCTGGTCGAGCAGGTACCAGGTGTGGGGCAACGCCAGGAAGCACCCGAACTTCAGCGGCAAAGTGCGCGGGTCGTAGGATTCGCCGTCAAGCAGCACGCTGACCGACATTTCGTAAAATGCCTGGCGCACTTCCACGGCCAGCGGCACTTCCACCTGCCCGAGGCGCAGCGTGAGCGGCCGCAGCCCCGCCGCGGTGGTTTTCTCCGCTACCGGGCCGGGGCTGGTAAAGACCGGCAGGTCCAGCGGGTTGCGCACCAGGGCGCGCAGGGCGGCGTAGTCGGCCTCTACGCTCCGCTCACCGTGCTGGAGCCGGGCCACGGCCGCGTAGAACCGGCCTTCGGCCAGATCCGCGCTGGCCAGGGCGGCATCTAGCGGCGAAACCCAGGTCAGCGGGTTCTTGGGCTTGCCGCCGGCCGTCAGCGCGGCCTCGAACAGGTGGACGGCGAGGTGGTCGTAATACTTGTGCGGGCCCAGCACGATAAAGCGCTGGATTTGCTGGTCGGGGGAGCCGGCCGGCCGGGGCGGCGCGGGTGGCGCCGGGAGCAGCAACGCCTCGGCCAGCACCCGCGGCGTATCGGCCGAAAGCGGGTACAGGCCGGGGTGGCGGGGCACGATTTCCAGCTTCTGCCGGGCGTAGCGCAGGTTAAACCAGGCGGCCGGGTCCGGGTCGTGCTCGAGGCCGTAGAGCCGGGCGGCCGCTAGCAGCCGCTCCTGCCGCAGCCCGGCGTCGAAGAACGCGCGCAGATCCCGGCGGTGCAGCAGCGCCAGCAGCACCTGGGCCTGGTGCTCGCAGAGCGTGGCCCGGGGCGCGGCGCACGGGCAAGCCACCGTCAGGCAGCCGCGCTGTTGGGTTACGGTCACCGTCGGAAACGGCAGCTGGGCGGAAGGGCGGCCGAAGGCGCCGGCATCGACGGCAATTTCCTCGGGCTCGATGGAAAGATACCGGCGGTCCTGGGCGGCTAGGGGCTCGGCGCAGTGGGCCGCGATACGCGCCTCGGTCAGCTCCGCCACGGAAAGCCGGGCAAATACAAATTCGTGGGGCTCGGGCAGCATTCGGGGCGCTAAGCTAGCCCATAAACCAGACTCCGCCCCTGCCTACTTCAGCCGGTCGTAGCGCAGCAGGGCTTCCAGGTAGTAGTAGTCGGCGTAGGTGAGTGGGGCGTCCACTTCGGTTTTGGCGGGCTTGTGGGCCACGCAATGCTTTATAAGGAAGTCGTGGTTTTCGCCCACGGCGGCGCGGTAGGCGGGGCTGCTCAGGCTCACCAGCATCTGCTCGGCGGCCTGGCGGTAGCGCCGGGCATCAGCGGCGGGACTGTACTGCTGCAGCTCCAGCAGAGCCGAAGCCACGATGGCCGCCGCCGAGGCGTCGCGCTCCTCATTCGGAATATTGGGGGCGTTGAAATCCCAGTAGGGCACTTTGTCGGCGGGCAGGTTGGGGTGGCGCAGGTAGAAGTCGGCGGTGCGGCGGGCCTGCTCCCGGTAGCGGTCCAGGCGGGTTTCGCGGTAGAGCATGGTGTAGCCGTAGATGGCCCAGGCCTGCCCCCGCGCCCAGGCCGAGTTATCGGCGGCGCCCTGGGCGGTTTTGCGGGCCAGCGGCTGGCCGTGCTCGTCGTAGCACACCACGTGAAACGTGCTGCCGTCGGGGCGGAAATGATTTTTCAGGGTGTTGTCGGCGTGGGTGATGCTCAGGCGGCGCAGCGTGGAGTCGTTGCTGGTGCGGGCAGCCCAGCAGAGCAGCTCCAGGTTCATCATGTTGTCGATAATGACCGGGTACTTAAAGCCCTGGAAGCTGTTCCAGGACTTTATCAGCCCCACCTGCGGGTCGAAGCGCGTGGCCAGGGACTTAGCCCCAGTGAGCAGCACGGCCGAGTAGGCGGGGTTCTGGGTGAGCCGGTAGCCGTTGCCGAAGGGGCAGTAGAGCATGAAGCCCAGGTCGTGGGTGCCGGTGTTGAGCTGCTCGGCCTGCATGGCCGTGGTCCACTGTTCGGCGGCCTGCCGCCACTGCGGCTGCTGCCCGTACTCGTACATGTACCAGAGTGTGCCGCCGAAAAACCCGCTGGTCCACCATTCCGACTTGGTGTCCTTGAGCGTGCCGTCGGGCTTCGTGGAGTAGGGAAACTGCGTCAGGTCGGGGTGAGTACCAAGCAGGCGGGTGAGCTGCTCGGCGGCCCGCGCGAATTGGGCCTTCACGTCGACTTTGCGCTTTTGCGCCTGCGTGGGCCGGCTGACGGTCAGGGCCAGCAGCACGGCGGCCAGCAGCTTGGGGAAGGACAGGAAACGGTTCAGGGGGCGGGAATCAGGCACGGAACACAGGGCTGGAATGAGTGAGGGCCGGCAACGACGGCAGCTTATTGCGCCCCCAATATCGGAGAAATCCGGCAGCCCGGGCCACGTATCAGCCAGCCGGCGACTCTACCCGGCTTTGAGCTTCCGACCTTTGCGCCGGCCGCTGCTACGGCAGAAGCTGGGGAAGGTACGGAGCGGAAGTCCCTCACTTTCTGCGCGCGTGACCAGACAGACCTGAAAATCACTTTCTGGCCCGGCGAAACAGGTACTGCTGCCCAGCAGTAAGGGAGGTAACTCCAACCAATTCCCACCCGGCCGCACTAACCGCCCCCAACTGCTGGGTCACGACTTCCAAGTTGTGCTGATACGTAGGCCAGAACTTATTTGAAAGCGGACCCGGCATACTCTCCAGCGCCACCTCGGTCTTGCCCTGGAAAGCAGGCGCAAAAATTATTTTTGCCGCATTAGTTACCGGAGATTCGAGTCCGACAACGACCATAAACTCGTCTGCGGAGGCAGGAGCCGATTGCGCAAAGGCCGGGGCGGTAAGCAGGGATGCGGCGACCAGAAATAGTGTTTTCATAAGGCGAAAATGGGGGTTGATGCTACCATACCTACATAATATGGCGGGACTCGCCGAGTGCTCGGCGCTTCGCAACCTACTTATTTAATCCCGCTCTTCCGTCCTCACCCAGCCTCTATGAAAGGGTTGTCCGCGGGGCTGGCGCGTCTGGGTAGCAGATGCGGAAAGCCGGCGGCCGCTCCGGCATAAGGAGAATCTTGGTCCGGGGCCCAAAAAAAGGCGGCCGGCGGAAAATCCGCCGGCCGCCTTTTTTTGGTGCTCCTATTCCGCCGCGGCCCTGCCCCGTCCGGAGGCCGCGGCGGAACTAGCGGGCTACTGCTTCACGATCTTGAACGACTGGCTGGCCGCCCCGCTCACCACGTGCACAATATAGAGGCCGTTTTTCAGCCCCGCCACGTCGATGGTGTTCTGCTCGCCGGTGGCGCCATAGGTCTGGGTCAGCACCTTGCGGCCGGCCACGTCTTCCACCGTTACGGTGTGGCTGCTCACGCCGGCGGGCAGCTGGTAGGTGAGGCGGGTTTCCACGGGGTTCGGGTAAAAGTCCAGGGCCGCCGACTGGGCCGTGCCGCTGGCCAGGGCAGTGCGGGCCGCGCCCTGGTCGGAGAAGTACCAGCGCTGGTTGTTGCCCCCGCCCCAGGTCCACTGGTGCACGCCCGCGCCGTCGGCGGTGGAGTTGTTTTCCACGTCCAGCACCTTGCCGCTGTACTTGCTCACCACGCGGTACGTCCCGTCGCCGTTGTTCACGATCTGCCAGTACTGGCTGTCCTGGGTGAGCCAGTCCCACTGGTGAATCAGGGCGCCGTCGGCCGTGGAGGGGCCGGCCACGTCCAGGCTCTTGTTGCTGTTTAGGTTTACGATGCGCACGTAGCCGCCGCCGGCGTCCACGAGCTTCCACTTCTGGCTGGCGGCACCCACCCAGCCCCACTGCTGCACCCGGCCGCCGTTGACCTGGGAGTTGGCCGAGACTTCGAGGGCTTTACCCCCGTTCTTGGAGCTGATTTCGTAGATGCGTCCGATCTGTGGGCCGCTCGGCGTGCCGCCGGTGCCGTTGTAGTTGCCGCCGCCGGGGTAGTTGACAATGCCGTTCTGGTTGGGCGCAATGGCATTGACGGTGCTGTTGGGCACGCAGTTGGCAAACTTGATGTTGTTGAGCACCTGGTTCAGGCCGGCCGTGCCGTCCACGATAAAGGGCGAATTGATGTGCAGCAGGGCCGGGTTGTTGCCGTTTTCGAAGCGCTTGTAGGTCCAGTGGCACCAGCCGATGCCCACCGAGTTCAGGTTGCGGGCCGCCTCGCCCATCCAGGCGTCGGAGTTTTCGCCGGTTTCACCCACCCAGATTGGCACGTCGTTGTCGATGCGGAACTGCTTCATGGTCCCGATAAAGCGCAGGCTGTTGGGCCCGCCGCCGGTGGAGTTCACGCCGTTGTCGAGCTCGTAGCCGGTGCCGCTGTAGCGGTGGGAGTTATACACCAGGTTGGCCGTGTTGGTGAAGGTGCGCTTCTCCATATAGTTGTAGTCGTTGCCCCAGCCGTTGCCTTCGAGCAGCAGCAGGTGGTTGTCGCCCTGGGCCCGCACGGTGTTGATGAGCCGCTGCAACAGGTCGTGGATTTGCTGGTTGCTGGGCACGTTGTTGGGCTCATTGATGAGGTCGTACATGGCAATGCGCGCGTCGTTCTTGTAGCGCCCCGCGATGGTGCTCCACAGCCGGTTGGTGATGTCGCGGTAAATCAGCTGGTTCCACAAATCCAGGGTCTGGATGGCGTCGGCGATGTTGGCGTCGGTACCCTGGGAGCCGGGGGCAGCGTGCAAATCCAGGATGACGTACATGTTGTTGGCCGCCGCCCAAGCCAGCGTGTTGTCAATCACGCGGTAGGCTTCCATGTTGGCCGGGTCGGTGAAAAGCTGGTTGTTGTTGTACCAGCTGGTAAGCTGGCTCACGTAGGAAGCGTACGAGGTGGTGCCGCGCAGCACGCTGTTGCGCACCGCCCGCTGACTCGGGGTCAGAAACAAATCGTAGTGCAGCGGCAGGCGCACGCAGTTGAAGCCCTTGGAGGCAATATAGTCCAGGTCGGGCTTGGTGATGAAGTTGTTGCGGTAGTTCTGGTAGAACGTTTCCACGTCGGCGTCGCTCATGCCGAAGTTGTAGAGCGTCTTTTTCACCGTGCCCTGGGTCTGGCGCCCATTGATGCCCTGCCAGCCGGGCTTGATGATGTAGCCCTCCTGCACGGCCCAGCCGCCCAGGTTCACACCGTTCAGAATAACCTCCTGGTTGCTGGCGTTCAATATTTTAGGACCCGTAGCGTGCAAAAAGCTCTGCGCGGAGGCGGCGCGGGTCAGGCCGCAGAAGGCCAGCACCGCGAGAAGGAAAGACAGCCGGCGGGACGTGGCCCGGCGCCCGGCAAAAAGGGTACGCTTGTTCATGGAAGGGGGATTTTGGTTGGGTTGGGAATGGAAACGGACGGGTAATGATGGGGCCGTCGGCGCGCCTGCAATCGTTTGCAGGTGCGCCTGGCAGTGCTAGCCAATAAATGTGTGATAGAGAAAAGAGGGGGCGCGGGCACTCCACGGCTGAAACGAATCCGGCTGTGGTACTGCCAGCCCGGGTTGCCCCGGGCTGGTATTAGAACTCTGACGTTACCGGTAGTACTATGCCCGGACACTAAAAGTTGGGCTCAGCACTGCAAACGACGCGCGCAACCGGCCTGACGACGCGGCAACGCCCACGCAATATGGCGCACCGCGCCGGGATAAATGCAAACAGCCCGCTGAAATAATCAGCGGGCTGCTTTTTTGGCGGCGGAATTTACGCGGCTAGTAGGGCTTCGCGTCGTGGGCCGTGGCCTCGGCCTGCCGCACGGCCGCGGCGGCACCGGGCTGGCCGTGGGCCCCGTTTTGCTGCCCATTGGCCGGCCGGACGCGCCCGCCCATGTAGCGGCTGGTAGCCGCGCTGGGGTCCTGGGCTGCTTTATCGAGGCTGGCGCGCAGGCGCTGGCCGTACTCGGCGTCGCACTTGCCGAACAGCTCCACCATGCGGTCCTGAATTTCGGGGGTGGCGGCGCTCAGCGCGTCGGTCAGGTTGTTGATGAGGTCGGTTTTTTCCGTCTCGTCGTGCTGGCGCCACCGCTCGCCGGGCTGCACGAAATCAATGTCGCCGCGGCGGTCAAGCTTCTGGCGCACCAGCCGGGCGCGGTACTCGGGCTCGTGGTCGGCACCGGCGCGGGGGCTTTCGGTGAGGCCGTTGAGCGAGCTGGGCTCGTAGTTGACGTGCGGATTCTGGTTGGGCGCGGTGTCTACGTGGTAGGTCATCTGGCCGTCGCGCTGGTTCGTGGCCACGTGCTTTTTGGGCGCGTTGATGGGCAGCTGCAGGTAGTTGGGCCCCACGCGGTAGCGCTGGGTGTCGGAGTACGAGAAGGTCCGGCCCTGCAGCATCTTGTCGTCGGAGAAGTCGAGGCCGTCGACCAGCACGCCGGTGCCGAAGGCGACCTGCTCCACCTCGGCGAAGTAGTTTTCGGGGTTGCGGTTGAGCGTCATCATGCCCACGGGCAGGTGCGGAAACTGATCCTCGGGCCAGAGCTTGGTGTCGTCGAGCGGGTCGAAGTCCAGCTCCGGATGCTCGTCGTCGCTCATCAGCTGCACGCGCAGCTCCCAGCGCGGGAAGTTACCCTGCGCAATGGCCTCGTACAGATCCTGGGTGGCGTGGTTGAAGTTCTTGGCCTGAATGGCCTCGGCCTCGGGCTGAGTCAGGTTCTTGACGCCCTGCTGGGGCTCCCAGTGGTACTTGACCAGCGTGCCTACGCCGTCCTGGTTGACCCACTTGTAGGTGTTCACGCCCGAGCCCTGCATCTGCCGGTAGTTGGCCGGAATGCCCCAGGGCGAAAACAGGAACGTGAGCATGTGCAAGGACTCCGGGGTGTTGCTCATGAAGTCGAAGATGCGGCCCCCGTCCTGGCGGTTGGTCACCGGGTCGGGCTTGAGCGAGTGCACCATGTCGGGAAACTTCATGGCGTCGCGGATAAAGAACACTTTCAGGTTGTTGCCCACCAGGTCCCAGTTGCCATCTTCGGTGTAGAACTTCACGGCGAAGCCGCGGGGGTCGCGCAGGGTTTCGGGCGAGTGGCCACCGTGAATCACGCTGGAAAAGCGCACGAATACCGGCGTTTGCTTACCCTTGGTATTGAAGAGCTTGGCGCGGGTATACTTCTCGATGGGCTCCCCGCCTACTGTGCCGTAGGCCTCAAACGTGCCGTGCGCCCCGGCGCCGCGGGCGTGCACCACCCGCTCGGGAATTCGCTCCCGGTCGAAGTGGCTGATTTTTTCAATGAGCTGGTAGTTTTCCAGCGTGGCCGGGCCGCGGTTGCCCACGGTGCGCGTGTTCTGGTTGTCGTAGACGGGGTGGCCCTGGCGGGTGGTCAGGGTCTGGGCGTCCTCGCCGGCGGCGGTGCGCGCATCCTGGGCGGTGCCGGCCCCGGTTACGGCCGTGCCGGTACCGTTGCCGCCAGCCGGGCCAGCGGATTTCTCGGGGGAATTCTCGTTTTGTGTCATCGGTGTTTGGAGTGAGGTTGGCAGTGGTAAACTACTGAAAAACCGCCTAAATGTTTAGTCCCAGCCGCCCGTCGGCCCGAATTACGTACGCGCCAACCAGCTGTACGGCTGAGCTTAAGCCAGGCGCTTGAGCAGCTCCTGCTGGGCGTCGAGCCAGTCGTTGAGCGTGCTGCTGCCGGCGGCCTGGGCTCGCAATTCCGAGTCCTGGGCGGCGGCCGTCACGGCCTGGGCGGCCAGCTCCCGCAGCTCCTCCAGGTCGCTGATGTCCAGGAGTTCCAGCTGCCGGAGCAGGTCGGCGGGAAAGCCGGGAAAGGGCTGGCCGACCAGGGCGGCCACAATTTCGGCGGCGGCCAGGGCCGGGCCGGCTACTTCGGCTTCCAAAGACTCGCCGTCCTCGGCGGCGTCGGCGGCCGGGGCCAGGGCTTCCAGCAGGGCCACTTCGCCGGGGGCCGCGCGGAAGTCGGCCAGGAAGTCAGCCGCGGATTCGTCGTCAAAATTGCTGTTGCCCAGAGTGCTCATCGGAAGGATAGTTTAGTGGAAAGCCTGCGTTCAGGCGCAGTATACGGCGCGCCGCGTCCTTCCGCCGATCCGGACCGCTTCATTTTCCGCCGCACTCGTGGCAAACCAGTTCAGTGCCCGCGGGCCAGCAGCGCGATGCCGGCCACGATGAGCAGCAGCCCCAGCGCCTGCGGCAGCGTAAGGGCTTCGCGCAGCAGCACTACGCCCAGCGCGGCCGTGAGCAGCACCGAGCCGCCCACGATAACTGGCGTGCCCACCGACGAGGGCACGCCCCGGCTAAAGACTACGAAGGTCAGAATCTCGGCCAGCCCCACGCCCACCCCGGCCAGCGCTGCCAGCAGCAGGCCGCGGTTAGTGATGGGCAGCGGCTGCCCCTGAAGCTTGAGCTTCAGCAGCCACGCGGCCCCCAGCGTGGCCGCCACCAGTTGGAGCACCACCGCGCCCACGGCGGCCGGCAGCTGGTCGGCAGCCAGCTTGATGAAGAAGTTGTAGAGGGCCAGGCACAGAGCCGTAAGCAGGGCAAGCAGAATCCAGGGCATGGATTATGGGAGTTATGAGCAATTGTTTAAAACCCATTCCTACCGCTTGATAAGAATCGGTATTGACTCAATCCGCGTTTCCTTCTCCCCTCCTGAGTTTTTTATTACTACTACGAACCGCGCTTGAACTGAGCCGGTGCGCAGAGTTGGAGCAGTAGCCGTATTGCGGTAGGCAGTGTAACTCACCTCGACGTGTTGATGAGGCTTGATTTTTCTAATCAGGCCCAGCCGTTTGGTCGTGTACGACTTCGTCGTATTTGATACTACATCCATATCCAGTGGCAACCATTGGCTACCGATATGCCATTCCATCCAGACAACGTAGTCCAGAGTCTGGAGCGACACATTGGCCAGCCGTACCTTGATTGCCTGCTGCGGCGCGTAGGCGGTCTGGTCGGTTATTATGGTAATAGGCGCTTGTTGGCCACTTTGGAAGCTCAGCAACAAGCTTATGCACAACGACCAGAACGCACTTCGGCACAAATTTTTCATCTGAACTTCTCCTTCAGAATCTCCAACTCCACGGCCGGCGAAATCTTCTCGTAGAGAATGTGATACGCCGCCTGGGCAATGGGCATGGGCACCTTCAGCTCCTTGTTCAGCTCGTGGATGCTCTTGACGGCGTAATAGCCCTCGGCCACCATGTTCATCTCCATCTGCGCCGACTTCACCGAGTAGCCCCGCCCGATCATGTTGCCGAAGGTGCGGTTGCGCGAAAACTGCGAGTAGGCCGTCACCAGCAAGTCACCCAGGTAGGCCGAGGCCGACAGGTCGCGGGGCTGGGGGTTCATGGCGTGCACGAAACGGCGCATTTCCTGCACCGCGTTGCTGACCAGCACGGCCTGAAAATTGTCGCCGTAGCCCAGGCCGTGGGCAATGCCGCAGGTCAGGGCAATGATGTTTTTCATTACGGCGCAGTACTCGATGCCGTCGAGGTCGGCCATGGGGTGGGCCTTCACGTAGCGGTTGCGCAGCAAGATGCTGAAATCCTCGGCCAGCTGGTGGTCGGGCGAGCCGATGGTGAGGTAACTCTGCTTTTCGAGGGCCACTTCCTCGGCGTGGCAGGGCCCGGCCACGATGCCTAGTCGGGCGTGCGGCAGCCGGAACCGCTCAGCCACGTAGTCGGTTACCAGCACGTTTTTGCCCGGAATCATGCCCTTGATGGCCGAGATGATGCGCTTGTTTTTCAGCGCATCGCGGTCCAGCTTGTCCAGGGCGCCCTGCACGAAGGCGGCGGGCACGGCCAGCACCAGCCAGTCGGCCTCCTTCACCACCTCTTCCAGGTCGGCCGAAGGAAACACGCGGGTCAGGTCGAAGGCTACCGAGGAGAGGTAGCGGCGGTTGTGGCGGGTGGTGCGCAGGTGCTGCACGTCCTCCTTATTGCGCTGCCACCAGCCCACGCGGGCCCCGTTTTCGGACAGGATCTTGGTCAGGGCGGTGGCCCAGGAGCCGCCGCCAATCATGGCTATTTTTTCCAACTGGGTGGGTTTTGAAAGGTCAGGGCGAAGGAGTGCGCGCTGGCGGCGGCGGCAGTCCGGACGCTTAAATGTGCGAAGTTTCTGTTTACAGACAAGCCCCTGACGTACGCGCGACGCCAAGGGCTTGGTGGTTTTACGGGGCTGGCCGCGGGGCTACTTGTCTTCTTCGGGCGTTTCCTTCAGGGCGGCCTTGTTGATGGTTTTGGCGTCCTTGATGGTCACCAACGCGCCGTCCTTCAGGGTTTTGGCCACGGCCCGGAACGGGCCGCTCACTATCTGCTCGCCGGCCTGCAGCCCGCTCAGGATTTCGATGTTGGCAAAGTCGCTGATGCCGGTTTTGACGGGCGTCAGCACGGCCTTGCCGTTGCGCACCACGAACACCACTTCCTGCACTTCCACCTTGGGCGCGGGCTTGCTGTCGTCGGCGGGGGCGCCGCCGCCGCCGCGGCTCACCTTCACGCCGTCCTGCTCCTTGCCGTCTTTGGCGGCGGTGCTGTCGGAGCGGGTCGTCACGGCGGCCAGCGGCACGCTGAGCACGTTGTTTTTGCGGTCGGTAATCACGTCGACGGAGGCCGTCATGCCGGGGCGGAACGGGACGATGGTGTGGCCCTTCACGGTGCGCTGCAGGTGGCGGTACGAATCGGGCAGGAGGCGGATGCGCACCTCGAACTCGGTCACGGCCTCGGCCGTCAGCGCGTCCTTGGCCGTGTTGGCGATGCTGGTCACGATGCCGCGGAACTTCTCGTCCTTGCTGGCGTAGGAATCCACCTCCACGATGGCCGAGTCGCCGAGGTCGACGTTGATGATGTCGTTTTCATTCACGCTCACCCGCACCTCCATTGAGTTGAGGTTGGCAATGCGCATGATTTCGGTGCCCGCCATCTGCGAGGTGCCCACTACCCGCTCGCCCTTCTTCACGTTGAGCTTGCTCACCGTGCCGCTCACGGGCGCGTAAATCGTGGTTTTGTTGAGGTTTTTGCGGGCCTCATCCAGCGAGGCCTGGGCGCTCTGCACCCCGCTCTGCGCCGCCCGGATGCTCTGGCGGGCCGAGTTGATTTCCTCCTGGGAGGCGTTGTAGGCGGCCTGGCTGGCTTCGTAGTCGGCCTGCGAAATCACTTTCTGCTTGTAGAGCGAGGCGTTGCGGCGGTAGGTCAGCTCAGTTTGCTTAGCCGTGGCAATGAGCTGCTGCAGGCGGGCCTGGGTCTGGCCCACGTTGGCGCGCTGGGTGCCCACCGTCGCCGACTGCATATTGACCATAGCTTGGTAGTTATCGGGGCGGATGCGCAGCAGCAACTGGCCTTTCTTTACCGAGTCGCCTTCCTCCACGTAGAGCTCGGTGATTTCGCCGGACACGTCGGGCGAGATTTTCACCTCCGTTTCGGGCTGCACTTTGCCCGAGGCACTCACCTTCTCCACGATGTTGGCCGGCGCGGCCTTGGACACGATAACCTCGGCCCCCGCCGGCTGCCCCACCCAGCCCTTCTTTTTCGCCACGACGAAGCCGATCAGCAGCACGCCCAGCAGGGCCAGCAGGATGTAAAGTATGCGGTTGTTTTTCATGCTCAGAAACGAGGAACGCGGAAAGGAGAAGGAGGCGGAAACGCCCGATGACGGGGCAAATAAAGGAAGTAGTCGGCAGTAATGCGCACGGGCCGGCGGCACAAGTATAGGAAAAGACCTCTACTGCAGGCAATACCCCGGCAGCAGAGGTCCTTGGCGAGGCGCCGCAGGACGCGGATTTTCCTACAGATCCAGCGCGCGGCCTTCGTAGAAGTCCAGCACTTTGCGGCGGAAGATAAACTCGTACTTGGCCTGCAGCATGCTCGATTCGGCGCCGTAGAGGTTGTTCTTAGCGATGTTGAAGTCGGTGCCGTTGAGCAGGCCGTTGTTGAAGCGGATTTCCGAGTTCCGGTACGAGGTGGTCAAGGCCGTCACCTGCCGCTTGGCCGCCGAGTAGCGCCGCTGGGCGGCAATGGCGTCGGAGTAGGCCTGCTGAATGTTCTGGCGCAGCGTCAGGCGGGTTTGCTCGGCCCGCAGCTCGTTCTGCTTCACCCCGATTTCGGAGCGCTGCACGTTGGTGCGCACCTGAAACCCGTTCAGAATCGGCACGCTCAGCGTGAACTGCAGCTGCTTGCCGTAGTTGCTCTTGACCTGCTTGAAAAAGCCGTCGGGTAGGCTTTTGTAGCCCGGCTGGTAGGCAATGGCGTAGGTATTAGGAATGGGCGTCTGCGTTAGCGTGGTCGGGTCAATCTGGAACAGCGGCAGGCGGGCCGACTCCTCCAGCTCGCCGGTAAACACCGGGCTGGTCCGCGACGAAGAGTAGCCCGAGAACACGCCCCCGCCGAACGTGAGGCGCGGGTAGTAGGCGCCCCGGGCCACTTCCACGGTCCGGATGGCGCTTTGTACGCGCAAATCGGCGGCCTTCACCTCCGGCATAATGCCCTGGGCCGTCTCATACGTGCCGTCGGGGTTGGCCGTGAGCAGCACCTCGTCGTCGGGGTCGGGCAGCGCGGGCACCTCAATCTCGAAGCCGTTGATGGAGTTCAGGTTCAGCAGCTGGGCCAGCTGGAGCTTGTAGAAAGCCACCTGGTTCTGGGCCGTAATAACGTTGAGCTCGTCGGAGGCCAGCTGGGCCTGGCTGTCGAGCAGGTTGCTTTCGGCCACGCTGCCGGCCTTGAGCAGCTTCTGGGTGCGGCTGATCTGCTGCTGACTGGTGTTAACGCGGGCCTGGTTGGCCAGCACGATTTCCTGGGCCAGCACCAGCTGCAGATACGACGAGGCCACGTTCAGGGCAATATCGTTCTTCGACTTCTCGATGTCGTGCAGGCCGGCCTGGTAGTCGAGCACGTTGCGCTTGATGGTATTGCGCAGCTGAAAGCCCGAAAATAGCGTCACCTGGGAGTTGACCGAGAAGTTGTTGGTCCGGATGGTCTGGTCCTGAAACTGGAACGTGAGCGGGTCGACGCTGGTCCCGTAGTTCCAGTTCTGGGTGGCGCTGCCGTTGGCCGTGGGCAGCAGCGCGTTGCGGCTCTGGCGCAGAATGGCGTCGGTATTTTCCGTCGTGAGCTGCTGCTGCCGGATGGTCAGGTTGTTTTGCAGGGCCACGTCCACGGCCCGGCGCAGGGTGTACGGGCCGCTGGGTGCCGCGGCGGGCAGCGTGCCGGCCGGGGGCTGGGCGGGGGGCGTTTGCTGGGTCTGCTGGGCCGCGGCGGGCCGCGCGGCGGCGCTTAGCAGCAGAGCCCCGGCGCCGACGGCGGCCAGGCGGGAAAGCGAAGTACGGGTTGGTTTCATAGCCGGTAAGATGGTCTCAGACGCTAGTCGATGTTCGGAATGTAAGTCACGCGCTGCACCCAGCTGAGCTGGCGCAGGTACTCCAGGGTGATGTCGCGCAGGCCCGAGTCCATTTCGATGAACTGCCGGGCGGCGTCGTTGCGGCCCTTGCGGCTCACAAACATCGTGGCGATGTTGCAGTCGTCGTGGGCAATGACGGAGGCAATGAAGGCAATGGAGCCCGTGCGGTCGTCGGCGTCGATGATGAGCGTGTGCAGGGAGGCCGAGAAGTCGGACGGAAAGCCGTCGACCTCCACGATGCGAATTACGCCCCCGCCCCGGCTCTGCCCGATAACTTCCACCGCGTGGCCGGTCCGTTCGTCGCGCAGCTGCAGGCGGATGGTGTTCGGGTGCATGGTACTGGCGTTGCCCACGCTCTGAAACACGTATTCCAGGCCCGCTTCCTTGGCAAAGTCGAAGGCGTCGCGGATGCGCTTGTCGTCGGTGGCCATGCCCAGCAGCCCGGCCACGATGGCGCGGTCGGAGCCGTGGCCCTCGTAGGTGCGGGCGAAGGAGTTGTAGAAGGTGATGGTGGCATGCGTGGGCAAAGAGCCCAGGATGCGGATAGCGGCGCTGGCAATGCGGACCACGCCCGCCGTGTGCGAGGAGCTGGGCCCAATCATTACCGGCCCGATCATATCAAAAATACTGCTTTTCTCGGCCATAAGACGGGCTAAAAGTAGGGGTTTCGGGCGGGAAAGCAACTGTAGCGGACCACACTAGCCCGGCCGGGCCAAACGCGGGAGCGGGCGTCGTTACGCCCAAAGATGCGGACTGCTCCCGAAGAGTTGCCTGCGCATGGCGCATTCGGCGGCTTTTTCGTTCTTTGTACCGGATTCCCGCCCCATTTCCCACTCCACCCCCCCTCTCATGCCAACCGCTCAGGACGAATTTTCGCCCGCCGTATTCGACCAGCTCCGACGACTTCAGCAGAAGTACGCCGCCGACGGTCAGGACCTGGCCGCCTACCTCGAAGGCCTCTACTACGCCGACTACGTCAACTACTGGGACTACATCGAGCTGGACACGCTGCTGAGTTTGCAGCGCCCGCTCACCCAGATTCCCGACGAGCGGATTTTTATCATGTACCACCAGATTACGGAGCTCTACTTCAAGCTCTGCCTCTGCGAGTACGAGCAGATCGGGCAGCTGCGCGAGCCCACCGTGGGCGAGCTGGTGCTGCGCGTGGGCCGCATCAACCGCTACTTCGAAAACCTGATCGACTCGTTCGACGTGATGGTGGACGGCATGGACAAGCAGCAGTTTCTGCAGTTTCGCATGGCTTTGATGCCCGCCTCGGGCTTCCAGAGCGTGCAGTACCGCATGATCGAAATTGCCAGCACCGACCTGAACAACCTGCTCAACCAGGAAAAGCGCCGCCTGCTGGGCGAAGCCGCCGCCCACGACGAGCTCATGGGCTGCATCTACTGGAAAGCCGGGGCCACCATCGAGGAAACCGGCGCCAAGGCCCTCACGCTGGTGCAGTTCGAGGAAAAGTACAGCCAGCATCTGGCCCAGCACGCCGCCGCCTACCACGACACCAACGTGTGGAGCGTGGTGCAGCGCCTGCCCGCGGAGGAGCGCCAGCACCCGCGCCTGCTCCGCCAGCTCAAGCAGCTCGACGTGAACGTAAACGTGAACTGGCCCCTGATGCACTATAAGTCGGCGGTGCGCTACCTGGAGCGCGACCCCACGGCCCTGGCCGCCACGGGCGGCACCAACTGGAAGAAGTACCTGCCTCCCAAGTTCCAGCGCCGCATCTTCTACCCCCAGCTCTGGACCGAGCAGGACCTTGAAGAGTGGGGCAAAGGCTGGGTGGAAAGCATCCTGGAAGAAGTGCGGGCCGTGAGCTAGGATCAAGCCCGGGCCCCTTTCACCAGATCCTACTTCTCTTACTTGGTACCCGTATGCGGTTATTTGTCCTGGTTTCCGGCGCCGGCTTGCTCAGCGGCGCTGCTCATAGCCAGCAGGCGGCGCCCGTACTCCTGACGGCAGTTGACTACAAAGGCTCCGGCGTCATTGTGTCGGCCCAGAACACGGGCAGCTGCCCGTATACGGTGGTGCTGACCTGTGACCTGACGCATATGCAGTCCAGCGCCAGCTTGCCGTTGCGGCAAGTCCTGGTGCCATCCAAGAAGAAAGTTGTTCTAACGCGTCTTACGCCCGAGCCCGGCCAGGCCTACAAGTACAATTACCACTACCGCACGTATTTGGGCAACACCACCGCGCCGGCGCCAACCCCCGGCTACGCTTATTCCCTCCCCTTCGAGGTGGGGAGGGAATACGTAGTTATGCAGGGCAACAACGGCACTTTCTCGCACGCCAACCAGCAGGCCGTGGACTTCAGCATGCCGGAAAACAGCGTAGTCTGCGCCGCCCGCGACGGCATAGTAGCGGAGCTCAAGCAGGATTCCAACGGGGGGTGTGCCGAGGCCAGCTGCAAAGAGCAGGGCAATTACATCATCATCTTTCACGACGACGGCAGCTACGCCACTTACGTGCACTTCCGGCAGAATGGCAGCCTCGTCCAGCTGGGGCAGCACGTAGCCAAGGGCCAGGCCATCGGCTACAGTGGCAATACCGGCTGGAGCTCGGGGCCGCATCTGCACTTTGAAGTGGACGTACCCGGTGAACCGGAAAAGACCTCCGTGCCGGCCAGCTTCGAGGTGGCGGGGCAAACGCTGAGCGAACTGCGACCTGGCACGCGCTATAAGCGCTAACAAGTTCTTGCCCGCGGCGCAAAAGATCGGGCCCGCAGTTCCTCCGGAGGAACTGCGGGCCCGATCTTTTGCGCCGCGCTTGGGCCGCCGCTCTACTTCACCTGAAAGTCGGCCTGGGTGTTTTCCCATTGCAGGCTGACTTTACCGGCCTTGTCGGTGACGATGGTGAAGGTTTCGACGGGCTGGGCTAGCTTTTTGGCCTTCACTTTCACGCGCAGCGCGTCCTGCTTCTCGTCGTACTTGAAAGCGCCCCACTGGTTGGCGGTCTTGTTGAAGATGATGGTCCACTCGGTGGCCGTGGGGATGGTGAACAGGGCGTACTTGCCGGCGGGCAGGGCCTGGCCCTCGATTTTCACGGGCTTATCCACAGTGAAGGTGGTGGCTTCGTTGGCCCCGGTGCGCCACACGGCATTATACGGCACCAGCTCGCCGAACGCCTTGCGGCCCTTCAGGGAGGGGCGGCTGTAGTCGATGGTGACTTCGGCGCCCCCGGCGGTGGTCGAGACGGTGGCCGGCGGGCTCGGGCGCTTGGACTTGTCTTCGGGCATTTTCTCCTGGGCGTAGGCGTGGCCGGTGAGCAGCAGCGCGGCCGCCAGCAGGAACTTGGAAGCGAGGTTTCGCATGGTACGGGAGGAATGAGGGTGAATGATGGCTAGGAAAGTCCGGCGGGGTCATTTGGGTTTAGCCGCATGGTGAGCTGAGACCTGGAAACATTCGAATTTTATTTTTACAGAAATGTTTCCACCCTTGAAACAATCGAATTTATTCTTCCTTCGAATGTTTCCGCACCTGAAACATTTGAGAGAAAATACAAACTGATTGTTTCCGTACCCCGAAACTGGCTACGGGACACGGCAACCGGGCCGGCGTTGCACGGCTGGCCCCCAGCCAGCGAGGCCGCGCTACCCGCGGGGCGCGTCGTGGTCGAGGCGGGAGTTGCGCTTGGTGTCGTTCATGCGCAGATACACGACCAGGGAAATAGCCGCGCAGGCCGTCACGTACCAGTAGTACCAGCTTTCCACGCCGTGGTCTTTGGCCTGCAGGGCCACGTACTCGGCCGAGCCGCCAAACAACGCCACCGTGAGGGCGTAGGGCAGCCCCACGCCCAGGGCCCGGATTTCGGTCGGGAACAGCTCGGCCTTCACGATGGCGTTGATGGAGGTGTAGCCGCTGACGATGACCAGGCCGATGAGCAGCAGCCCAAAGGCCGTCCAGGCATCGTGGGTGCGGCCCAGCAGCGTGAGCAGCGGCACGGTGGCCAGCGTGGCGCCCACCCCGAAAAACAGCAGCACCGGCCGCCGCCCCACCCGGTCCGACACGGCTCCCATCAGCGGCTGCAGCCCGATGGTGACGGCCAGCGCCCCGAACGAAATCAGCGTGGCCGCGTCCTTGCTGAAGCCCGAGGTGTTGACCAGGAACTTCTGGGCGTAGTTGGTGAAGGTGTAAAAGGCCAGGGTGCCGCCCAGCGTCATGCCCACCACCAGCAGCACCTCGTGCGGGTAGCGCAGCAGCACGGTCAGCTTACCGGGCTGCTTTTCCGCGCTTACCGACGCGCTGCGCTGCTGGGCAAACGCCTCGGTTTCGGCCATGCTGCCCCGCAGGTACAGGGCCGTGACGGCCGCCGCCGCGCCAATGACGAACGGTACCCGCCAGCCCCAGGCGTACATCTGCGGCTCAGTCAGCACCCGCTGCAAGCCCAGCTGCACCAGCAAGGCCAGCAGCTGCCCGGCAATGAGCGTGACGTACTGGAAGCTGGAGTAGAAGCCGCGGTGACGCGGGTCGGCCATTTCGCTCAGGTAAGTGGCCGAGGTGCCGTACTCCCCGCCCACGCTCAGCCCCTGGGCCAGCCGCGCCACCACCAGCAGGATGGGCGCCGCCACCCCGATGGTCTGGTAGCCGGGCGTGAGGGCAATGAGCAACGAGCCGGCGCACATCAGCAGCACCGAGAGCAGCAGCGCCGCCTTGCGGCCGTGCCGGTCGGCGTACACGCCCATCAGCCAGCCGCCCAAAGGCCGCATCAAAAATCCCACGGCGAAGATGGCGGCCGTGTTGAGCAGCTTGGCCGTGAGGTTGCCGGCGGGGAAAAACGAGGGCGCGAAGTACAGCGCGAAGGCCGAGTACACGTACCAGTCGTACCACTCCACGAGGTTGCCGACGGAGCCGCTGAAGATGGAGCGCAGCCGCGCGGCGACGGACAGGCTTGGAACGGGCGGCGTTTCGGACATGGCGAGCGGGAAGCGGCGGGGAAGGTGGAAGCGGGTAGCCGGCAAAGAAAGGCAATGCCCGGCTAGGAATATTTAGCCGGCCGGGTGAACTTATTGAAGCGCGGGTCGGGTTTAGCCCCCGACAGAACCAACCCGCCTTACCTGCGCTATGAATCAAACGGACACTTCTTCCATCAACGCCCGCCTGGAGCAGTCCTTTAAAGAAGCCGACCAGGCCCGCGAAGACCTGGCCGACTCGATGATCAGCTCCCTGGCCTCCAACTGCGACCTGCTCCACCACGGCCTGGTCAGCGCCAAGGGTCTGGAAGTGACCACCGAAATGTACCGCTTCATGCTCGGCAAGCTGCTGCGCCACCCCTCGGGCGAAGTGCGCGCCCAGGTACTGACCGGCTTCAACCAAGCCATGGAGAAGTTCTGGCCCCGTAAAGCCGGCGACGCGAAGCCCGACGCGGCAGAGCCCCAGTAGCCCCACCGCTTTCCCGTGCTCCCGCTCCCACCGCCCTGGCTTAGCCGCCGCGGTCCGGAGCGGGATTTTTGCGTTCCGACGGCCCGCCCCGGCGCAAAACCGCTACCTTCGCCGCCGTTGTTCTTTGCTTGATTTCCATCAGAACACGGAAGGTTGGCGGGTAATACCGTCATTAATAGGGAACCGGGTGCGAATCCCGGACAGACGCGCTACTGTAAGTAACTTACCCGTTTTCACCCCTAGCAAGTCCATTGCGCCGGCCCGGCCGCGCGAGAAGGACGGTGAGAATGTTACGAGTCAGGAGACCTGCCTTCCGCTGAGTTGATAAGGTTGCCTTCGCGAAATGAGGCCTTTATCGGGTGCTGGTGCACGTTGGCGGCTTTTGCCGGCGCGGGATTTCCGCGGCCGGGCCGGCCCTCGTGCTTCTTGGCGGCGCCCGATTTTTCTTGTTGCGCACCTGGCTGCCCGGAATCCGGCGGAGGGCTTTCGTCTTCTTCCACTCCCCTTTCTTCCGCCGCCCATGAGCCTCGCCGAAAAAATCGCCAAAGCCGAAACCCGCATCTTCAAGGCGGTATTTCCTAACACCACCAACCACTACGACACCCTCTTCGGCGGCGCCACGCTGCACATGATGGACGAGGTGGCCTTTATCTGCGCCACCCGCTTCAGCCGCCTCAAGATGGTCACCGTCTCCTCCGACAAGGTCGACTTCACCCACCCCATTCCCGGCGGCACGCTCGTGGAGCTGATCGGCAACGTGGTGCGCGTGGGCAACACCAGCCTGCAGGTGCGCGTGGATCTGTTCGTGGAGCAGATGTACTCCGAGGACCGCATCAAGGCCGTCTCCGGCCTGTTCACCTTCGTCGCCATCGACGCCGAGAAGCGCCCGGTGAAGATTCTGGCCGAAGAGCAAGTGGAGAACTAGAAGTTAAGAATCAGAAAGACAGGAACGTCATGCTTGGCCTCCGCTCAGCATGACGTTCTGTTAATAGGATGCTCAGTTCAGTAAACGGCACTGCCGTATCTTTGCCCCTTCTTCACCCGCCTTCCCGGTTTAAAGGCTCGACACCTTTCACCTTATGTCCAAGCAAGAAATTGAGGTGCTGCTTCCGCCCGAAGTAGCCTACGACGAATTCGCGCGCTACCGCGCCCTGCTGGCCGCCGCCGGCCTCGAGCCCGGCGCGGCCGACTTCGTGCACCTGCGCAAGCGCAGCATTGACGCCCGCGGCCGGCAGCCCCTGGTGCGCCTGCGGGCCGACATCTGGCTCACCCCACCCCCGGCCGACACCTTCGGCCCCTGGTTTCAGTACCCCGACGTAAGCCGGGCGCGCCGCTCGGTTATCATCGTGGGGGCAGGGCCGGCGGGACTTTTCGCGGCCCTGCGCTGCATCGAGCTGGGCCTGAAGCCCATCGTGCTGGAGCGCGGCAAGGACGTGCGCACCCGCCGCCGCGACCTGGCCGCTCTCAACAAGGAGCACCTCGTCAATCCCGACTCCAACTACTGCTTCGGCGAGGGCGGCGCGGGCACTTACTCCGACGGCAAGCTCTACACCCGCGCCACCAAGCGCGGCGACATTCAGCGCATCCTGCGCCTACTGGTCCAGCACGGCGCCACCCCCGACATCCTCGTCGATGCCCACCCCCACATTGGCACCAACAAGCTGCCTTACGTGGTGGCGGCCCTGCGGGAAAGCATCCGGGCCGCCGGCGGCGAGGTGCGCTTCGACACCCGGGTGGAAGACCTGATTCTGGAGCGCAGCCACCTGCGCGGCGTGGTCACGGCCACCGGCGAGGCCCTGGAAGCCGACGCCGTGATTCTGGCCACCGGCCACTCCGCCCGCGACATCTACGAGCTGCTGCACCGGCGCGGGGTCCGCATCGAGGCCAAGCCCTTTGCCCTGGGCGTGCGCGTGGAGCACCAGCAGCAGCTCATCGACCAGGCCCAGTACCGCCTCCAGGACCGCGGCCCGCTGCCCGCGGCTTCCTACGCCCTGGTACACCAGACCCAATGGCAGGGCAAGCAGCGCGGCGTGTTTTCGTTCTGCATGTGTCCCGGCGGCTTTATCGTGCCCGCTGCCACGGCCCCCGGCGAGGTGGTCGTCAACGGCATGAGCCCCAGCCGCCGCGACTCCCGCTTCGCCAACTCCGGCATCGTGACGGCCATTGAACTCGAAGACATGGACCTGCGCCGGCACGGCGAGCTGGCCGGCCTACGCCTGCAGCAGCAAATTGAGCAGCGAGCCTGCGCCCTGGCCGGCAACACCCAGCGCGCCCCCGCCCAGCGCCTCGGCGACTTTCTCAAGGGCACCCCGTCGGCGGAGTTGCTCGAAACTTCCTACCAGCCCGGCTTGGTGGCGGCAGACATGGAGCAGGTGCTCGGGGCCGGCCTCGCTGACCGCCTGCGCCAGGGCTTCCGCGACTTCGGCCGCAAGATTCCCGGCTACGCCACCAACGCCGCCCAGATCGTGGGCGTGGAAAGCCGCACCTCCGCGCCCGTCCGCATTCCCCGCGACCGGGACACGCTCCAGCACCCCGAGGTGCGGGGTTTGTTTCCCTGCGGGGAAGGCGCCGGTTTCGCCGGCGGCATCGTCTCGGCCGCCATGGACGGCGAGCGGTGCGCGGAAGCGGTGCTGGCTATTGTTAGCTGTTAGCTGTTAGCTGTTAGCTGTTAGCTGTTGCCAACGGCAGCCTGGAAAGATGGTTTTGCGTACACTCCCTCATCTGATTTGCTCAACCTCAAAAAAAGCTAACAGCCAACCGCTGATAGCTAACAGCTCTATATGAAAAAGACCCTAGTTCTCGGCGCCAGCGACAATCCGGCCCGCTATTCGTTCCGGGCCGTGCACCAGCTCCAGCAGCACGGCCATGAGGTTGTGCCCGTGGGCATCCGCAAGGGCCAGGTGGCCGGCCTCCCCATCCACACTGACCGGCCCGCCGAAGCCGGCGTGGATACCGTGACGCTCTACGTGGGCCCGCAAAACCAGCCCGCCTGGTACGATTACATCCTGGACCTGAACCCCAAACGCATCATCTTCAACCCCGGCACCGAAAACGCCGAGCTGGAAAAGCTGGCCCAGCAGCGCGGCATCCGCACCGAGGAAGCCTGCACGCTGGTGATGCTGTCCGTCGGCAACTATTAGCCGTTCGAGCATTCTGCGGCTCAAGCCGAGCCGTGCTGGACAATGCGCAACTTCTCATTAATATGAAAGCCCCGACGTACGCCAACGTCGGGGCTTTCTCTTGAAAAGGGCTATTTACAAAGGACAGATTGCTTCAGCTTGCGCTTCGCAATGACCGACTCACGATGGGTCCTGGCGGAGTTTTTACTAATTTCCTTTTTCCCCAGGCAACCCGTCGATAGGCTTCGGTATCTAACCTGCCAAACAGCATTACCGCCTGATTCTACGCTTAACTTCCGTGACTGAAGCCGAACTTATCGCCGCGTGCCGCCAGGGCAGTGTCCGGGCCCAGAAACAGCTCTACGAGCAGTTTTCGGGCATGATGTTCGGCGTCTGCCTGCGCTACCTGCGCCACCGCGAAGATGCCGAGGAAGTGATGCTGGGCGGCTTCGCCAAAGTGTTCCGGGCCCTGGACTCGTACCGGCACGAGGGCAGCTTCGAGGGCTGGATCCGGCGCATTATGGTAAACGAGGCCCTGGGCCAGCTGCGCCGCAAGGAGCCCCTGCACCTGGCCATCGACGATTCCCACATCGAGTTGGCCGTCACGCAGCCCGAGGCCGAAAGTCAGCTCAACGCCGCCGACCTGCTGGCCATTCTGGCCGAGCTGCCCGCCGGCTACCGCACCGTCTTCAACCTGTACGCCCTGGAGGGCTTTTCCCACGCCGAAATTGCCGAGATGCTGGGCATTTCGGAAGGCACCTCCAAATCGCAGCTCAGTAAAGCCCGCGCCATGCTGCAGCGCCGCCTCGCGGTGGCCAGCCTGAGCGCCTCTCCCACCTCCGAACCGAAAGAATATTATGCAACCGGAAGATATTGATAAGCTGTTTCGCGAGCAGCTCCGCAACCACGCTCCTGCCCCGCCTGCCTACCTCTGGAACCAGCTGGAAGCCGAGTTGCAGCCCGCCAAGAAGCGTCCCGTTATGTGGCTTTACGCCGCGGCGGCCGTGGTAGCCCTGCTCCTGGTGGCCGGCGGCTCCTGGCTCTGGCAAACGCCCGGCGCGCCGGAAGGCACGCT
>Ga0247729_10000185_pt1 | contig 29592 bp, 22 predicted proteins | sample UWRJL133311R2_FD_180958 | JGI IMG/M metagenome (GOLD analysis project Ga0247729, IMG submission 180958) | Plant litter microbial communities from Arlington Agricultural Research Station in Wisconsin, United States - UWRJ-L133-311R-2 | ecosystem: Environmental > Terrestrial > Plant litter >... | reverse complement strand
CGCGGCCGACGAACAACTCATCCGGGTGCCGGTTACCGGCAAAGGCGATTTTCAGCTGACAATCCCGCTCGTCGGCAGCACGCTGGCCGATCTGGTGTATGGCGACGATGTAGTTCCGCTCTTCCTTGATCCGGGCACCGATCTGGACGTGCGCTTCAAGGGCACCGCCATGTCGACGACCATCCGGTTTAAGGCCAACGACATGCCCGCCGCCGGCCCAGGCCATAAGCAGCGCAATAGCTCGGACCTGACGGAGCAGCAGCGCCACCGCCAGCAGGCCGCCAATGCCAACAACTACCTCTCAGAGTTCGATATCCAGTTCGTGGAAAACGATGCCTTCCAGGCACTACCCGGTAACATCAAGCTCTACGAAGCCCCATTTGCGTCTTTTCTGGAGCACCGCCGTAAGCGCGAGATTGAGTTTCTGGAAGAGCACGCGGCCCGGCTGCCTTTCACCCAGGAGTTCTACCACTACGCTCATGCTGAAGTGGTGTATTCCTACGCCAACGACAAGCTGACCTTCCAAGACCTGCGCCAGCAGGTGGTATACACTGAAGGCCGCCTGCACCTGGCCGCCGACTACTACAGTTTCCTGCGCGAGCCGGGGCTGCTCAACGAGCCCAGCGCCGCCCAGAGTGAGGTGTACCACGAGTTCCTACTCAACTACGTGCGCTTTGCCGTGGGGCAGGCCAGCCACCAGCCCGCCGATACCGACTTCTACCCCGCCTGCTATGCGCTGGCGGCCGAACAGCTCACCGGCCCGGTCAAGGCCTTGGTTCTGGGCCGTATCCTCCGGGAGTCATTCCGCCTCGGGCACTTAAAGCAGTCGGCCGCCATGCTGGCCGATTTCCGCAGCTACGACCCCCAGAACCAGTACTACCCCGCCCTGCTCAGCAGCTTCGACCAGTACAAGGACTTTTCCATTGGCGCGCCGGCCCCCGATTTCCAACTAACCTCGGCTACCGGCGACACGGTGCGCCTGCGCGATTTTGCGGGCAAGCTGGTATACCTGAGCTTCTGGAAATCAACCAACGGCCTGAGTTTGCGCAATCTGGCTTATATCCAGGAGCTGATGTGCCAGTTTGCGGGCAAGAACATTGTATTTGTGAGCGTGGCGCTGGACGAGAACGAACAGTCCTGGAAAGCATTGGTGAACAGCAAGAGTCTGCCCGGCGTACAGCTGCGGGCAGCCGGGGGACTGGGTGCCGCCACGGCCCTCGCCTACGCCCTGCAGGCCGTGCCTTCGTGCTTCCTGATCGGGGAAGATGGCACCTTCCTCAACACCCGGCCCAAGCGCCTGGGCGGCCGCGCGGCCGTGGATGAAATCAGCCAGTCATTCGGCAAGGCCGGCACCTATACCGGCACGCTTGACCTCGTGGCCACCAAGAAGTAGTCTTTCCGCCTCTTTCATAAGCCAAAGCGCCAGCTCTTATCAGGGCTGGCGCTTTGCTGTTAGGCGGTCAGCAGCGCCCGCACCAGCTGCCGGGCAAAGCGCACCTGAAAGGGCTTGCACAATAGGGCTTTTACTACCAATTTCGTAGCGGGCAGCCAGCGGCGCTTGCCCAGGGCATAAAGGGCGCCTTCGTGCAGCGTGGCCAGCTCGCACTGGCGGCGGCAGCGGGCCAGCCGGGCACGCACGGCGGCCAGGCGGGCAGCCAAAGGCCGGCGGCTGAAAACCGGGGTTAGCTGGCGGTTTAGCAGCGTATCCATCGCCTTTTTCTGGCCAGGCTGCCAGTAGTGGTATACATACTCGTCGCTGCGCCGCAGAGGCAGGGCCAGGGGCAGCACCAGCGAAAAGGCCAGCTGCTCGCTCGTAAACCAACCCGAGCCGGCGAAGAAGTCATCCGTGAGCCGGAACACGTCGGGCAGCAGGCCCGCGGCCACGGCCGGCAGGCCCAGCACGCCCGAGTTCCAGCCCAGCTGCGCGCCGGAAAAGCGCCGCTCGCGGCCCAGCACCCGAAACGTGCGGCGGGCCAGCAGCGCCAGCAAGCGCGGCGGGCCAGCAGCCACCGCCGGCTCGTAGGCCGCAAACACGCCCACGGCCTCGGTCAGGGAATACTCGGGCTGGTGCATGAAGGCAGTGCCGGCGGCCAGCCGGGCCAGCAGCGGCGCCGGATCGGCGCCGAAAAACGTATCGGTATCGACGTAGAGCACGTCCTGGCCGGGGTAGCGGTGCGTCACCTCGTCCAGAATCCCGATTTTGACGCGGTGCACGTAGTCGTGGGGCCCGTGCATGGCGCGGCGCCGGTCGGCGTCGAGCGGCACGTACTCCACGGGCAGGCCCGCCAGGTAGGGCTGAAAAAACGCCGGGCAGTCGGTGAAAACAACGGTATTGATGGTTTCGTGCGCCGCCGGGTAGTAGGCCCAGAAACTAAGCACCGCGAAAATGGCGCGGCGGTATTCCGACTCGCGGCCGTAGGAAAGCAGAACGAGGTGCTGCATTGGGTTAATAGTGAATAAGCACTCTAAAAGGATGAAAAGCCAGTGGGCAAGCGGCGCCGGGTGAAACTCAGCGGCGCGCCGGCGCGGGCGCTGGGCTAGCGCCCCGCAGGTGAAAGCAGATTGAAGCAGCGCCCACCCCTGCCAGGCTGCCCGCCACGATGCTGATGAGCACGTCGATGTTTTTAAGAGAATGGCTGGCCAGCAGCAGCCGGCCGGCGACCAGGGCCGCCGCCACCCCGCCAGCCAGCAGCCAGAACAGCACCCGAGCCACGGCCGGAGGGCGCGGCGCCACCACGGGCGGCAGCTGCCCCACGGCCAGCAGCAGAACTAGCAGACCCAGCAAGCTGCTCAGCGCGTTCACCATCACAAAGCCGGGGGCGTACACGCGGCCCACGTGCCACACCGCCCGCAAACCGGGCAGCAGCGCCACCAACTCGCCGCGCCGGTGCGTGAAGCTGTCCCACACCAGGTGGGTGGCCCCGCCCAACAGGATGCTCAGCAGCACCCGACCGTAGTGCCGCCGGAAATACGGGCCCCATGCCACGTGCTGATAGCAACTCAGGCGGCAGTGCAGCGCCTGCGGCAGGTGGGCCAGCAACGGCCGGCGCACCACGCCGTGAAACAGAAACGCCAGCCCCAGCGCCACCGGGCAGCTGAAGTACAGCAGGCTGGCCCAGGTGTGGCTGTGGCCGTTGTGCGCGCCCAGCCGCATAAACTTCTCAAAGTCGGGGGCCATGCTGCCGACAATCAGCCCCGTGGCCGACCAGCGGCTGGGACGGCGGCGCAGCAGCGGCAACACTGCGGCAACGTGCGAAAACGTGAATGGCATAAGGCCGGTTAAGAAGGTACCGCAACAGTGCCCGCCGCCGATGTGTCCCGGGCCTCGTCCAGGGCGTCGAGCACGGCCGCGTCCACGCTCAGGTCAAACTTGCGGGCCCAGAACTTGCCCGAGGCCTGCAGCGCGGGCAGGTCATCCTGGGTGAGTACTTTCGGGTTGGCGCCGCCCGCGCGCCAGTCGATGTAGCGCAGGTTGTCGTTGGTGACGGTGGCGGCCAGGGGCGAATTGAGCAGCACCGAGGGCACCAGAAACTCGTCGGAGCCCCAGGTGAGGCGGGCAAAGCGGCGCAGGCGGGTGTTCTTGTCCAGAAAGCGCACCACGTAGGCGGCGGCCTCGCGGCTGAGGGTGTACCAGCTACCGGTGGGGCCGCCGTGCAGCGGGCCATCGAGGGGCAGCTCGCGCGCGGGCAGCACGGCGTTGAGGGTTTGCTGCACGAGGTAGCGGCCCGGAAAGGAAAACTCGGTGAAGTGGTAGCGCGACACCCGGCGGCGGTTGGCCTGCCACCAAGGCCCGTCGGGCGGCTCGGTGGCCAGAAACGACTCGCCTCGCCGCCCGGCCAGAAACGCCTGCACCTCGGCGGCCGGCCGCAGCGGGTAGTCCTGCGCGCTCAGTACGTTGATAAACTCGTAGGCTGGCGTCTGGACCAGGATTTCGCGCAGGCAGTCCACGGTGGTTTGGGTTTGGCTATAGCCACCCCAGGTCACGGCATTGCGGGCCTGGGTGAAGGACACGCGGGGCCGGTGGCGCAGGAATTCGAAGGGTGCGGCGGCAGTTTTCTGGTCGAGGTGCACGTAGCAGTGCACGTCGGCGTGGGCCAGCGCATCGAGCAGGCGGGCCAGCTGCTGGGGCCCTTTATGGGCGATGATGAGGTGAGCAATTTTCATAAAGACGATACCGGGATAGAAGCGTTGGATTCAGCGTGAAGGGCGGGCGCGGGCCGGCCGCGCAGCTGGGCCAGCAGCTGGCGGCATTCGGCCAGGCCGGTGCGTAGCATGGGCCGGATGCGGATGGGCAGCGTCTTATTCAGCAGAAAGTAGCCGAACAGGAAGCCGCCCAGGATGGTGGGCAGGCTGGCCAGCGCCACCCCGTATAAGTTGCCGCACAGTCGGATGCCCACGTAGTCGCCCACCGTGTTCAGGGCCAGCATCAGCAGCACCTTCAGCAGGTTGAGGCGGGGCTGGTTGAGCACATCGAGGGCCACGCCGCTGAAACGGTCGAGCGGGCAGAGCAGGGCCAGCACGATGCCGATGCGCAGCAGATTGGCGGCCTCGGTGCCAGCGTACTTGGCCCCGCCCACCAGGTAAATGGGCACGTCGGCCAGCAGCACCGTGGCCAGCGCCGCGGGTATCAAAGCCCAGGTCAGCAGGCCCGCGTTGCGCTCGATAATGCGTACCATATCGGCCCGGCGCCCTTGGTTGTAGGCCGCCGAAAGCTGCGGCATGGCCGTCGACACGAAGCTGCGCAGCGGAATCTCGACCAGCTCCAGAAAGCGTCCGGCCAGGTTATACACCGCCAGCGGGGCCGGCCCCAGCAGGAAGTTGATGATGAACGTGTCGGAGCTGCGCAGCAGGCTGGCCCCGATGTAGCTGCCCACGCTGTACTTGCCGAAGTGCAGCAGCTCGCGCACGCAGGCCCGGCTGCGGGCGGCCACGTCGGTCAGGCGCGGCCAGCCCTGGGCCAGGGCCACGGCGCTGGTGAGGCCGGCGGCCGTGAGGTGGCAGTACACCACCCGCTCCAGGGTAAGGCCGGGTCCCAGCGCCAGCCCGCCCACGCCCGCCAGAAACGTGAGCAGCGTGAGCAGCCGCAGCCGCAGCAGCTTGTCGAAGCGTAGCTCGGCCTGCAGCACCGCCGCGGCCATAAACGAGGGCAGCGTGAGCACGAACGTGAGCGGAAACCACCGGATGAACAGCGCCAGACTGACGTTGGCCACCGGCGCGGGCCAGAGCCGGGCCAGCAGCGCCAGCCCCACCAGCGCAGCCGTAATTAGCCCGGCCAGCACCCAGGCCGAGCCCACGACCTCGGCCGCCCGCGCCCGCCCCGCCCCGGCATAGGCCCGGATGAAGGCCGTGGTGAGCGTGCCGGCCCGCAGCGCATCGCCCAGCCCCAGCATGGTGCCGAAAAACACCCAGGCCCCCAGCTCTGCGGCCGGCAGCGCCCGAAACAGCACCGACACCGACACCACCGTCAGCCCCGACGCCGCCACGTTGCCGGCCAGCGCCAGCGCCTGGTTGGAGCGTCGGATGGCCGTGAGCCGGTGGAGGAAGGAGAAATTCATCTGGAGTTGAGTATGGAGAAATGAGGATTGATTGGCCGTCATGCTGAGCGTAGCCGAAGCATCTTTACCGCTTCGTTGCCACAGTATTGTTTACTGATGCAGTAGAGATGCTTCGACAAGCGGGCGCCAGATCTAGCATGACGTTCTTTTCTTGATGCTTTATTCACTCATCACCCCGCCGCTACGGCGCGGCGGGCTTTGTCCCAGGCGGCAGGCTGCGCCTGGCGGACGAAGCGCCAGAAGCCCTGGAACACGGCCACATTCATCAGCGTGAAGTAGAGCGGCACCAGCAGCGGACCGGCCCTACGGCCCCGTGCTGCCAGCGTCCAGCCCAGCCCGGCGGCAGCGTAAAAGGCCACTTGCAGGGCCAGCAGCAGAGAATACACGCCGCCCAGCGCCAGGGCCAGCGCCGCATTCAGCGGCAGCAGCAGAGCCAGCAGCAGCGGCGTAAGGGTCCAGCGCAGCACCCGGTGCGAGAGGTACAGGAACGACACCACCGGCTGCCGCCACGGCCGCAGCAGGCCCGGCAGGCGGCTCATGGCCTGCCAGCCGCCGGCGCAGATGCGCACCTTGCGCTTCATCTCTTCCTTTAGGGAAAAAGACGGTGGCTCCATAGCGTAGGCGTCGGGCTCGTACACCACGCGGTAGCCGGCCTCCACGATGCGCATCGACTGAATGAAGTCGTCAAGAATGGTGTCGGCTTCGAGGGGTTTGAACAGGCTGGTGCGGAAGGAAACCAGCTCGCCGGCCGCGCCCATCAGGCTGCGGATGTCGGAGTCGCAGCGCTTGAGCAGCGACTCGTAGCGCCAGTACAGGCCCTCGCCGGCGCCGGCGGAACTGCCGTCGGCCTGCACCCGCTTCTCGCCCGACACGGCGCCCACCGCGGGGTCGGCGTAGTGGCGTACCAGGGTACGCACGGCTTCGGGATTGAGCAGGGTGTTGCAGTCAGTAAAGACCACGAAAGGCGTCTGCACGTGGCGGATGGCGCGGTTTTCGGCCATGGCCTTGCCGGCCCGCTGGGGCTGGTGCAGGTGCCGCACCGCCGGAAACCGGGCCAGCACCGTGCCCGAATGGTCGTCGGAGCCGTCGGTGATGAAGAGCAGGTGCAGCTTCCGGGTCGGGTAGTCCTGGGCCAGGCAGTTCTGAATCTTGGCTTCCAGAATATCGGCCTCGTTGTAGGCTGGCACCACCAGCGTCACCTCGGGCTCGAAAGCCAGGGCGGGTGCGGCGGCGCGGCCCAACAGGCGCGCCCAAACCCACACCACCGCGCCGTAGCCCAGGTAGGTGTAGAACACAACGGCCAGAAACAGCCAGAAAAGTATGGTCAGCATCATCGAAAGCAGTAAAAAATGTGGAAGGCCGCTTTAGGCCGAAGCCGAAACCCGCTCCCAGAGCTGGGATGCGGAGTTGTACTGGCGCAGCAGGCGGGCCGGGTTGCCGCCCACCACTGAGTAGGGCGGCACGTCGCGGGTGACCACGCTACCACCGGCCACCACGGCGTGCCAGCCGATGTGCACGCCGGCCGTAATCACGGCGTTGGCCCCAATCCAGGCATCGTCGCCGACCACGATTTCGGCAGCGGTGCACTTCTGGTCACGGATAGGCTTAGTCACGTCCTGATAGCCATGGTTGAGGCCCGAAAACACCACGTTCTGGGCAATAATCACGTTGCTGCCGATGCGCAGCGGCCCAATCAGCACGCTACCGATGCCCACCAGCGTGCGCGCCCCAATCACGATGCTGCCCATGCCGTTGCTCACCGTTGCGTAGTCTTCCAGAATGGAGCCCGCCCCCAACTCGAAGTCATTGAAGGGCACCAAATCCCGCCGCACCCGCCGCACCACCGAGCCCCGCCCATAGGTGTGCACGAAGGGATTGGCCAGCCACCTAACCCACGCGCGCGGCCGGGATTTGCGCGGCTGAAACAGCAGGTACACGGCCAGCTTCCGCAGCCCCGCACTGCTTTTGATGCGGCCGATGAGGCTGCCCTTGCTCGCCGACTGCGCGTGCGCGGCGGGGGTTTCAAAGTTGACGGTTGCGCCCATTGTGGTGGAGAGGAATCGTAGTGGATGAAGCGAGTTTCGCAGGTGGCAGGCGGGGGCAAGCCCCACCCCTACCGAAGTTCTTTGTTGGCGTTCAGCCCTTTCCAGAAGCCGTAGGCGAAGCTGAGCAACGCAGGCAGGGCAATAATTTCCCAGGGCATGGCGGCTTAGTGAAGAGTGGAGGCGTGGCCTGCTCCGGCCGCGTGCGGGGTGGGCAGGAAGGAGGTACGCGCCCGGCGCAGGCGCAACAGGGCCAGCGTCATGGCGGCCAGGGCCACGGGCAGATGCAGGGCGGCGCGCAGAGTGGGCCAGCGGTAGAGGCGGCGGGGCAAGGCCAGCAGCAGCGCCAGGCCGGCACCGGCCAGCAGTCCGGCCCAGAACAGCGGCTTGGGCCCCACCGGCAGCCCCAGCGAGGCGGCCAGCAGCACGCCCAACACGCCCAGCAGCAGTACCCGGGGCAGCAGCGCGGTCTGCACTATTTTGTCGACGAAGGCCCAGTTACCGCGCCGCAATTGGGGCAGCAGTTCCGGAGCGTACTTGCGCAGAAATTCCCACTGGGCGGCCATCCAGCGGGTGCGCTGGGGGCCGAAAGCGGCCACGCTGGCCGTCTTTTCGTCGTAGACGTGGGCCTCGGGCAGGTAAGCAATTTTCACCCCGTCACGCAGCAGCCGAAAGTCAATTTCCTTGTCCTCGCCGGTCGTCTCGGCGATGTCGGCCAGCAGCTCGCGCAGCAGCTCAAACTCGAAAGCCATACCCGAGCCAATAAGCGAGGGCGAGAGCCCTAGCCGGGCGTGGCCCAGCCGGAAAATGTGGTTGTTGATTTCCTCATTGCAGGCATCGAGCACGGCGAAGGGCGAGTTGAGGTTTTTATAAGTGCGGTGGCCCTGCACCACCCGGTAGCCGGCCGCGAAGGCCGCATTTACTTGGTCCAGAAAGCCGGGCGCCATCACGTTGTCCACGTCGAGCACCACGGCCACGTCGTAGCGGTGGGCGGGCAGGGCGGCCAGGGCGGCGCGCAGGGCCTGGCCCTTGGTGCTTTTGGCAAAGGTTACTTCCACCACCGTGGTGCCTTCGGCCCGCAGCGCCTGCACGGTGGCGGGCTGCAGGCCATCGGCGATGACGCACACGTCGGCCAGGCCGGCGTAGGCGTGGCGGCGGGCGGCGGGGGCCGTTTCGCGCACCACGGCATCGGCGCGGTAGGCGGGCAGCAGCACGCACACGCGGTGAGGCGGGCCGCTGGCGCCCACGGCCGACACCCGGCCCGGCCGGTGGCCCGCCAGCGCGAAGGCCAGCAGGTAGGCCACGTTCAGCAGCAGGTAGGCGGCGGCCAGGTACAGTGGCGCACTCAGCAACAGCAGACCGGGGCTAGTCATGGCGCAATTGCTTGATAACCTTGGCCGGTACGCCGGCTACCAGGGTGTAGGGCGGCACGTCTTTGGTCACTACCGCGCCGGTGGCCACCGAGGCGCCGTCGCCGATGCTCACGCCCTTGAGGATGGTGACGCGGGTGGCAATCCAGACGTCGTTGCCGATGCGGATGGCGCCCGACTTGCCGGCCGCGTCGTAGTTGCCGGCTTGGTGGTAGTCATCGTCCATCAGCACCGAGTAAGGGCCGATGCGCACGTTGCGGCCAATGTCAATTAGGTGGCTGGCCGAAATGTGAGCCCCGTTGATGCGGCAGCCCTCGCCCAGGCGTAGCACCGCGCCCTTACTCACGAAGAGCTTGGCCTGCTGCACGTCGGAGAGGATGCGCACCCGGTCGCCGAGCACGAGGCGGCCGGCGTTGCGGTACAGCGGCCGGCCTTTTACCGACACGCGCCGGCCCAGCTCGGCCCCGCGCAGCCAGAGGCGGGCGGCGGCCACGGTGAGCAGGCCGTCGGCCAGGTCGCGCAGCAGGGGCAGCAGCAGGCCCGGGCCGGTGGTGCCGGGCTGCTGCCGGCGCACCACCTCAAGGCGCTGGTTGAGCAAGGGCTTCAGGGTTGAAATAGCAAGCATGGGAGTGGGAAAAATCAGGCGTTCAGGAATTGATTGTGGTGCACGCGGCGGCGGCCCAGGTGCCAGCCCAGCCCGCGCCACATGGCCCGCAGGTGGTCGGCGCGGCGGCTTAGGGCGAAGCGCAGCGTGTGGCGCGGCACGGCCAGCAGCAGGAAGTAGAGCGCGCTCACCCAAAACTGCCCCCCGCGCAGGTTGCGGCGCATAAACAACAGCCGGTTGCGGAACATGTAGTGCGTCTGGAGCACCGAGGCCCGGCCGATGCTCACCGACTCCTTGTGGTGCACGGTGGTGCGGCCCACGTAGTGGCACTCGTAGCCGGCGCGCAGCACCATCTGGCACCAGTCGTGCTCCTCGTAGTAGAGGAAGTACTGCTCGGGCATCAGCCCCACTTGCCGGATTACAGCCAATGGCAGCATCATGGCCGAGCCGTGGGCCAGCCAGGTGCGGCGGCTGGCGTCGTACTGCCCGTGGTCGGCCTCGCGGCTGCCGATGGTGCGGCCCCGGCCCGTCCAGGGGCTGATGCCGAGGCAGCCGGCGTACTGAATGAGCGGCTCGGCGTGGTAATAGCGGATTTTGGGCGAGGCGATGCCGGCGCGGGCGTTGGTTTCGAACAGCTGCACCAGCGGCTCGAGCAAGCCGGGCTCCACCTCGGTGTCGTTGTTGAGAAACAGCACGTACTTGCCCCGCGCCGCCCGCAAACCCAGGTTGTTGCCGCCCGCGAAGCCCAGGTTTTTGGCGGAGCGAATCAGCTGCACCTCCGGGAATTGGGCCTTAATCGGAGCCGGGTCGCGGGTAGGCGAGGCATTATCGACCACTATCACCTCGTAGTTGGGATAAGTCAGCTGCCGCAGCGACGCCAGCATCTCGCAGGTGACGGCGGGCTGGTCGTAGTTAATGGAAATGATAGAGACGAGCGGGAGCATTGAGGCGGGGAGTTGCGAGGATTTTGAGGGATTGGTTAGTTTGGTTGGCTTGGTTGAATCGTCAGGCTGTCATGCTGAGCGCAATTGAAGCATCTCTACCGCTTCGCCTGATGCGGAACCTCACCCCCGGCTCTTCTCCAAAAGAGAGGGGAGCCTGACGTCAGCAGGTTTTGGCAGTACCGCATTGCCGCCAGCTGGGCGGCCCAACGAAGCGGCAGAGATGCTTCAATTGCGCTGCGCTCCGCTCAGCATGACGTTCTTTTTTAGCAGGTTGGCCTTGTCAGTCTCAGCGGCCCCCTCTCCTACGCCCGCCGGCCAATCCAGCTTCGGCCCGAGGAAAACGAAGGCCCAGCCCATGTACACAATCATGGCCGAGGGCATCTGATTCATGACTTCGTTGCCGTAGCTGCCCATGAGCACGCCCAGGTAGCCGGCGGTGAGGGCCAGCAGCATCTGGCGCAGGCGCGGGTCGCGGGTGCGCCACACGATGCCGCAGCTTTTACCCAGGATGTAGAGCATCATGCCCAGCCAGATTAGAAAGCCCACAATGCCGTACTCGGCCCAGATTTTCACGAAGTAGCTGTCGGGCGCGATGGTGGAGAGGTACTTGTCGGCATTATATTTCTCGCCCCAGATGCCGATGGTGCCCACCCCGCCGCCCAGGGGCCGCGTGGCCAGGTATTCGCGCAGCTTGGCCTGGTTGCGCAGGCGCACCAGCAGCGAGGCATCGTTGGGGTCGAGCGAGGTGCGCATGCGGGCCACGCTGGGGTTGGCGTTGCCGATGCTGGTGTACTTGAGCACACCAAACGCCCCGCCGGCCAGCAAGCCGCCCAGTATCAGCACTTTCACCTGCTTGCTGAGCACCAGGTACATAAACACGCCGGCCACCAGCACGAACAGCGCCCCGCGGGTGCCCGAAATCAGCATCCCATCCAGGCACAGGGCGCTGCTCAGGCCAAACAGCACCCGCTTCCACCACCGGAAGGGTCCCAGTGCCAGCACCAGGCTCACCACGGCAATGTGGGCCTGCGAGGCCCCGAACTGCGCCGCCTCGCTGTAATAGGAAAACACCCGCAGCACCCCGAACAGGATATGCGTTTTGGCCGCGCCCGTGTCGAGCCAAAGCTGCTCGGCCGCATCGGGCCCGAAGGTTTTCTGCTTGACGCCATATAGCGCCCCGGCCACCGAAAAGAACAGCACCAGGCCCAGAAACAGCCGTAAATCCTGCCGCCGGGAGAAGAGCATCATCACCAGCGGCACGCTTAGCGACCAGTAAAAGGTGGTGCCGCGCATCTCGTAGTACCAGCCCAGAATACTGGCCCCGGCCGGGTTGGCTATTTCCAGTATTGTGATAATAAACCAAATAGCTCCCAGCCAGCACAAGTCGTTGTTGATGCGGGACCAGTCGACCACCGTGCGGGAGCGGTGGAACACTACCGCCACCCACAACAGCACCAGCAGCCCGTCCATGCCCAGCCCAAACGGTACGCCCTTCAGGTGCCGGCTGATGGTCATCACCAGAAAGCAGTAGACGATAAAGGCCACCATGCCCACCCGCGGCTTTTGAAACAGCACGGCCAGCACCATGGCCGCAATGGGCAGGCCCACCAGCGCACCCGGCACCAGCAGGCCCATCCGGTACGTGAGCCCGGCCGCCCCCACTGCCCCCAGCACCGCGCCCGGCAGCACTAGGCGCCGCCCCAGGACCGGGCTGAAAGTGAAGGGAAGCGAGAGGAATTTCATGGAAATTGGAGGTGCGGTGTTGGGTGGAAATGGAGTTCGTAGGCCGTCATGCTGAGCGCAGTTGAAGCAGGCCGTTCTTTTCTGTTGCTCTATCCCGATTTCTTCCCTTCCGGAATCACCAAATCGGTGCTGTCAAACCGCGCCACACTGGTCAGCACTACCTCCACCGGGGCGGCGGTGGCGGCTTGCAGCTCGACCAGGGCCAGCTGGTCGTTGGGCTGCCACACCCGCTTGGCTTGCAGCACCAGCAGCGCCAGCTGCAGCTGCCGTAGCAGCGACACGGGATAAGACGCCTGGAGCAGCGCCGGAAACTCAATGAGCACCAAGCCGTAACCAGCGGCCCGCCCGCCGCTGACCTCGTTGAGGTCCCAGCGGTGCAGGGTGGCGAGGTCGGCGGCGTAGGGCTGGGCATTTTCGTCGTCGCTCGGGATGGAGCCGCCGATGGGATGCAGGGCCAGCGTGGGCAGGCCCAGGGCACGGCACCGCTCGGCCAGCACGCGCACCACGGGGGTTTTGCCCTCGTGGCGGCGGGGGCTGAGCACGCCCACCACGTAGGGCGCGGGACCGGGGTGGGCACTCACGCGGCGCAGCAGCTGGCGAGCCAGGTGGGCAGCGGCGGCTTCGTGGTAGTCGGCGGGCTCGTGGGCGGCGGGCAGCAGGCCCAGCACCGGCAGGCCGGTCTGGAAGCTGGCAGTATCGGGCTTGCGCAACGATTTATCGAGCAGGGCCAGGCCCAGCAGCGTCACAAACACGCAGAAAAAGCCCCCGAAGGCCCCGCCCGCCACCAGCGCCATGCGCTTACCGCCCTTGGCGTGCAGCGGCAGAAACGGCGGGGCCACCACCTTCAGGTCGGTGGTGAGCTTGTTGTTTTGCTGCGAGGCGCGGCCATCGTTGAGGTGGTTGAGCAGCACGAGGTAGGTTTTCTGGGCCAGGTCGATTTCGCGCTCGATAATCTTGAGCTCGGCCCCGAGCGGCGCCATCTTGTGGTACTCGGCCAGAAACTCACGGCGGCGCTTTTCCATCACTACCAGCTTGGCCTGGCTTTCGGTCAGGTCCAGCATATTGCGCAGCCACTCGTCCAGCAGGCCCTTGCTGGGGATGCCTTCCACCGAGTTCAGGCGGCTGTAATGGTCGTTCAGGGTGGCGCGCATGGCCTCCGTGACGGTGGCCACCTGGGCCTGCAGGCGCGGCACGGTGGTGGCGGCCGGCGCATCGGTTTCCTTCAGGCGGCCAAACAGCTGCTGGTTGGCAATGTCGGTTTGCAGCTTTTCGAGTTGATGGCGCTGGCGCAGCAGGTCGCCGGTGCTTTGCAGGGCGGTGCCGCGGCCGGCCAGCTTGCGCTCCACGGCGGCCAGGGCGGCGGCGGCGGCGGCGTACTGCATCTCAATCTTGTTGATGTCGGCGTAGAGTTCCTCCCGCTCGCCGGCGATGTACTTGGTCTGCTCGTAGTAGTTAATAATATCGTTGCTGGTGTTGAAGGTCAGAAACTTGCGCTCGGCCGCGCTCAAGGCGCGCAAGGCCTTTGCGGTTTCCACCTCGTAGTAGCTGATGACGGCACTGGTCTGGTCCATGCGCAGGGCGCGGTAGCGCTCGGTGAACACCTGCGTGGTGAGCTGCAGCGTGTGGCGGCAGATGGCCGGGTCCTCAGTTTCGTAATCGAGCTTGATGAGGTCGCTGGAATTGATGCGCGACGCCCCCACGTGCCCCAGCGCGTCCACCGAATACACCGGGTCATTGGAGTTCACCAGGTGGTAGACGGAGTTGGTGTCGCTGGCCGTGGCGTAGGCCCGCACGTTGGCGGCCGTGGCTTCCACCGTGGCCCCCTGCAGGCGCTGGCGCAGGGGCGCGGGCAGCAGCTGGTGCAGACGCATCAGCGAGTTCCACTTCAGCAAGGCGGGGTTCAGCTTGTCGTTCATCTGAATGTGGTAGGCCAGCAGCTGGTAAGCCACTTCTTCCTTGGTTTCGCGCGATTTTATCAGCGTGAGCAGGTTATCGAAAGCGTTGTTGGCGGTGAAAAAATCGGTGTCGGAATTGCCCGTCAGCGTGTAACCCGAGGCGATGCCGGTGTAAATGGTGCTCTCCGAGGAGTAGCTTTTTTTCTCGTGGCGCGTGAGCCAGAACAGCGTGCCACCCAGCACCAGCGGCACGGCCAGCAGCAGCCGCCAGTAGCGCCGGAGCAGGCGCAGCACATCGGCCCCACTCATGGCCCCGCCACCACTTCCGACACCCGGGCCCCCAGCGCGTTTTCGAGCAGCAAAATGGCCGTGGCGTAGTCGTTTTCGGCTATTTCGCGGCCCGCAGTGGCCCCGATGTTGCGGTCACTGAGCTGCGACACGTCGGCCAGCGTGGCCTCGCCACTCCGGAAAAGCTTCTCGCCCAGCTGGTAGTTTATCTCGGCCGTGAGGCAGGCCTGCTGGCGCAGGGCCATGAGCTTGCGGTTCAGCAGCACCTTCTGATAGAGGTCGATAACCTGCTGGCGCACGGCGTTTTCCTGGCCGGCCAGCAGCTGGCCGAGGCGCTGGGCCTGCAACTGCTGGCGGGCTAGCTGGTTGGGGCGGCCCAGCAGCCGGTCGAGGGGCAGGTTGAGATTGAGCGAGGCGGCGTAGCGCAATGAGGCGGTGGTGGTGAAGGCGGCGGGCAGGTTCTGGTCGCCCACGGTGTTGTTGGAGGTGTTGCCGTAGCCGTAGCTGCCCGAGAGCTGCACGCCGCTGAGCAGCGCCTTGCGGGCCAGGCGCAGGTCTTCGCGGCCCATGGCCTGCTCGGTTTTCAGGGCCTCCACCTGGGCCGAATGTTTGAGGGCGGCGGCCACCAGCAGCGGCAGCGTGGCTTCGGGCTGCTCAAAAAGCCGGGTTTCCCAGCCGCCGGATACGGGCAACTGCTGGGGCACCGGCAGCGCCTGGGCCACGGCCCGCCCCGGGGGCACCCAAGCCCCCAGCACCAGCAGAAAAAGCACGCAGGCCGTTTTCATTACACGTTTTCCTTTTGAAACAGAGCCGGAATGGTCCGGAAAATGATTTCGAGGTCTTTGCGCAGCGAGTAGTGCTGGGCGTACTCGTTGTCGAGGTCTTTGCGCTCGTCCTCCGACATGGCCCCACCCTTGCCGCGCTTGCTCACCTGCCAGAGCCCGGTGATGCCGGCCGGCGCGATGAAGCGGGCCGCGTGGCGGTCGGTCATCAGCTTTTCGGCTTCGTAGAGCGGCAGCGGACGGTTGCCCACGATGCTCATGTCGCCGCGCAGCACGTTCCAGAGCTGGGGCAGCTCGTCGATGCTGGTGTTGCGGATGAAGTGGCCCACGCGGGTGATGCGCGGGTCGTTGGCAATTTTGACGAAGGCCGCGTCGCCGACGGCCTTTTTCTGCTGGCGGTAGTGCCGCTCGCAAATAAGCTCGCCCGCCCGGCTCACCAACTGGTTCTGGCAGCCGGGCGTGGGGCCGGTGGCGCAGGTAGCGCATAGCCTGGCCACCGTCTCGGGGCTGGAGGCCGGGCTGGCCGTGGCGTACTGGTTCAGGCTTTTCATCGAGGCCAGCAACTGGTCGGCATCCGGGCGCATCGAGCGGAACTTCCAGAACTTAAAAACCTTATAGCCAGTACCCACCCGGTAGGAATAGTACAGCACCGGCCCGCGCGACTCCAGCCGCACCAGCACCGCCACCAGCAGCAGCAGCGGCGAAAGCAGCAGCAGCCCGGTGCCGGCGCACAGCACGTCGAACACGCGCTTGGTGGACGAGTGGCGGAAGCTGAAGTGGCTGACCGCCATGGGCGCGGCGGCGCGGTCGAGCGAGTAAAGGCGGGCCAGCAGCTCCGGCCGGCTAATATCCGCCGGTAGCACCTCGGCCACGCCCAGCAGCAGCGCCTGCACGGCGGGCGTGAGCTCGGTATTAGCCAGCCAGAAAATGGGGCAAGCTAGGCCCAGACCATGCCTCAACACCCGCATCAGCTCCAGCCCCAGGCGTGAGGTAAGCGGGGCCGCGTTCAGGATGGCGCCGAAAGTCAGCGGAGTTTGTCGGCACAGAGCCACCAGGTGGGCGGCGTTGTCGAAGTGCAATACCTTCAGGCCCTGGGCGTAGGTGCGTTGGAAATGGGTGGCCGCCGCCGCATCCGGCGAGAGAAAGACTACGGTTTTTTTGACGCTCATGGCAGACGAATAGGTCAAAGGCTAAGTTTGCGCAGCATGATCTGCAGGCGCAGCTCCAGCTCTTCGGGGTTGAAGGGCTTCACCATGTAGTCGTCGGCCCCGTGGCGCAGGCACTGGATTTTGCTGCTGGTTTCCTCTTTGCCCGAGAGCATGATGAGCGGCACGTGCCGGTGCAGCAGGCTGGTGCGCAGCTGCTGAATAAAGGCCGGCCCGTTCATGACGGGCATTTCGTAGTCGGCCACGATGGCGTCCACGGAGTTGCCGGCGGCCAGCCAGCGCATGGCTTCGTAGCCGTTCGGCTGGGGCACCACCTCGTACTCGGTTTCGAAGTAGCGCTTGAGAATGAGTTGAATGGTGGGCTCGTCGTCGACCACCAGCAGGGTCTTTTTCATGATGCAGAGAGGGAGTAAATCGGGAAATGGCCGCCGGCTCAGGCCAGGCTTGTGGGCCGCAGCAGTGGGCGCGGGATGGGCGGCACCACGGCTTCGGCCACCAGCCGGTGCAGCTGGTGCAGGTACAGGCGCTCCACCTGCCGGGTCATTTCCTCGGCCGTAAAGCCGGCCTGAATGGTCTGATAGGCCCGGGCCCCCAGGGTGCGGCGCAGTTCGGGGCTGGCCGCCAGCCGCCGGATGGCGGCGGCCAGCTGGACGGGGTTCCGCGGGGGCACCAGCAGCCCATTCACGTCGGGCTCGATGACTTCGCGAATCGAAGCAATGCTACTGGCCACCACGGCCTTACCCATCGCCATGGCCTCCAGCACGCCGATGGGCAACCCCTCCCACAGTGAGGGCAGGCAGTAGATGTCGATGGCCTGGAGCACGTCGGGCACGTCCTGCCGGAAATCAGTAAAAATGACTTTATGCTCGATCTGCAGCGTCCGGGCCAGCTGCTGAGCCTCGGCCTTGAGCTCGCCGTTGCCCACGAGCAGAAACCTGATGTTCAGCTCGGGCGGCAGCAGTGCCACGGCCTGCAGTAGCGTGAATGGGTCTTTCTGAGCCGTGATGCGGGCAATGTAGCCCACCAGCAGCGCGCCGCGCGGGATACCGAGCTCGGCGCGCACGTTGTAGGTGTGCAGGCTGGGGTTGAAGCGCTGCAGGTTGATGCCGTTTTTGATGACCTGGGCGCGGGCCATGTCGGCGAATTCCCGCCCGTCGCGGTAGTTGCTGTCCGACACGCAGATGGTGGCGTCGGCCTGTTCCATGAGCAGCTTTTCGGTGACCTGGCACGCGCGGCGGGCCAGCGGCGCTTGGTCGGGGTGAAACGACCAGCCGTGCACCGTGTACACGATGGGTAGCCCCAGCTGCCGCGCCGCCCAAAACGTATTGGAGTGGGCGCGGGTACCGTGGGCGTGCACCAGGTCAATCTTTTCGTCGCGCAGCAGCCGGCGCACGGCCCCCCACTTCGTCACGTTGAAGGGCCGTACGGTTTCGATAACGTGGGTTTTGACGCCCATGGCCATCAGCCGGTCAACCATCGGTCCCGGCGTGAAGGACAGCACCACGGGCTCGAACCGCGACTTATCCAGGGCCTGCACCAGGTCGAGAACGTGGGTTTCGCCGCCGCCGATTTGGCCCTGCCGGATGGTTTCCAGAACTCGTATTTTGCGTTGCACGACTGGGAAGAGTAAGGAAGGGGGTGAGAGAAATACAGAGGTAAAAATCAGCTGGCGGCCGCCAGTGGCGGGGGCAGGTAGGCCGGCCCAGGGGCGCCGGGCCCTTCGGCCGCCGGCGCGGCGTTGGCGGCCGCCCGCATTGCTTCATAGAGCCGGGCCACGCTGGCCGGCCAGGTGTGGCTTCGGGCGAAGGCTACGCCCCGGGCAGCGCGCCCGGCATCCGGAAATACCAGCACCTGGGCCAATTGGGCGAGCCACTCGTGGCGGTTGGCGGCCAGGTAGGCGTAGTCGGCAAACAGCTCCATGGTGCGGGTGCGGGTAGCCACCACGGGTCGGCCCATGGCCAGGTACTCGTCAATCTTGAGCGGGTAATTGCCCTGCGTCACCTCGTTCACCAGCTGCGGGTTGATGCACACGTCGAAGTGCTGCACGTAGGCTGGTAGCTGCTCGGGCCCCTTGTTGCCCAGGAAGTGCACGTTGGGCAGCTGGTGCAACTCGCTGGCGCGGAAGTCCTCGTCCTCGGGCCCCACCAGCACCAGGTGGCAGTCGGGACGCTTGCGGGCCAGGCACAGCAGCAGGGCCAGGTCGAGGCGCATGGTAGTCAGGTAGCCGGTGTAGCCCACGCGCGGGGTGGGCACGGCGGCCAGGTCGGCGGGCACGGGGTGCCGCACGTCGGCCTGGTACTGCGTCAGCACGCAGCCCTGGCCGACGTCGTAGCTGTGCGGATTGTGCGGGCGGGCGTAGTCGGCTAGATAGGTAGAGTTGGCCGCTACCACGTCGGCGCGCTGCAGCAGCAGGATTTCGGCCTTAGGGCCGTGGTACTGGAAGTAGGGAACCGAAATCATGTAGTCGCGCAGGTAATAAATGAATTGGGAGGGGCGCAGCAGACGTTTGAGCTCGGTGCCCTGATACACCAGCCCGTCGAGCAGCAGGGCCGGATTTTCGAAATCGAGGGTGCGCGTGGCCCGCCCGATGCTGCGGGCCAGCCAGCGCGCATTCAGCGCGTTCAGCCAGGCAAACAGCCCCCGCCACGGCACCCGGTTGATGGGCAGGGCCAGGCAGGCCGGGCTGAGCACCCACAGGTTAGGCTCCGCCTGAGCTAAGCTCTCGGGGGGGCGGCTCCGCAGCTGCCACCAGCTGGTTAGCAGCGTGCGCAGGTCGGGCGGCCGGTTCACGTAAAGCACGCGTCGGTGACGGGCTAGTTCGCGGGCCAGGTTGCGGGCGTTGGTGCCCAGGGGCAGGTCCCAGCGCTGCTGGCAGAGCAGCACAAAATCCGGGCGTTCCATAGCCTAGGCGGCGCGGCTCAGCTCCTGCCGGAAAATGGCTACCACGGCCTGGGCCGAATTTGCCACTACCTGCAGCAGGGCCAGCAGCTCCGGCTTGTTGCATTGCTGGTTGGCAATACTTTCTATCTCCTTGAGCAGCGCGGTACCGGGCTCAATGCGCAGGTTGCCGAAGGTAGCCTTCAGGCTGTGGGCCTGCTGCGCGATGACGGGCCAGGCTTCGACCTCAATATTTGCCTGCAGTTGCGCCACCTGCCCGGGCACCCGGTCAATGAACATTTGCTGAATCTCGCGCACGAAGCCGGCGTCGCCGGCTAGCTTGCCGAGGGCCGAGAAGTCGTAGCGCACCGCTGCAGGCGGCGTAAGCAAGGCTGGCATAAGCTGGCCGATGTGCAGCGGCTGGTGTTGGGTAAAAAATTGTGATGGCATAAAAAAGCGGAGCAAGTAAAGAGGACTAGCAGGCCGGGGCCAACGGCTTCGCAAAGGCCGGCGCGGTCTTAGCCGGCCTTGCGCCCGGCGCTTTGCCGGTCCGGCCGGATGCGGCGCGGCAGCCCTGAGCGGGGCTGCCGCACGGGTGAGCAGGCCCAGCTGCCCTGACCCGGCGGCGGGGCTATGCAGGGGTAGGTTATCGACGTCGGCAAGACGGAGGCGGCAGTGGGAATCTTGTTCATGCCGACGCTTAGGCTAATGCAAGGCCAGAAAACAGATTCAGTCCAACATACTGCAATACAACATGTTGACACTTTATTGATCCGTTGAACGCTCCAGTCGATGGATTTTGCATCCAGCATCTGGAGCGTAGCAGCGGGTATGCTGCCTCCCGTTCGTCGGCCGGGGTCCTACCCGGTAATTTCGGGAGCGGGCTCCCTCGTTGTCGGTACCGTAGCCACTCGCGCCTCGGTCGGTTTGAAAAGGCGCTGGCTATAGCTGGTTTCGGCCGCTGGCTTCGATGCGCCGGACTGCTACCGGAAATATTACGATTGGCCAACCTGGTTGTCTTTAACAAAGCTGTGCGCCAGCACCCGCCCAATCCAGATGCTGGAAAAGGTCTCCACTGCCTGGAGCCAGACAAGTATATACTATTTACATCATCACTGTAATTCAGATACTTAAATTGAAAAAAGGTTTTGGCACCTGCTTCGCCTTGGGGCTGGCATGGAAAATCCGGTACCTCCCTCCGCTCCCACCATCGACCCTGCCGATTTGCCGGCGCTGCTGCGTCTGCTCGGCTACCAGCCGGCCGCCGGAGCCGGCGGCGTGCCACTGCGCGGCCTGCGTAACCCCGACGGCAGCCTGCGCTGGGTGTGGCCCGCCACGTTGCGCCAGCCGCTGTTTCTGGAGTTCTACAGTGCGGCCTCGCCCAAGGCGCGGCTGTTCAGTGCGCTGGTACGACTAGTGTTTTTCTGCCGGCTGCAGGCTCTGTTTTTCCGGCAGCTGCCGGGCCGGTTCGTGGCCACGGGTGAGCAGAGTTGGCCGACGGCCCAATTTGCCCTATTTACCGGCACGCCGGGCCCCAACCGCAAGGCCGTGTGCTGCTACGAGGATGGGGCGGGCCGGCAGGTATTTGCCAAGCTGCCGCTGGGCCCCGTGGCCGCCCAAAAGGTGCAGGCCGAAACCAGGCACCTGCGCGCGCTGGCCCAGCGGCCGCACACCGCCTTTGAGATACCCCGCTTACTCGACGCCGGCCCCGCGCACTTACTGCAAAGCAGCGTGAAGCCGGCTGGCTCTTATCGCGCCGTAAACTTCAACACGGCCCACGCCAAGTGCCTGGCGGAGCTGCTGACCACTACCGGCGTGCGTCAGCCCATCGGGTCCAGCAGCTGCTGGCAGAGCATTGAGGCGCAGGTAGCCGAGTTGCAAAGCCTCGCGGAAACGCGCGTGCCGTTTGGGCTGCGCTCCAAGCTGCGCCACCTGCGCGCCACCATCGACGCCAACCAGGAGCTGTCCTTCGCCTTCGCTCACGGCGACTTCACGCCCTGGAACTGCTGGCTGGGGCCCGACAAGCTGGCCATTTACGACTTGGAGCTGGCCCTGCCCGGCGCCTCGCTGCTGTATGATCTGTTTCACTTCGAGGTACAGCAGGCGCTGCTCGGCAAGCGCCGCGCCGCACCCGCCATCCGGACGCAGGCCCTGGCCGTGGCTGGGCAGCACTTTCCAGCCGTGCCGGCCCAAGAGCTGGTCGTGGCCTGGCAGCTCTACCTGCTGCACCAGGTTTCGACCGGGGCCATGCTTTACCACCAGCAAGCCACCTGGCACCCGCAGGTAACGTGGCTGCTGAACGGCTGGAACGCCCTGCTCACCCTGGAGCTGGCCTCCGTGCTCGAACACCGCCAGCTGGCCCTCTACGATCTGCTCGACTACGTGCAGCTGCTGCCCCAGCCGGGCGTGGTGCTCAAGCCCCGCGCCGAAAACGCCTACTACCCCGCCCCCGCCTCCGACCTCGACCTGCTGCTGAACAAGACCGATCTGGCCGCCAGCGTGCAGTTTTTGCAGACGTTCGGGCTGGTGCAGTCGGCCGTGGTGCGGCTGGCGGCCCACATGCAGTCGGTGGACTGCCTGTTTCAGGATGGCTCGCTGCTGACGGTGGACCTGCTGCACCAACTGCACCGCCAGGATCTGCACCTGCTCGACGCCGGTGCCGTGCTGGCCCAGGCCCGGCGGGCCGAAGCCGGCGTGCGCGTGCCCACGCTCATCCACGACTTCACCTACACCTGGCTGTTTTACTGGCTTAATCAGAGCGACCTGCCGCTGGGGCACCTGCGCTTTTTCCAGCAGCAGCCAGCAGCGGAGCAGGCCAAGCTGCTGACCCACGTGCAGGCCACGTACGGCCTCACCTTCAGCAGCCTGGCCGAGGCCAGCGTGTACCACGAAGCCCGCGCGGCGCACCTGGATTTCGTGCTGCGCAAGGCTCCGGCCAACCGCTACGCCTACCGCTGGCCGCGCGGCCTGCGCTACCTGCTGAACACGGCCGCCGAATTCCTGCGGCCGGGCGGGCTGGTCATCACCTTCAGCGGCGTCGATGGCGCGGGTAAGTCCACGGTGATTGAGCACGTGAAGGAGCGCCTGGAAAAGAAGTGGCGCAAGCGCGTGGTCGTTATCCGCCACCGGCCGTCGGTGCTGCCCATCCTCAGCGCCTGGAAGTACGGCCGGCAGGGTGCCGAGGCCCGCAGCGTGCAAAGCCTGCCCCGACAGGGCCAGAACTTCGGGCTGGGCTCGTCCTTGGCCCGCTTCGCCTACTACTACCTCGATTACGTGGTGGGGCAGGCCGTGATCTGGCTCCGGCACACCCGGCGCGGCCACGTGGTGCTCTACGACCGGTATTATTTCGACTTCATCAACGACGGCCGGCGCAGCAACATCAGCCTGCCTACCCGCCTCACCAAGACCCTCTACGCCCTGGTCAACAAGCCCCAGCTCAACTTCTTCCTCTACGCCGACCCACAGGAGATTCTGCGCCGCAAGCAGGAGCTCTCGGCCGGCACCATCCGCCAGCTCACCCAGGATTACCAGGAGCTGTTTGGCCAGTTCGGAGCCCGCTACCGCCGCTCCCGCTACGTGCCCATTGAAAACCACGACCTGGACCAGACCCTGGAGCTGATCAGCAAATACATCGGCCAGGAAATCCAGCCGGCAAAACGCTCGGCCTGAACCGTCCAAAACCACCTGTTGTCATGAAAAATTTACTCGAAAGCTGGGTGCGGCGCCGCAACCCCGACTTTGTCCTGCACCCGGCCGTGGGACCGGCCGTGCTGCTGGGCTTCGGCCTGAGCACCGCCCTGAGCCTGCTGCGCGGCGCGAAGCTGTGGCTGCGCGGCCGGGCCAGCGGCGGGGCCATGCTGGGCCGGAGCGTACAGTTTCAGTACTTGAGCCTGATCCGGTTTGGCCGCTGGCTGAAGGTGGGTGACCAGGTGCGCTTCAGCGGCTTGGGCAGCGAGGGCCTGACACTGGGCGACCGGGTGAGCATCGGGGCCTTCAGCCAGGTTATCGTCTCCACCTCCCTCACCGAGCCGGGCCGGTTTATCCGGCTCGGCAACCGCGTAGGCATCGGCGAGTTTGCCTACCTGGGCGGCGGCGGTGGCCTGAGCATCGGCGACGACTGCATTGTGGGCCAGTACTTCAGCTGCCACCCCGAAAACCATCTACACGCCGACGCGGAAGCGCCCATTCGCCTGCAGGGCGTTACGCGGCAGGGCATCAGCATCGGGCCCAACTGCTGGATTGGCAGCAAGGTGACCGTGCTCGACGGGGTGCGCATCGGGGCGGGCTGCGTGGTAGCGGCCGGGGCGGTGGTTACCCGCTCGGTGCCCGATGGCTACGTGGTAGCCGGCGTGCCAGCCCGCGTCATTGCCTACCGCGAGCCGGTCGGGACTCCCAAATACACTCCCGACCTACAGCCGGCTTTTGCATGAAAACTATTTTGATAACGGCCTATGCCGTGAACCCCTACAAAGGCTCAGAGGATGGCATGGGCTGGAACTTCATTCTGCAGGCCGCCCGCTTTCAGCGCGTGCTGGCCGTAACCCGCCGCAACAACGGCCCCCATATTGAGCGCTACCTGGCGGAAAATCCGGCTGAAGCCGCCCGGGCCGCCAGCGTCGAATTCCTCTACTTCGACCTGCCAGCCTGGACCCGCTGGTGGAAAAAGGGCCCCCTGCTCTCGCTTATCTACTTCTATATGTGGCAGCTAGGCCTGGCCCTGTGGCTGCTCCGCCGCAAACCGGCCGTGGACGTGGTGCACAACCTCAACTTCCACAACGACTGGACGCCCTCGTTTCTGTGGCTGCTGGGGCGGCCCCTAGTGTGGGGGCCCATCGGGCACCACCCACCTATTCCGGCCAGCCATTTGGCCCGCTACGGCACCACGGCATTTATCAAAGACCGGCTCATCGGCAGCCTGAAGCACGTTTTCTGGAAGCTCGACCCGTTTTTGTGGATTACGCGCCGGGCCGCTACCCGCGTGCTGTGCATGAACTCGGCCGTGGCCCCGCGCCTGGGCCTGGCCGCTGCCGACTACGAAATCATGCCCTCCGTGGCCGTGGACCTGCCCACCGAACCCACCGGCCTGACGCCCCCGTCCGGCCGCGACTTTACGGTGATGATTGCCGCGCGTATGGTGCCGCTCAAGGGGTTTGATATGGTCATTTCCGCCTTTGCGCGGTTCCACCATGGGCTGCCCGCCGCGCAGCAGGCCCGCGCGCGCCTGCTACTCATCGGCAGCGGCCCGGAAGAAGGGCGACTCAGCGCGCTGGTGCAAGCCCACGGCATCGGGGTCTGCACCGAGCACCGGCCCTGGCTCGACCGCGCCGAGCTGCTGACCATCTACCGGCAGGCGTCGGTGTTCTTCTTCCCCTCGCACGAGGGGGCGGGCATGGTGGTGGCCGAGGCCATGAGCTACGGCGTGCCCGTGCTCTGCTACGCCAACGAAGGCCCCGGCGAGCTGACCCCGCCCGAATCGGTGCTGAAAGTACCCTACCGCTCCTTCGAAGGCAACGTGCAAGACTTCGCCACGCTGCTTACGCGGCTATATGCCAACCCCGCCCTGCAGGCCGCCGAGGCGGCGCTCTGCCGCCGCCACGTGGCCGAGCACCATACCTGGAACCGGCGCGGCCAGCAGCTCAACCGCGTGTACCAACACATTCTGGCCGCATGAAAAAGCCTCATATCGTCGCCGTACACCTGCTCAACGACCGCAGCGGCAGCCCCCTGGTACTGCGCCAGGCCCTGGAAGTGCTGCTGGAAGCCGGCCACGCCATCGACTTGCTCACGGCCACGCCCGGGGGCTCCGGCTTCCTGAGCGACCTGCCCGGCGTGCACACCCACGTGCTGCCCTACCGCTGGTCGGCCCGGGCCTGGCAGACGCTGCTCAACTTTGCCCTAGTGCAGGGACTTATTTTCTGGAAAGTGCTGCGGCTGGCCCGGCGCGGCACCACCGTGTACGTGAACACCCTGCTGCCCGCCGGCGCGGCGCTGGCGGCCCGCTGCCGGGGCGCGCGGGTGGTGTACCACGTGCACGAGGTGTCGCTGCGGCCGGCGGCGCTACGGCGCGTGCTGTGCGCGGTGGCCGGCCGCACGGCTCACCAGGTCATCTACGTTTCGGACTACGTGCGGCAGGTGCTGGCCCTGCCGGTGGCGCAGCAAACGGTCGTGCATAATGCCCTGGCCCCCGGCTTCCTGGCCAAAGCCCTGCAAACGCCGCTGCCCGCCGCCAGCCCCGCGCCCTTTGTGGTGCTGATGGCCTGCTCCCTGCGCGACTACAAGGGTGTACCCGAGTTTCTGGCCCTGGCCCGCGCCCTGCCCGAACTGACCTTCGAGCTGGTGCTGAATGCCGCACCCGGGGCCGTGGCCGATTACCAGCGCCAGCAGGTCATTCCGGCCAATCTGACGCTGTTTGCCGCCACTGCCGACATGCACCCGCACTACCGCCGCGCCGCCGTGGTCGTGAACCTTTCGCGGCCGGCTGAGTGGGTCGAAACCTTCGGGATGACCGTGCTGGAGGCCCTTAGCTACGGCCGGCCGGTGATTGTGCCTCCCGTGGGCGGCGTGGCCGAAGTGAGCGTGCCCACCATCACCGGCTTTGCCATCGACGGCCGCCACCTGGGGGCGCTCCGGCAGGCGCTTCGGCTGCTGGCTTCCAATAGCTCGTGTTACGTCCGCATGGCCGCCGCGGCCCGACACCGGGCGGCCGCCTTCGGCCCCGGTCGCTTTGCCGAGCAGCTGCGCCAGGTATTCGCTGCCCCGGTGGCCGCTCCGGCCACCCAGCCGGCCCGGCCCGAGCTGGCCGCCGCCTGAGTTTTGCCAGGATTCATTTTACTATCACCTGTCTCTTTCTTTCGATTTCTTCCATGTCTGATTCCAAAAAAGTAGCCATTATCGGCACGGTAGGGCTGCCGGCCTGCTACGGCGGCTTCGAAACCCTCACGGCCTTCCTGGTAAAGCACCTGCACGAGCAGCACGAGCTTACGGTGTACTGCAGCGGCAAAACCTACCCCAAGGCCGAGCGCCGCACGCACTACGAGGGCGCCAAGCTGGTATATCTGCCCCTGCAAGCCAACGGCGTTCAGAGTATCCTCTACGACTGCCTAGCCATTCTGCACGCCGCGCTTTTTGCCGACGTGCTGCTGGTGCTGGGCGTGCCGGGCGCCATTATGCTGCCCTTCGTGCAGTGGTTTACCAAAAAGAAAATTATCGTCTCCATCGACGGCATCGAGTGGCGGCGGGCCAAGTGGAACCGCGCGGCCAAGTGGTTTTTGCGCTGGTCCGAAAACATTGCCGTGCGCTACTCCCACGCCGACATTTCCGACAACGACGCCATCCAGAACTACACGGCCCGCGCCTACAGCACCCAGAGCAGCGTGATTGAGTACGGCGGCGACCACGCCCTCAAGCAGCCCATCACCGACGCGGCCCGGGCCGAGTACCCGTTTCTGAGCCGGCCCTACGCCTTCAAGGTGTGCCGCATTGAGCCCGAGAATAACGTGCATCTGGTGCTGGAAGCCTTTGCCGAGCTGCCCAGCTATCCGTTTGTCATCATCGGCAACTGGAAAAACAGTGACTACGGCCGGCAGTTGCGCGCCCAGTACGGCGACGGGGCTTACCCTAACCTGCACCTGCTGGACCCCATCTACGAGCAAACCCGGCTCGACTTGCTGCGCAGCAACTGCGCGGTGTACGTGCACGGCCACAGCGCCGGCGGCACCAATCCCTCACTGGTGGAGGCTATGAGCCTGGGTTTGCCGGTGCTGGCCTTCCACGTTTCCTTCAACAAGGCGACCACCGAGAACAAGGCCGTCTATTTTGCCACCAAAGAGGAGTTGCAGCAGTGCATTCTGACCACCAGCATCACCAATTGGCAGGCCCTGGGTCAGCAGATGAAAAGCGTGGCTGACCGCCGCTACAACTGGGCTACCATCGCCCGCAAGTACGACTACCTGATCCGGAAAGTATCCGCTACGGCCCAAAGGACGGTGAAGGGCGGCCTGCACTCCCAGCTTAGCCAATTGCCGCCCGCCGACTTGGTGCAGCACCAGTTGGGCCAGTTCGCGGCGTTGAAAATGTTTTACGAAGATGAAATTTAAAGCTCTGTCATCCATCCTTTTACCAAACCGCCTGTTCTAAGCCGGTCAGCCTGTTTTTGCATTTTCGCGCCCAATGCCCCCATCTGCCACGCCTATCTTTGCCGCCCAGAAGCCTACCCGAGCCGCCCTACAGCACCTATTGCAGGAGCGCGACGCCGAAAATCAAGCACTGCATGCGCAGCTGGCGGCCCTGCACGCAGCTATTCCGCCCTCCGCCGGCACCCAACTCGACTACCTGCGGCAGCTCCAGCACCTGTTTGCCGGCGTGGTGGTGGCCGACCCGCAAGGCCGCATCACCTGGGCCAACGCCAACTTTCTGGCCCGTTGGGAATGCACGCTCGACGACCTCGTGGGCCGGCTCATTTCGGAGCTACCCTACAGCCGGCAGCCCGACCTGGACACGCTAGCGGCCCTCAATGCCAGCTTGGCGCGGCAGGAGCCCTTTCAGTTTGAAATGCCCGACCCCTCGCCCACCCACGCCAAAGACTGGCTGCGCATCAAAGTGCACCCCATTCATAACGCCGATCAGGTGGTAGAGGTATTCGTGGGCCTGTTGGAGGACATTACGCCCGAGAAAAAGGCCCACCTGGCCGTAGCACGCAGCGAAAAGCGCTTCCGCGAACTGGCCGAAAACGTGCCCGGCGTGCTCTACCGCTGGCGCCAGCTGGCCGACGGCTCGATGCGCAGCATTTACTGCAGCCCGCAGATTACGGAGATTTTTGGCATCAGCGTGGACGGCTCCCAGGACTTCGGCGTCTTCGTGCACCCCGACGACCAGGCCCGGTGGTACAGTTCCGTGGCCACGGCGGCGGCCACGCTCTCGCCATGGTTTTTTGAGGGGCGCGTGCTGGTACCGGACCAGCCGCTGCGCTGGTTCCGCGGCAACTCAGGCCTGTCGTACCGCGACGCCGAAAGTATTATTTACAGCGGCATCATTCAGGATATCACTCCCCTGCGCCAGGCCGAGGAAACTGACCGCCACAGCACCTTGCGCGGCCTATTGGCCATGGAAGGCCTGGGCATTGGCGGCTGGGAATTCAATTTCCAGACCGGCCATACCACCGTTTCGGCCGAGTGCCAAACCATGATGGGGCACTCTTCCCCCCGGCCCGTGGAGCAGTTTGTGACTTGGACCCACTACGCCCACCCCGACGACGTGCCCCGCCTGGAGCAGGCCTGGGCGGCCTACCAGCGCGGCGAAACGCCGTATTTCAGCTGTGAGCACCGTATGGCCTGCCTCGATGGCACCTACAAATGGGTCCTGAACCGGGGCCTGGTCACGAAGCGCGATGCACAAGGCGAGGCCCTAATATTCACGGGCATCAAGGCCGATATTTCGGCGCACAAAAAAACGCAGGAAGCCTTGGCTGCCACGGCCCTGCGCCTGTCCACGACCATCGACCTGCTCCGGCGCGGCATTCTGCTGACGGATGAAAGCCACCGGGTGGTGCTCACCAATGAGGCGTTCTGCCAGCTGTTTGGCCTGACTGAAACGCCCGAGCAGCTCATCGGCATCGACTACGCTGTGCTGGAAACTCGGATGAAACGCGCGCTGCGCCGCCCGGCTGGCACCACCGGCCGCATCATCCCAACCGGTCAGGAGGAGGTGCGCCAGCAGCTGCTGACCCTGCGCGACGGCCGGGTCCTGGAGCACGATTTCGTACCCATGAGCCACGGGGCTACCAACATGGGCTACCTCTGGAAATTCAAGAACATCACCGAGCAGTACAACGCCGAGCTGGCCCTGCGGCTGCGGGAGGAAAAGTACCGCACCATCATCGACAACATGCAGCTCGGGCTGGTGGAAATGGATCTGGGAAAGCGCATCCTGTACGCCAATCCCAGCTTTTGCCGCACTATTGGCTATTCCAACGAAGAGCTCGTCGGTAATTTCCTGCCGGCCTCGCTGCTGGTGGCGGACAATCAGATGCAGCTGGACGAGCACATTGCCTCGCGCAGCCAGGGCATCAGCAACTCCTACGAGCTGCCCATCGTGACCAAAACGGGCGAGGCCAAGTGGCTCTTTACCGGGGCTGGCCCCGTTTACGACCAGCACCACGCCGTGGCCGGTAGCATCGGTATTGTCTTCGATATCACGCAGCAGAAAGAGCTGGAGCAGAGCCTGCGCGAGGCCAAGCAGTTGGCCGAACAATCGAGCCGGGCCAAGGAGCTGTTTCTGGCCAACATGAGCCACGAGATCCGCACGCCCATGAACGCCATTTTGGGCATG
>Ga0247729_10000184_pt1 | contig 29853 bp, 21 predicted proteins | sample UWRJL133311R2_FD_180958 | JGI IMG/M metagenome (GOLD analysis project Ga0247729, IMG submission 180958) | Plant litter microbial communities from Arlington Agricultural Research Station in Wisconsin, United States - UWRJ-L133-311R-2 | ecosystem: Environmental > Terrestrial > Plant litter >... | reverse complement strand
TGGGTCACCCCCTGCGGTCGTAAGGCCCGCTGGCTAGCCGTCGGCGGCAGCACTGGGGGGAACAGCAGGCTACCACACAGCACCAGGAGTAGCCCGCCCGCCAGCAGCACGAACAGGATGAGTAGAACTGGTGGTGCTTCGGGTAAGAGTTTCATGTAGACCAAACTACGAAAAAAGGCCCACTGGATAGCGGGGCTTTTTCGTAGTTGATGAGGCTGGCTCTTTTTTCCTCGGCCGCCTCGAGCTGCCGGCGGGCCACGGTGCTCAGGCTATCCTGCAGCTGCTGGGTGCGGGCCCAGACGGCGGCGCGCAGGCTGTCGGCTACCAGATGGCGCCGGCGGGTGAGTTGGGAGAGACTATCCTGGCGGGCGGCATGTTGACGCTGGGCCAGCTGCCGCGCCTGCTGCTCCCGCTGCTGGGTGGCAGCCACTCGGCGCTGGCTCTCCGCGACGTACGCTTGGTATTCCTGCTGGTAGGGGCTCACGTCCCACTTGGGCTGCTGGCCCTGGATGCGCTGCACGTAGAGCATGGCCGTGGTGCCGTCGTAGCTGTACTCGATATAGGGGCGCAGGTACTGGGCGTGGGTGGTGGCTAGGTGCTGCTCTAGGGCCTGGATACTGGCGGCCGCGGCACCGCGCAGCTTGTTCTCGGGCGTGCGTTTGAGCGGGATGGAATCCTGGCCGACGTGGTGGTAGGTGACGAACTCGCCGGGCTTGTTGGGCCGGTTCTTGGCCGCGGCGCTGCCGGCCCGCACCCCGTTGACCAGCAGCGAGGCCGCCATGCCAACGGGGAACTGCGCGAAGGTCACGGCCGGCAGCAAGCAGCAGAGCCAGAGGAGTAGGTGTTTCTTCATAGAGTAGTTCGAGACGTAATGATAAAGCATCAACGGCTTTTGTCGGTTCTGTCAGTTCGTAGTTTAGCTATCAGCAGCTTTTACATTCGTAAAAGAAAGGGCACAGCCCCTCACCATGACATCTCAGTTTGCTCAGAATCGGGTGAGTTGTATGAACCGTTGTATGAACCACCAACGAAAAAGCCACCCAGCAGAAAAGCTAAGTGGCTGATTACAAACGTGGCCCCGATGTGATTCGAACACATGACCGGCTGCTTAGAAGGCAGCTGCTCTATCCAGCTGAGCTACGGGGTCAAAAACAAATAGCCGCCTGCCCCAAAGGCGGGCTGACGGCTATAGTATGTCGGGGTGGCAGGATTCGAACCTGCGGCCTCCTGCTCCCAAAGCAGGCGCGATACCGGGCTACGCTACACCCCGAAAACAAATTATGAATGTTGAATTATAAATTCCGAATGGATTCCATCCAAAATTCATAATTCAACATTCATAATTCTAACAGTGGAGAGAGGGGGATTCGAACCCCCGGTAACCTTTAGAGCTACGGCAGTTTAGCAAACTACTGGTTTCAGCCACTCACCCATCTCTCCAGAAGGGCTGCTCTTCCGTCCGAAGAGTGCGCAAATATACGACTAGTCCCGAAAAACAAACCCTCCCGAAAAAAATAACTTCTTTTGCCGAACCAGCCAGTAGTGCCCCCGCGGGCTATCTTTGTGCCGTTACCCCTTCGCCGTTTCGCGCGTTTTCGAATGAATTCTAATCAGTTGGCTTCCGTATTTCCGTCATGAACTGGGCCTTCCCGCTGTCGTGGATGGAGCTTTCGGCCGGCCTGATTTTTTTAGGTTTGTACGTCGGCTATGCCCTGCGCACCCGCCGGCTAGCTGCGCCGCTGCGCCAGAATGCCTGGCCCCTGGGCTGGAAGCTCACGCTACGGCTGCTGTATTTCGGGCTGCTGCTGGTGGCGCTGCTGGGGCCGGCCTACGGCGTCACCCAGCAGCCGGTGCGCACCGCCGGCAAGGACGTATGGCTGCTGGTTGACCTGTCGCGCTCCATGGGCGCGCCCGACGTGGTGCCTACGCGCCTGCAGAAAGCCAAGGCCGAGCTGACCACCCTTATCAGCCGCTTTCAAGCCGACCGGATCGGGCTCATCGTGTTTGCCGCCGATGCCTTCGTGCAGTGCCCGCTCACCTACGACCAGGGCGCGCTCCAGCTCTTTATTAATACGCTTCAAACCGACCTAGTGCCCGTCGGGCCCACCGATCTGGCGGCCCCGCTGGACTTGGCCCTGACCCGCATCGGCACCACGCCGGCGCTGGCCGGCAGCGCGCCGCGGGCCACGGCGCTGGTGCTGATCAGCGACGGGGAGGACTTCGGCGAAAACCTGGAGCCCACCCTGCGGGAGCTGACCCGCTCGGGGGCCCGGCTTTTCACGATGGGCGTCGGGACGCTGGAAGGATCGCGCCTGCCCCGGGAAGCCGGCCGCTACGTGCGCGACGCCCGGGGGCGCGACGCCGTGAGCAAGCTGGCTCCGCTGCCGCTGCGCCGCCTGGCCGAGCAAACCAACGGGCAGTATTTCGAGTTAACCGACCGGCGCAACGAGTTTCCGCTGCTGCTCAACGCCCTGAACCGCGTGGAAGGCCAGGCCGAGCAGGTCCGCACCGTGTCGGTGGCCGACAATCGCTACCGCTACCCGCTGCTGCTGGCCCTGGCGCTACTGCTGCTCGACGTGGTGGTAACCGTAAAAGTAATTCGCCCATGAAAACCTTCGTCTTGACCAGTTTGCTGGTGCTGGGCAGCTGGGGCGGCCTCACGCGCATCCGGGACCGAAACACGGCCATTGAGCAGGCCCAGGCCGCCTACACCCGGCAGGATTTCCGGCGCGCGGCCCAGGCTTACCGGCTGGCCGTAGAGCAGTACGGGGCCAAAGACGAAGCCGTGCTGCTGAACTTGGCCCACGCCTGCGCCCGGGCCGGCCAGGCGGCCGCAGCCCGCACGTTTTACGGACGTCTGCTTACGAGCCGGCAGCCCCGCACCCGCAGCATTGCCCGCCAGCAGCTGGCCGTACTGGCCGCGCAGAAAGGCGACTACGCCCAGGCCGTGAGTCTGTTGCGCCAGGCTCTGCTGGCCGACCCCGCCAATGCCGGGGCCCGCTACGATTACGAGGCCCTGAAAGCCTACCTGAACCACCAGCAGCACGAGCCCCAGATTCCGCCCCCGGCTTCAGACGGCAACGCCCCTCCGGAAAAAAAGCCCGCCGACCCGCAAAGCCAACCCCGCCCCCAGTCCGGCCCAGACCGCCCCGGCCAGCTCGACGACCCCACTCAGCCCAGCGACTCGCGCAACGCCCCCCAGGCGCGGCCCGACCAGCAGGGCCGGCGCGACCCCAACCGCCCGGAAGCCAGCCCCGGCAACGGCGCGCCGGGCGGCTTTCAGCCTGGGTCGGGCCAGCAGCAGGCCGTGGCCCGTGGCTCCCAACCCGGCACCGTGCGCGGCCTGAGCGACGCGGCCGACGGTACCGAAGCCGCCGGGGCCCCCAGCCGCCGGGCCAGCTCGGAGCAGGCGACTCTCAGCGAAACCCAGCTCCAGACCCAGCGGGAGCGGCTCCAGCAGATGAACCTCAGCTCCGGCCAGGCCCGCCAGCTTCTCGACGCCCTGAATGCCGCCGAGCAGCAGTACCTGCAGCAGCTGCCCCACAAGGCCACCCGCAAGCCGGATTCAGGCAAGCCGGCCTGGTAAAAAGCCGGTCCGGCCACGCCGGCTGAGAAGCGCACTTGCCCCCGGCTGCCGGCCAATGCTTACCTTTGCGGCCGCAAGTCAACCAAAATTCCCACCCTCTCCCAAGCATACTATGCAAATCAAAGAAGTTGTAATCGTCGCCGCTGTGCGCACTCCAATTGGCTCGTTTGGCGGCAGCCTGGCTTCGCTGTCGGCTACCGAGCTGGGCGCCATTGCCCTGAAGGGCGCGCTGGACAAAGCCGGCGTAGACCCCAAGGAAGTGCAGCAGGTGATTATGGGCAACGTTATTTCGGCCAACCTGGGCCAGGCGCCCGCCCGCCAGGCCGCCAAAAAAGCCGGCCTGCCCGACACCGTGGAGTGCACTACCGTGAATAAAGTTTGCGCCTCGGGCACCAAGGCCATTATGTTTGCCGCCCAGGCCATCATGTTGGGCCAGGCCGACGTGATTCTGGCCGGCGGCATGGAAAGCATGTCCAACGTGCCGTATTACCTCGACAAAGCCCGCTTCGGTGCCAAGTACGGCAACGGCCAGATGATTGACGGCCTCGTGCGCGACGGCCTCTGGGACCCTTACCACGACTACGCTATGGGCAACGCGGCCGAGAATACGGCCAAGGAAATGGGCATCACCCGCGAGCAGCAGGACGCTTTTGCCATCGAAAGCTATACCCGTAGCGCCGCCGCTGCCAAGGCCGGTAAGAAGAAGGACGAAATCGTACCCGTGACCATCGAAAGCCGGGGTAAAACCACGGTTATCGAGGACGACGAGGAATACCTGAAAGTAGACTTCGCCAAAGTGCCCGGCCTGAAGCCCGCGTTTCTGAAGGAAAACGGCACCGTGACGGCTGCCAACGCCTCCACCCTGAACGACGGCGCCGCCGCCGTGCTGCTGATGAGCCGCGAAAAGGCCGAGGCCCTGGGCGTAACGCCGCTGGCCATCATCCGCGGCTTTGCCGACGCCGAGCAGGCCCCGGAGTGGTTCACCACCACACCTTCGCTGGCCATTCCGAAGGCGCTGAAAAACGCCGGCATCGAGGCTTCGGAAGTGGATTTCTACGAAATCAACGAGGCTTTCTCGGTGGTTTCGCTGGCCAACAATAAGCTGCTGAACCTGGAAGGCACGAAGGTGAACGTGTACGGCGGGGCCGTGAGCCTGGGCCACCCGCTCGGTGCCTCCGGGGCCCGCATCGTGACGACGCTGCTGAACGTGCTGCGCAACGAAGGCGGTAAAATCGGCGTGACCGGCATCTGCAACGGCGGCGGCGGGGCCAGCAGTATCGTCATCGAGAAAATCTAACCCCCGGATTCAACCGGGTTTTTCGGATTCCACGAATTTTGTGGACGACTGATTTAGGGAGGAGCCCTGTCGCCAGCGCGACAGGGCTCTTTTTATAGCTTCCTTTGTACCGAAAATGAAGCCGTAAGCGTTGCGGCTACAAAAACCGTGAAATCCGAAGAATCCGCATGAATTCCTGGTCCCGAGCTTTGTTCTTTCTGCTCCTGCTGCTTTCCGCCGCCGCCCAGGCCCAGCAGCTGCGGCGCTTCACTACCTATTACGACTCGACCAACACGCGTCGGCGCGAGGTGTACTCGGCCGTCGTGACCGGTGACACGGTGATGCAGGGGTCGTACAAGCTGTTTTATCCTTCCGGCCGGCTCGAAGCCCAGACCCGCTACGCTGGCGGCAAGCGCGACTCGGCCTACGTGGAGTTTCACCCCAGCGGACGGCGCCGCCTCGAAGTCACCTACCAGCAGGGCGTGCGCCAGGGCCCGTTCAAGACCTATTACGACACCGGCAAAGTGGCCCAGGAAGGCACCTACGACGACGACCAGCCCACCGGCGCGTTGCGCTACTATCACCCAAACGGGGAAATCAAGCTCGAAACCACTCTCGACCACGGCCAGCCCGCCGGCACCGTGCGCGAGCTGTACGCGTCGGGCAAGCCCAAGGTGGAAATCACCTACCAGAACGGGCAGGCCAACGGGCCGGTGAAAACCTTTTTCCCCAACGGACAGGTGCAGAGCGAGGGCACCTACAGCCGCGGCCTGCTCGCCGGCCCCTACAAAACCTACTACGACAACGGGCAGGTGGAAGTGGAAGTGCTGGCCGATAAGTCGGGGCGGGGCAGCTACCACAGCTACTACCGCTCGGGTAAGCTGCGCACCGAAGGCACCTACGTACCGGCCACCTTCCAAGGCCGGGCCATCAAAAATCCGCTGTCCGACGACCTCACCAAGCAGGCCAAGAGCCTGGCCGGCGGCACCTCCAACCTCGACGGCCCGGCCAAGGCCTACTACGAAAGCGGCGCTTTGAAAAGCAAGATGACCTACCGCAACGGCACGCTCACCGGCACCCAGGAGGATTTCTACGAGTCGGGCAGGCCCCAGCAGAAAATCGACTACAGCAACCAGGCCCGCGACCGGAAAGTCACTTCCTACTTCGAAGATGGCAACGTGCACGAGGACCAGCAGTTCAAAAACGGGCAGCCGGCCGGCCTGTGGCGCACCTACCACCCCGGCGGCAAGCAGCTCCAGCAGCAGGAAACCTACGCCGACGGCCGCCTCACGGGTGAAAAGCTGCTCTACTATCCCACTGGCACGCTGCAAAGCAAGCAGCTCTACGAAAGCGGCAAGCTGACCGGCCTTGGGCTGGAATACTACGCTTCGGGCAAGCTCAAAACCGAAACCACCTACGTGAAGGGCCTCAAAGTGGGCCCGTTTCGCCAGTTGCGCGAAGACGGCACCACCGAAATTGCCGGGGCCTTCCGCAACAACCGCGAAACCGGCATCTGGCAGTACTACGGGCCCGACGGCAAGGCCGTGACCCAGAAAAAAACCTTCCGCAATGGCAAGGAAGTAAAGGCCGGCAAGTAACGCCGCCGCCGCCGGCCGTATTCGAAGCCCCGCTGCTACATCTATAGCAGCGGGGTTTTGCGCTTTTAGCCGGGTAGCATTCCGGCTAACAGAAAAAAGTTCGAAAATATTTCCACTACCGAATGCCCTGGAAGCAACCTACGAAATTATTCGTAGTCGATAGCGCAGTAAAGCATCCCGGTCTGATTCACGGATCGGCTGCTGCTTCCTTGCTAGCTTATTAACTGCTGGTTAGCTGGGTATCCTGATAGTTACCGCTGTAGCTGTTCCATGACCTTTCACGTCCTCATCGTGTGATGAAAAGCCTCTTACAACCTCCCTGACTGGCTTCAGCCAGTCCTTCGGCCGCAGCTAGTAATTTCTGCGCTTTTTTCTACTGCCCAGGCAACGTTTACTCACGGCCCTCCATCTACCCTCACAACAGCCCCAACAACGAAGCTACCGGCTTTCGACTGCGGTTTGTCCTGATTTCCTCCCACTCCTTCCCGTTTTTTTCTGCCTAGCGAAAATAATTTTTCTAAGTACCTTGCTTTACATAGTACTGTAAGTTACCTTTGTTCTGTTCTCCTTCCTCTGCCTGGCGACTGTCCTGCTTCTCTCCAGACCCGGCCCGCCGCCTCCCAGAATCGGTTTTCAGCTAACTGAGCTGATATTCTGCCCCGCCATTGCGCTTCACTCCCGTTCTGACGGGCTCGGCTTTTCCTTTTTTTTCTTGCTCAGCCCCGTGCTACGGGACAGAACCGCGGCTTTCCAGGCGCGCATCGGCTGACTTTTTCCTCCATTTTCCTTTTTCCCCCTTTGCCATGAAAATGTCATCCATCCTCCGTGCGTTTGCTACTCTCTCCCTCCTGCTGGTGCTGACTGCCTCTTTCTCGGCCCGGGCCCAGAGCCTGCGCCAGGGCACGCTGACCGGCAAGCTACTGGACGCCAGCACTAATGAGCCTATTCCCAATGCTACCGTAGTGTTGCTGCGGGCCACCGATAAAGCCTTGGTCAGCACCGCTACCACCCGCGCCGACGGCTCCTTCACGATTATCAAAGTGCCTTTCGGGCAGTACTCCGTCCGGACTACCGTACTGGGCTACCGGGCGCAGTATCCGCTGGTAGCGTTCCACGCCCGGCAAACGACGGTGGCCATGGGCAACTTCGCCCTGCAGCCGCTGGGCACCCAGATGGCCACGGTGCTGCCGGCGCCGCGCATCTGGCTGGCCTCGGCCCGCTAACGCCGGCCCCCACTTAACTCCTGCTTTTCAGTTACTTACCGCTTTTGCCACCGCTTTTCCGGTGGTTGACAGCCACTGCTTTGCCTTCTCATTTCCCTTTCAACCTCTTGCTTTTCTGCGTTATGAAAACCTCCCTGATTTCCCGTCTGAGCCTGGTTGCCGTCCTGGTTAGCTTGTCCGCCACGCTGGCTACGGCCCAAACCCGCCTGTATTCGCAGGCTCCCGCCGCGGCCAGCCACGGCTACTGGACCGTCGAAACCGACCAGGCCAATCGCAACTACACGCTGGTGCACTTTTACTCGGACCAGCACCAGGAGCTTTACCAGCAGCGTATTGCCAACCTCTGCCTGACAATGGGCAATGGCAAGGCCGCCGGCTACCGCAACGCCAGGATTCTGGACAAAGCCCTGCGCCAGGTAAACCGCACCCAGGCAGCCCCGGTGCTGGCCGTCAAGTTTGGCGAAGGCAGCCGCAGCCAGCGTGCCGTAGCAACTCGCTAAACCCTCACAGCCATACTGTTAATTTTCAAACCCCGTGAATATTAGTTCTATTGACGCCGCCTTTATTGCCTCACTACTACCTGGTGGGACAATAAAGGCGGCGGTGTTTTGTCGGCTCCGGTTCTGTTGCTAGTGCCAGGGTGACAATAAGGAGCCGCGGCTCTGCCGCCGAGCAGCACAAATTAAAAACAGAAGTACCTTGCTTTGCATAGTACCTGCCATTATCTTTGTTTCATTATTCAGGGGAAATCCTCCCTCCGCAGGCTGCTTACCTGTCCGCATACCTCCTTACAATCCTAACTACGCTGCTGCCCAAGCATTTGGCTTTGGCGGTTGGCTGAGCCAGGCTTCCCAACGCCTCTCCCTTTCCATCACCTGAGTGCCCGGGCTGCCCAGCCCCCAGCGGAACCGCGGCCGCCGGGGTCGGTGGGTGCCGGCCGCGGCCGCTCCAACTTTCTCCCGATGAACTCCTCCCTTCGTTTTTACCGGCTTTTGTGCGGCCTGGCGCTGTTGCTCACCCTGCTGACTTCTACCGCGCGGGCCCAGAATACGGGCTCGGTTACGGGCGCCCTGCTCGACCGCGCCAGCGGCCAGGCCATTCCCTTCGCCAGCGTGGTGCTGCTACGGACCCAGGATTCGAGCTTTGTGAGCGGCGCTCAGACGGCCGAAAACGGCGCTTTCGTCTTGGAGCACGTGGCGCTGGGCTCTTATTTGCTGAGGGCCACGGTGCTGGGCTATCAGCCCATTCGCCGGACTATTACCCTCACACCGGCCGCGCCCGCAGTGCAGCTTGGTGCGTTGCGGTTGGCTTCGGCGGCTACGCAGCTGGCGGGCGTAACGGTGCAGGGCGAGCGGGCCGCGGTAATCGACAACCTCGACAAGAAGGTCATCAACGTGGAAAAGGACCTGAGCAGCGTGGGCGGCACGGCCGTGAACGTGCTCCAGAACGTGCCTTCGGTGTCCGTGGACCAGAACGGGACGGTGAGCATGCGCGGCAGCAGCAACATCACGGTGCTCATCAACGGTAAGCCTTCGGGCACTTCCAACGGCGGCCCCGGCACCCGGCTGGAGCAGATTCCGGCCAGCGCCATCGAGAAGGTGGAGGTGGTAACCAACCCCTCGGCCCGCTACGACGCGGCCGGCGCGGGCGGGGTGATTAACATCATCCTGAAAAAGCAGAAAAAGGACGGCTGGAACGGCCAGGGCACGCTCAACCTCGGCACCCGCGACAAATACAACCCGTCGTTGAGCCTCAACCGCCGCTCGGGCAAGCTCAACGTGTTCGGCTCCTACGACCTGCGCGACGACCGGTACCGCAGCGTCAACGACTCGCGCCAGACCACGGTTCTGCAGCTCGATACGCTTCGTATCGACCAGCGGGGCCTGTCGCAGCGGCACAACCAGGACCACAACGGCCGGGTGGGCCTCGACTACACCATCTCGCCCGAACAGAGCGTGAGCTTCACGGCCGAGCCCAACTTGCACCACAGCACCAACATCGGCAGCCAGTTGGCCACCCTGACTACGGGCAAGGAAACGGAGCAGCAGGACAACCGCCTGCACGTGAACGAGGACGTAACGACGCTGGAAATGTCGTCGGACTACCGGCGCACCTGGGAGGCGCACAAGGGCCGGGAGCTGACGGCCAACCTGGGTTACACCGACGTGGACGCGCGCGTGAACGTGGGCCAGCAGCTGACCACCGAAACGGCCGTTCAGCCCGAGTGGCAGCAGGATTTCCGCATCCGCGTGCACGCCCTCTACGGCCAGCTCGACTACACCCACCCGCTCGACTCGCTCAGCCGCCTGGATTTCGGAGTGAAAAGCCAGTGGCAGCAAAATCACGGCATCGACGACTACCTCACGCTGCAGAACCCCGAGCAGCCCACCCGCGTGGCCGGCCGCTCCTTCGCCTACGACTTCACCGAGTATTTGCAGGCCGGCTACGCTACCTACCAGCGCCAGCTGGGCGCGTGGAGCTACCAGGGCGGCCTGCGGGCCGAGTACACCCACACGTTCGGGCAGGTAGTGGGCGGCCAGGGCCGGTTCGATTTGAGCTACCTCAACCTGTTTCCCTCGGCCACCGTGGCCCGCACCCTGCCCCACGACCAGAAGCTGCAGCTCAGCTACGCCCGCCGGCTCAACCGGCCCGGCTTTATGCAGCTGCTGGCCTTTCCACTCTACCAGGACCCGCGCAACTACCGCCTCGGCGACGCCACGCTGCGCCCCGAGTACATCAACTCCTTCGAGCTGGGCCACCAGCTTTCGATGGGCAGCGCCAGCCTGAGCAGCAGCCTTTTCTACCGCCAGACCACCAATTCCATCCAGCGCATCCGGCAGGTGGATGAGGAAGCCACCCGGCAAAATGGCAGCGGCGGCGTGGTGACGGCCGAGTTGAGCAAGAACATCGGGCAGAGCACCAGCTACGGAGCCGAAATGTCGTGGAACCAGCCGCTGGCGAAGTGGTGGCGCCTCACGGCCAGCGGCTCGCTGTTCCGCAACCAGATTACGGCCGCCACGGGCACCGAGCTGAGTCGCCGCAACGTGACGGGCACGGGCCGCCTGCAAAGCACTTTCAACCCCACCCCCAAGCTCGACGTGCAGCTGACCGGTACCTACCGCGCCGCCGTGCTTACGTCCCAGGGGCGGCTGGCCCCGCAGGGCGGCCTCGACGTGGCCTTGCGCCAGCGCCTGTTCCAGGACCGGGGCGCCCTGACGCTGCGCGTGAGCGACGTGCTGAACACCCAGCGCCAGCGCATCACGGCCTACGGCCCCGGCTTCGAGGCAGCCTACTTCAACAAGTACGAAACGCGGGTGGGCTACCTGGGCTTCACCTGGTATCTGGGCGCCAACAAGCCGCCGAAAAAGATTGACAGCCAGCCCCAGGGCGGCGGCAGTGGGTTCGGGGGCTAGCCTTCCAGAAACAGCAAAAATGCCCCGCCTACTCCCCCAACCCGCCTGCCTTGCCGGCTGATCCGGCTCCTTTCCAACCTCTGCTCACTCCACTCTTTCTACTGCCATGAAAACCTCCTTCTGGCTCGCCGGCTTCGCGCTTTGCCTGAGCACGACCTCTATCCAGCCCGCCCAGGCCGCCACCCCCGCCGACAGTGTAGACTTGTTTCTGACGGCCAAGATGCGGCAGCTGCGTATTCCGGGCCTGCAGCTGGCCGTGGTGCGGCACGGCCAGGTTGTGAAGCTGGCGCAGTACGGGCTGGCCAGCGTGCAGGACTCGGTGCCCGTAACCCGCCGCACGCTGTTTGCCATCAACTCCATCACCAAGGCCTTCGTGGGCGTGGCGGTGATGCAGCTGGTGGAAGCCGGCAAGCTGGATTTGGCCGCCCCCGTAGGCCGCTATTTGCCCGGCCTGCCCGTCGCCTGGCAGCCCGCCACCATCCGGCAGCTGCTCAGCCACACCTCCGGCCTGCCCGACATCATGCCCGACGGGGAGCTGCTGCCCGAAGGCACCGAGGCCGCGGCCTGGGCCGCCCTTCAGCTCAAGCCCCTGGACTTTCCGCCCGGCCAGCGCTTCAGCTATAACCAAACCAACTACCTGCTGCTCGGCAAAATCATCGACCAGCTCAGCGGCCAGCCCTTCGCGCAGGTTATCGAGGACCGGCAGCTTCAGCCGGTGGGCATGCTCCGCACCACCTTCGGCGACGCCCGCGACGTTTTTCCGCAGAGTGCCCGCAGCTACACCTTTACCCGAATGGTCGACGGGGAGGTGCGCCGCACTCCTCAGCTTTACAACCTGTTCGATTTCTTTCCGCCGGTGCTGCGCACGGCGGCGGGGCTCAACTCCACGGCCGAGGAAATGGCCCGCTGGCTGATTGCCCTGCAGGCCGGCCGCCTGCTTAAGCCCGCCAGCTTGCCCGTACTCTGGGCCCCGGCCCAGCTCAACGACGGCACCCAGCGCGGCTTTAGCCCGCTGCTCAACGGCTACGCCCTGGGCTGGCCCACCATCACCCGGCCCGAGCACCCGGCCGTGGCCCCGGTGGGCGGCGGCAAGTCGGCCGTGTTCGTGTATCCCAACGACGACCTAGCTGTAGTGGTGCTCACCAACCTGAACGGGGCCAACCCGGACCGGTTTATCGACGAAATTGCCAGCTACTACCTCCCCGACATGCGGGTAGCCGACGGCTTCGGGCTACCCGCCAACCTGCGCGCCCTGCACCGGCAGCTGCGGCAGCGGGGCTTCAGCCACGCCCTGGAGCTGGTGCGCAAGGAGCAGAAGCAGAACCCCGCTTACCGGCTGCCCGAAGCCGAGGTCAACAGCTGGGGCTACCTGCTGGTAAAGCAGCACCAGCTGCGCGACGCGCTGGAAATCTTTAAGCTCAACGTGACGCTCAACCCCCAAAGCGCCAACACCTACGACAGCCTGGCCGAAACCTACCAGGAGCTGGGCAACGAGGACCTGGCCATCCGCAACTACCGCCAGGCCCTGAAGCTCGACCCCACGAGCCGCAACGCCGCCGAGCAGCTCAAGCGCCTGCAATAGGCCGGCGGCTTTTCCGCGGGGCCATCCTATCGGGAATGCGGGAATGCTTTGCCCCACCCCCGACGTTGTTGGCAGCATGCAGGCAGCCGTGGCGTTTTTGTTGCTCTTTCTCACCGGCTCCCTCGTGCCCGTGCACCGGCGGTTTGCGCAGGCGCCCGACGGCATTCCCGTCTTCGTGGTGTCCAATGGCTTCCACACCGACATCGTGGTGCCGCTGGTGGAGGCGCGCACCGGCACGGCTTGGCTGCCCAAGCTGGGGCCGCCGGAACTGGCGGTCCGCTTTGCCGGCTACCAGTACGCGGCCTTCGGCTGGGGCAGTGAAAAGTTCTTCCTGGCTTCCTACGGGGGGCACCTGCCGGGGCCGGGCACCGTGGCGCGGGCCCTGCTGCCCAACCGCACCCTCATGCACGTCGACTTCTACCGCACTGCGCCCCGGACCGGCAAGCGCGTGGTGGCCCTGCGCATCTCCGAGGACCAGTACCGCCGGCTGACGGCCCAATTGGAGCAGTCGTTTTTGCCCGACAGCGCCCGGCGCTACACCCTGCGCAACGCGGCCGGCTACTCCGCCGAGGACTTCTTCTATCTGGCCCGGGGCCGCTACTACGCCCTGCGCACCTGCAACGACTGGACCACCCGCACCCTGCGCCGCGCCGGCCTGCGCACGGCTCTCAAGTCGCCCCTGGCCGGGCCGGTGCTCGGGCAGCTGCGGCGCGTAAGGCCGGTGGCGGGGAAAGAATAGCGGCGCGGCCCCGCGTTGCGTACCTTCGCGCCGCAATCCGACCCCCGCGTACCCATGAGCATTCAGAAGCCCAGCATCCCGAAAGGCACCCGTGACTTTGGCCCGGCCGTAGTGGCCCGCCGCAACTATATCTTCGGCATCATCCGCCGCACCTTCGAGCAGTTCGGCTACGCCCCGCTCGAAACCCCGACTCTGGAAAACCTCTCGGTGCTCACCGGCAAGTACGGCGACGAGGGCGACCAGCTGCTGTTCAAAGTCCTCAACTCCGGCAACTTCCTCCAGGACGTGACGGCCGAAGACCTGGCCAACGACGACGGCCGCGCCACCCGCCGGGTGCTGCCCAAGGTGGCCGAGAAGGGCCTGCGCTACGACCTGACCGTGCCCTTCGCCCGCTACGTGGTCATGAACCGGGGCACGCTGGTGTTTCCCTTCAAGCGCTACCAGATTCAGCCCGTGTGGCGCGCCGACCGGCCCCAGCGTGGCCGCTACCGCGAGTTTTACCAGTGCGACGCCGATGTGGTAGGCACCGACTCGCTGCTCTGCGAGGCCGAAATCGTGCTGATGATGAGCCAGGTGCTGAATGCGCTGGGCCTGACGGATTTCACCATCAAGATCAACCACCGTGAAGCTTTACGTGGCGTTTTCTTTGCAGCAGCTGAAAATCATGACAAGGAGTCTGAATTCTTTGTTGTGCTAGATAAACTTGATAAGATTGGTAGTGAAGGAGTCAAACAAGAGTTAAAAGATAGAGGATTCCATAATTATGGGTTTCCATGGTTGTCTTACTTGTTACAGACACAGACTGATAACGGAACGCGCAAAATGACTTCTGAAGAAAGGATGGCTTATGTAAATGCCATGTTTAAAGAAATCATGGGTGATCCAAATGCAGAAGTGGTTGGGAGTAAAGGCATCCGGCAAATACAAACCGTTTTTGAAATTCTGCGCGGCTTCGGCTTCGACCAGTTCGACCACCTCGAATTCGACCCCACCCTGGCCCGGGGCCTGAGCTACTACACGGGCTGTATCTTCGAAATCAAGATCAACAACGTGAATATGGGCAGCGTGAGCGGCGGGGGCCGCTACGACAACCTCACCGGCGCCTTCGGCCTGCCCGGCGTGTCGGGCGTGGGCTTCTCCTTCGGCGTGGACCGGCTCTACGACTGCCTGGAGGAGCTCGGCCTGTTCCCCGAAGGCGCGGCGGCCACCACCCGCTGCCTCATCGCCAACTTCGACGCCCAGGGCATGACCCGCATGCTGCCCGTGCTGCGCGAATTGCGGGCCGCCGGAATCCCCAGCGAGCTGTACCCCGAGCCCACGAAGCTGGCCAAGCAGTTCAAGTACGCCGATGGCAAGGGCATTGCCTACGTGCTGCTCCAGGGCGCCGAGGAGCTGGCCGCGGGAGTTTTTAAGCTCAAAGACCTGCGCACTGGTCAGGAGCAGGCCCTGAGCCTGGAGCAAGTACTGGCGGTGCTGACCTAAGCCGCACCGGACGCCCGTTCGCCCACGGCGACCAGGCGCTTACAAACGGTAAGGAGCCTGTCGCCATCGACGACAGGCTCCTTACCGTTTGTAGGCATGCTGTCGACAGCGGCGACGGGTACCCTACCACTGTTAAGGCACCTTTCGTCAGCGGCGAAAGGTGCCTTAACAGTGGTAGAGATGCTTTCGACGGAGACGAAGGGTACCCTAGCATCAGTAGGCAGGCTTTCGTCAGCGGCGACGGGTACCCTACCACTTGTGGGCCGCTTTGAAAAAGATTCAGGAACTTTCGGGCCACCCAACTTCCGTTTTCCACCCGCTTCATGCCTGCCGACTACCTCATCAGCCCCAGTACCCACCTCGACCTGCCCACCCTGCGCCAGCTGCTGGCCGGCAAAACCACCGTCCGCCTCAGCGACGAGGCCCGGCAGCGCATCCAGGCCTGCCACCAGTACCTGCACGACCGGCTGGAGCAGTCCGACGCGCCGGTGTACGGCATCAATACCGGCTTCGGAGCTCTGTGCGACACGAGTATCGCGCCCGAGGAGCGGCAGCAGCTACAGGTCAATCTGGTGATGTCGCACGCCTGCGGCACGGGCGAGGAAGTGCCCCAGGAACTGGTGCGCCTGATGCTGCTGCTCAAGGTCCAGAGCCTGAGCTACGGCCACAGCGGCGTGCAGGTGGCCACCGTGCAGCGCCTGCTCGACTTCTACAACCGCGACATTTTTCCCGTCGTCTACCAGCAGGGCTCCCTGGGTGCCAGCGGCGACCTGGCCCCACTGGCCCACCTGTGCCTGCCTTTGCTGGGCCTAGGCGAAGTGAATTACCAGGGCTACCGCCTCAAGGCCGCCGACGTGCTGAGCCTCTTCAGCTGGGAGCCGCTGGCCCTGGAAGCCAAGGAAGGGCTGGCTTTGCTCAACGGCACCCAGTTTATGCTGGCCTACGGCGTGCACTGCCAGCTGCGGGCCGAGCGCCTCGCCAACGCCGCCGACGTTATCGGGGCTTTGTCGCTGGAAGCCTTCGACGGCCGCCCCGAGCCCTTTGATGCCCGCTTGCACGTCATCCGTCCCCACGCCGGGCAGCTGCAGGTGGCCGAGCGGATCCGGGGACTGCTGGCCGGCAGCGAGCTGCAAAGCCAGCCCAAGACGGCCGTGCAGGACCCCTACTCCTTCCGCTGCCAGCCCCAGGTGCACGGCGCCTCCCGCGACGCGCTGGCCTACGTGGCCCGCACCCTCGAAACCGAGTGCAACGCCGTCACCGACAACCCCAACATCTTCCCTGAGGACGACCTGATCCTCTCGGGGGGCAACTTCCACGGCCAGCCCCTGGCCCTGGCCCTCGACTTTATGGCTATTGCCGTGGCCGAGCTGGGCAGTATCTCGGAGCGCCGCACTTACCAGCTCATCAGCGGGCAGCGCGGGCTGCCGCCGTTCCTGGTGGCCGAGCCAGGCCTGAACTCGGGCTTCATGATTCCGCAGTACACCGCCGCGGGCATCGTGAGCCAGAACAAGCAGCTCTGCACCCCCGCCTCCGTCGACAGCATCGTGAGCAGCAACGGGCAGGAAGACCACGTGAGCATGGGCGCCAACGCCGCCACCAAGGCCCGGCGGGTGGTCGAGAACGTGGAGCAGATTCTGGGCATCGAGCTCCTGAATGCGGCCCAGGCCCTGGCCTTCCGCCGCCCGGCCCGCACTTCCCCGGCTCTGGAAGCGGTGGTGGCGGCCTTCCGCGAGAAGGTAGCCTTCGTGAGCCGCGACCGGGTACTCTACCCCGACCTGCACGCCGCCGCCGCCTTCGTGCGCGCCTACGCCTGGGAGTAGCGCCCCGGCCGGACCCGGGATTCGTTTCTATTTTTAGGCCGCGGCAAACGCAACGGCCGCCGACGCGCGTTATGAGGACGATGCCTACGAAACTACTTCTGCTCCTGCTGGGCCTGCTGCTGGCCGAGGCCCCGCGGGCCTGGGCGCAGGTGGCCTGCACCCCCAACCCCGACCCCACCACGGGCTTCGCGGTGTACCGGGTGGGCGGCACGGTGCCCGTGTCCGAGCTGTGCGTGGGCAACCCCTACCGGCTCAAGGACACCAGCGGCCGTAGTATTCCCCCGGCCCTGATCCGCTACGCCAAGCTGGCCGCCCTCACCTGCAACCCCGCCGACACCGACACGAGTACCTTCTACACGCCCGGCGCGGCCGGCACGGTGGTTATCACCCAGAATACGCCCAGCGCCGACCCCGCCAAGCTCGGCGTGATTTTCGGGCGCGCCTTCACCGTGCGCGCCCTGCCCGACCCCACCTTCACCGTCACCGCCTGCACGCCGGGCGTGGTGCAGGTTACCATCACCGACGCCAGCTACGACCAGTACTTCGTGCAGGTCGGCAGCGGCCCCGCCCAGCCGGCCCCGCGCAACACCCCCACGGCTTACCCAACCAACGGCGCCACCAGCGTGAAAGTCACCGGCCTCTACCTCAACGGCTGCTCCCGCGACCTGACCAAGACTTTCACCCCCAAGCCCGCCGCCGTCACGCCCTTCATCCAGCGGCTCGACGCGCTGGGTGGCAGCTTCACGTTTCAGTTTGGCCCGCTGCAACCCGAGTACGTTTATAGCCTCCAGCAGGCCGATAATACGGCCCCCGGCGGCTACCGCACCGTGGCTACTGGGCTCCGGCAGCCGTCGTACGTGCTGCTAGCTGCTCCGGCTGCCGGCTGCTTCCGCCTGCTGCTGCTCGACGACTGCCAGCCCGCCATCACCAACCTGCCCTCGGCCGAGCTGTGCGCCGTGGCGCTGACCGGCACCTCCGCCAACGGCCGCAACACCCTGACCTGGGCCCCGAACGGCGCTTCCGGCTACGTGCTGCGCCGCGACGGTGTGGTGCTGCCGGGCGCGGCTTCGCCCTACGTCGATTCCGTGGGCGTCACCTGCGGGGTAACGTACCGCTACCGCCTCGAAGCCACCACCGGCAGCGGGACCACGGCTGGGGTGTCGACCAGTGAGGTGAATGTGCCGACCTCGGCGCTGCAGAATCAGCCCGTGCCCCGGCTGTTCGCCACCTTCAACACCCGCAACCAGGTGGAGCTGACGGCCACCGTGCCCAACCTGCCCAGCGGCGGCCAGCTGCTCTACCTCCGCGACAACTCCCAGATTTTGGCCACCGCCCGCCGCGTCGTGCGGGATTCAGCCGGAGCTGTGCTGGCGAGACCGGTGTGCTACGCGGCGCAGTTTGCCGATGCCTGCGGCAATAAATCAGCGGCCAGCGCGGCCTTCTGCCCGGTGTTTCTGACGGCCAAGGCCGCCGATGACGACGGCACCCGCGCCCAGCTCACTTGGTCGGCGCTGGGCAGCCCGGCCCCGGCGGCCGCGGTGCGCTACACCGTGGAAGTGCAGCTAACCGATGGTTCCTGGCGGGCCGCCAGCGCCGCCCTCAACACCCTCGATTTCCTCGACCTGCAGCCCCCCACCGACCGGCAGGTGCTGCGCTACCGCGTGGCGGCCAGCGCCCCGGGGCAGCCGGTAAGCTACTCCAACGTATCCACCGTGGCCCGCCAGCTCAAGGTGTTTCTGCCCACCGCCTTCACCCCCAACGGCGACGGGCTCAACGACGTGTTGGAAGTGAAAGGCCGCTTCCTGACCACGTTCAAGTTTACGGTCGTGGACCGCAACGGCCAGGAAGTGTTCCGCGGCACCGACCGGACCCAGACCTGGAATGGCCGCATCGGCAACGAGCCGCCTGCCCTGGGGCCCTACGTCTGGCGCTTCGAAGCCACCGACGAAACCGGCCTGCGCGTCGTCCAGCACGGCACCATCACGATACTGCGGTAGGCGCCCGCCCGTCTTTCGGCGGGGAACTACCAGCAGCCGGCCGAAACCCGCGGCGGCGAAAGGAGTTCATGAGGTGTTCATGCAAGCGCCGCACTATTGCGGGGCTGCTCACCTAATCTGCTCTAATGTCGCTTTTAGTTCTTGTCCGCCACGGCCAGTCCGTGGCCAATCTGGCGAACGTATTTACCGGCTGGCTCGACGTGGAGCTGACGCCCCTGGGCGAGGACGAGGCCCGCCAGGCCGGCCAGCGCCTCCACGACTTCCACTTCGACCTGGCCTACTGCTCCACGCTGGTCCGCTCCCGGCGCACGCTGGAGCTGATCCTGGCCCATCTGCACCAGGATTCCGTCCCCGTCAAGGCCGCCGACGCGCTGCGGGAACGGATGTACGGCGCGCTCCAGGGCCTCAACAAGGCCGAAACTATCCTCAAGTACGGCCAGGACCAGGTGAACCTGTGGCGGCGTAGCTACGAGGACGCGCCCCCCGAGGGCGAAACCCTGCACCACACCCAGGAGCGCGTGTTCGAGTATTTCAACGCCGAAATTGCGCCCCAGCTCCGGCTGGGCAGAAACGTGCTGGTCGTGTCGCACGGCAACACGCTCCGGGCCCTGCGCATGCAGCTCGAAGGCCTGAGCGTGGCCCAGGTAGAAGCCCTGGAAATCCCCACCGGCGGCATCCGCGTCTACGACCTGGACGAGCAGCTCAATATCCGCAAAGCGTCTGATTTGTAGGCTTTAGGGCCAGGAGTAACAATTTCCTCCTCAGCTGACTCTGCGCATGAAGCAGACCGGGTTGCCCGATGGGCTAGGGGTGGTTAATTAGAGCTATCAGTTGATAGCTCTAATTAACCACCCCTAGCCCCCTTGCTTGATGCGCAGAGTCAGTTGAGGAGGGGAACTAGCTTTTTAGCTTCTAGCATAGCCCCCTTTCACGGCGCAAAACTCCGGCGCTACGTACTACCTGAAGCTGTTATCCACTTCCACTACTCATTTCCCGAAAGCCATGGCGCAGGATGTTTTGTCGCACTTGCTGGAGCATAAGGTCGTCTCGATTATCCGGGGCGCCAACCCCGACCACCTCGTCCGCATCGTGCGGGCCCTGCACGCGGGCGGCGTGCGGTCGGTGGAAATTACCATCAACTCGCCCAAGGCTATGCTCGGCATCGAGCGGCTGACGGACGAGCTGGGCGCGGAGATGATGATTGGGGCCGGCACCGTGCTGGACCCCGAAACGGCCCGCGCGGCCCTGCTGGCCGGGGCCCGGTTCATCATCTCGCCCACCCTCAACGTGAAGACCATCCGTATGACCAAGCGCTACGGGGCCATCAGCATCCCCGGCGCCTTCACGCCCACCGAAATCCTGACCGCCTACGAGCACGGCGGCGACATCATCAAGGTGTTTCCGGCCACGCTGGGGCCGAGCTACCTCAAAGACATTGCCGGGCCCCTGCCCCACATTCCGCTCATGCCCACCGGCGGCGTCAACCTCGACAACATCCAAGCCCTGCAGCAGGCCGGCGCCGTGGCCTTCGGGCTGGGCAGCTCCCTGGTCGACACCAAGCACGAGGCCACCGAGGACTACCTCGCCGCCCTCACCGAAAAGGCCCGGCAGTTCGTGCGGGCCGTGTCGGCTTCGGCCTAACGAGCTAAACCGTCATGCTGAGCACGACGGTCTGATTCAATTCTCCCGCTTTTCGCTCAACTTCCCCTCCGCTATGAAAATCACTGGTTTCAAGCTGTATCAGGTGCCGCCGCGCTGGCTGTTTTTAAAGATTGAAACCGACGAGGGCATCGTGGGCTGGGGTGAGCCGGTTATCGAAGGGCGGGCGGCCACGGTGAAGACGGCCGTGGAGGAGCTGATGCAGAACCTGATCGGCAAGGACCCGGGCACCATTGAAGACCACTGGAACGTGATGTACCGGGGCGGCTTCTACCGGGGCGGCCCCATCCTGATGAGCGCCATTGCCGGCATCGACCAGGCGCTGTGGGACATCAAAGGCAAGTTTCACAACGTGCCCATCTACGAGCTGATGGGCGGCAAGGCCCGCGACACGATGCGGGTGTACTCCTGGATCGGCGGCGACCGGCCCGAGCACGTCGGCGCGGCGGCCCTGGACATGATTGCCAAGGGCTTCACGGCCGTCAAGATGAACGGCACCGAGGAAATGGGCTACGTCGACTCCCACCTGAAAGTAGACGCGGTGCTGGCCCGGGTGGCGGCCGTGCGCGCGGCCGGGCCCTACCTGGGCATCGGTGTCGACTTTCACGGACGGGTGCACAAGCCCATGGCCAAGGTGCTGGCCAAGGAGCTGGAGCCCTACAAGCTCATGTTTATCGAGGAGCCGGTGCTGCCCCAGAACAACGAGGCCCTGCGCGAAATAGCCCGTCACTGCTCCATTCCCATTGCCACCGGCGAGAGGATGTTTTCGCGCTGGGACTTCAAGCAGCTGCTCATCGACGGCTACGTCGACATCATCCAGCCCGACCTCAGCCACGCCGGCGGCATCACCGAGTGCAAGAAAATCATTTCGATGGCCGAGGCCTTCGACGTGGCCGCCGCCCCGCACTGCCCGCTCGGGCCCATTGCCCTGGCCGCCTGCCTGCAAGTCGACGCCACTTGCCACAACGCCTTCATCCAGGAGCAGAGCCTGGGCATCCACTACAATAAAACCAACGACCTGCTCGACTACCTCGTCGACCCGAGCGTATTTAAGTACGACAACGGCTACGCCAACATCCCCTCGGGCCCCGGCCTGGGCATCGAAATCAACGAGGAATATGTGCAGCAGCGCGCCGCCATCGGCCACGACTGGCACAACCCCATCTGGCGCAACACCGACGGCAGCGTAGCCGAATGGTGAGGGCATATTAGGTAGTTGGATTTTGGTAGTTGGACTTAGGAGCCGATATGAGCCCTGCACTTTCGGCAACTGCCCATACTCCGCATCAGGTGCCAAGTCCTAATTCCAACTGCCTAATTTCAACTTATTACCAAGTCCTGTTACCTAATACCAACTACCTAAATCTACCTCATGCCCGACTCAACCCGATTTCTGAGCTGTGACTGGGGCACGTCGTCGTTTCGGCTGAAGCTGGTGACGCTGCCCGACCTGCAGGTGCTGGCCGAGTCGACTTCCGACGAAGGCAACGCGGCCGTTTTCGCAGCCTGGACCAAGACGGAGCAGCCCGCCGGGCAGCGCGTGGCGTTTTACCAGGCCATTATTCAGAAGCACCTGGCGGCGCTGGAAAAGCAACTGGACACCCGGCTGGGCCAGGTGCCGCTGGTGATTTCGGGCATGGCCTCCTCCACCATCGGGATGCGGGAGCTGCCCTACAAGGAGTTTCCCTTCGCCACCGACGGCGCCGACTTGGCCACCAAGGTCCTGGCCCCGACCGAGGAGTTTGCGCACCCCACGCTGCTCATCTCGGGCGTCCGGACCGCCGACGACGTGATGCGTGGGGAGGAAGTGCAGCTGGTCGGCTGCGGGTTTGCGCTGTCCGACGAGGAGCAGCTGTTCATCCACCCCGGCACGCACTGCAAGCACGTCACCATCCGCAACGGGCGGGCCGTGGCGCTGGAAACGTACATGACCGGCGAGTTTTTCTCCCTGCTGTCCAGCAAGAGCATCCTGGCCGCCGCCGTGGAGGCCGGGGGCAATCTGGGCGTGCAGGCCCACCGCCAAGCTTTCGAGAAGGGCGTGCGCGACAGCGCCCGGGCCAATCTGCTGCACAATGCCTTCCGGGTGCGCACCAACGACCTGTTTGACCGGTTTTCCCGGCCGGCCAACTTCTTCTACCTCAGCGGCATCCTGATTGGCTACGAGCTGAGCACCTTTCCGCCCGATTACGCGGGCCGCATCGTTTTGGCCGGGGAGCCCCACCTGCTCGACCATTACCAGGCCGCGCTGGAATTGCTGGGCATCACCGAAAGAGCGGCTTCGGTCACGACCCAGGGTGCGGAGGAAGTGACGCTACGTGGGCACGCCGCCGTGCTGGCCCGCATCCGCAAGGCTGGCCAGCTGTAAACCACCTCAAGCATGAACCCAACTACCACTCCCATCCCGCCCGTTAGGGTGCTGCTGCCCGCCCAGGCCGAGCTGGGCGAAGGCGCTATCTGGAACCCCCACGACGAAAAGCTGTACTGGGTCGACATCGAGGGGCAGGCGCTGCACATCTTCGACCCCGCGACCGGGCACGACCGGCAGCTGGCCACCAACTCCCGCGTGGGCACGGTGGTGCCGGCCGAACCGGGCTTCGTGCTGGTGGCGTTGCAAAGCGGCATTCATCGGATGGATACGGCCACCGGCACGCTGACCCAACTGACGGCGCCACTTGACTCGAACGTCCGCTTCAACGACGGCAAGTGCGACCCGGCGGGCCGGTTCTGGGTGGGCACGCTGGTGCTTGACGACAGCCACGGCGGGGCCGTCCTCTACCGCCTCGACGCCGACCACCGCCTGCGCCTCGTGCTCGACCAGGTCACCATTTCCAACGGCTTGATCTGGACGGCCGACCGCCAGACCATGTACTACATCGACACGCCCACTCAGACGGTGCAGGCCTTCGACTACGCCGACGCTACCGGCGCCATCACCAACGGCCGGGTGGTCATCCGCATTCCCGACGGCGCCCCGGACGGCATGACCATCGACGCCGACGGCAACCTCTGGATTGCGCTCTGGGGCGGCGGCCGGGTGGTGTGCTACGACCCGCGCACGGGCGCCTTGCTGCACACCGTGCCCGTACCCGCGCCCAACCCGTCGTCCTGCGCCTTCGGGGGACCGGAACTCAAAACGCTGTTCATTACCACCGCCCGCCAGGGGCTGAGCGAAGAAATTTTGCGGCAGTTTCCCCACAGCGGCGACCTGTTCTGCACCACGCCGGGCGTGGCGGGTGTGCCGGCCCATATTTATAAGGACGGCTCTGACGTCGCGGCCCGCTGACCGTCAGCGGCTAAGGGCGGGTTGCAATCCGTTGCGCTGGGCGGCGGTAGCGGGGCCGAAATACGCAGCTCCGGGCGCGGCAAGAGCGGGACGGGCAGCTCGGCAGCGGAGCTGCAAACGGGTGGGCGGCCTTGCTGCCAGCTCGTCCCTAATGGCTAAATCTGCTTTTTCTGCGTAAGCCTAAGGGTTTACCATCCCGAAAAGCGCATGCCTCAGACGATTATTGTCTCCAACCGCCTACCTACCAAAGTTCAGCGTACCGACGAAAGTCTGACCTTTCAGCCCAGCGAGGGTGGCCTGGCCACGGGGCTGGGCTCCATCTACCGCCAGGAAGGAAATATGTGGGTCGGCTGGCCCGGTCTGTTCGTGCAGGACACGGCCGAGGAGCAATACGTGACTGCGCAGCTCAGCGCCGACAGCATGGTGCCGGTGTTTCTGACCGAGGCCGAAATCCGGGACTACTACGAGGGCTTTAGCAACTCCACACTCTGGCCCACCTTCCACTACTTCAGCCAACTGGCCACCTACGAGCAAAGCCACTGGGATGCCTACGTGGCCGTGAACGAGAAATTCTGCCGGGCCGTGCTCGATCAGGCTGGCCCCGAGGACATCATCTGGATTCACGACTACCAGTTGCTGCTACTGCCCGCGATGCTGCGCCAGGCCCGCCCCGACTGCACCATCGGCTTTTTCCTGCATATTCCGTTTCCGTCCCACGAGCTGATCCGGGTGCTGCCCTGGCGCGACGAGCTGCTGCGCGGCCTGCTGGGCGCCGACCTGATCGGCTTTCACACCTTCGGCTACATGCGGCACTTCCTCAGCGCCGTGTCGCAGTTGCTGGGCTACCCCACCCAGAATGGCCAGATCGAAACCCCGGACCGTACCATCCGCGTCGATGCCTTCCCCATGGGCATCGACTACGACCGCTACGCCCAGGCCGCCGCGTCGCCCGCGGCGCTGGAATACGAGCAGACGTACCGCGCGGCCCTGGGCACCACCCGCGTGATTCTGTCCATCGACCGGCTCGACTACACCAAGGGCATTGCCCAGCGCCTGCGGGCCTTCGAGTTGCTGCTCCAGCGCTACCCCGAGTGGCGCGAGCAGGTTAGCCTGATTATGCTGGTGGTTCCCTCCCGCGACCAGGTGACGGAATACGCGGCCCTCAAGGAGGAAATCGACGAGCTAGTGGGCCGCATCAACGCCCAGTACCGCACCATCGGCTGGAACCCGATTCACTACTTCTACCGCTCTTTGCCCCTGGAAGAGCTGGCTTCCCTCTACAAGCTGGCTGAGGTGGCCCTGGTGACGCCCATGCGCGACGGCATGAACTTGGTGGCCAAGGAGTTTATTGCCTGCAAGGCCGATCAGCGCGGGGTGCTCATCCTGAGTGAGCGGGCTGGGGCCGCCCGGGAGTTGGCCGACGCCCTCATCATCAACCCCACCGACACCGGCCAGCTGGTAGAAGCCATGCACGACGCGCTGGTGATGCCCGAAGAAGAGCAAATCCAGCGCATGGCGGCCATGCAGACGCTGGTGCGCCGCTACAACGTGTTTGCCTGGACGCGCCTGTTTATGAACCAGCTCATCTACACCAAGATCAAGCAGCAGACCCTGACCACGGAAACGCTTGACCCGGCCACCACCACCCAGCTGCTCCACGACTACCAGGCCGCTAATCAGCGCCTACTGCTGCTCGACTACGACGGCACGCTGGCGCCCTTCCACGCTGACCCCCAGCGTGCCCGGCCCGACGAGGAGCTGCTGCTGCTGCTGCGCGCGCTCACCGACAACCCCCGCAACCGCGTCGTGGTCATCAGTGGGCGCGACCGGGACACGCTGCACAAGTGGCTGGGCCACCTGCCCCTCGACTTCATTGCCGAGCACGGCGTGTGGCTGCGCGCGGCCGGCGAGGACTGGCAACTGTTTCAGCCCCTGCGCAACGATTGGAAAGCCGAGCTGCGGCCGGTGCTGGAGCTCTACGTGGCCCGCACCGCCGGCTCGTTCATCGAGGAAAAGGAATACTCGCTGGTCTGGCACTTCCGCCGAGCCGACGCCGAGCTGGGGGCCGTCCGGGCCCGCGACCTGCTCAGCCACCTCACCTTCATGGCCTCCAATACCGATTTGCAGGTGCTGGAAGGCAACAAGGTTATCGAAATCAAGAACGCCGGCATCAACAAGGGTACCGCCGCCGCCCGCTGGCTGGGCCAGTACGAGCCTACCTTCACCCTGGCCATCGGCGACGACCGGACCGACGAGGACACCTTCGGGGCCATGCCGCCTGAGGCTTACACCGTCAAGGTCGGCACCGGGGCCCGCTCCCGGGCCCGCTTCCACGTCCGCTCCACCACCGAAGTGCGCCAGCTGCTGCGCAAGCTGCTGTAGAATATTGCGCGGTTTTGGCAGATTATTCTAAAAACAGCGCAACATATGCGCGGTATTTTATACAAACCCCAAAAACAGCGCACATGTTGCGCTGTTTTTGGCTAAAGTCAGTATTTCAGCGCAACACTTCACCCATGGAGACGTGCGCTATAGAAGCCCTATACAACGAAGCTGGCGCACCTAGCAGATCTTCCGCGGCCTAGGCTTTATGCACTGTAACAACCGAGGCCCTCATTCCTAGTGACGCCGAAGCATCTCTGCATGATGTTCTTTCAGGGTATGGTCCACTCACTTTAGGCGGACCAGCCACGTAGCAGCGGGTTTGTAGCCCAGACAGATACAACCAAATCAAAGCCGCGTAACGGTGGCAGAATGGCGGGTGCCTCTGTCACTGCTACGCGGCTTTGCGTTGTTCTTTACGTGGGCTTCTACAAACCGGCGTCGCTACGCGGCTGGTTCTACGCTTCCCGTTCTACCCCACGAACTGCGGCTTGTCCAGGCGCTGGGCGATGCGGTAGGCGGCGTTGACCAGGCCCACGTGGCTGTAGGCCTGGGGGAAGTTGCCCCACTGGGAGCCGGTTTTGGCGTCCACGTCCTCGCTGAGCAGGCCCAGGTGGTTGGTGTAGGCCAGCAGCTTTTCAAACTCGCGGGCGGCTTCCTCCAGCCGGCCCACGCAGGCCAGCGCCTCGACGTACCAGAAGGAGCAGATCAGGAAGGTGGTTTCGGGCGTGCCGAAGTCATCGGGGTGGCGGTAGCGGTAAAACAGGCCCTCGGGCGTCATCAGCTCCTTTTCCAGCTCCGCCAGGTGGCGCTTGGCCTTGTCCGAGGCCGGGTCGAGGTAGCCCATCAAGATCAGCTGCAGAGTGCTGGCGTCGAGGTGGGGCGAGCCGATGGCGTTGGTATACACGCCCCGCTCGGCATCGTAGCACTCCTCAATGCGGGCACTGGCTTCCTCGATGAGGCGGGTGGCGCGGGCTTCCATAGCGGGCTGGCCCAGGGCACGGGCCACCTGCCGGGCGGCGTGCCCCCCGGCCCAGTGAAACAGGAAGGTGTAGCAGTGGCGCTGGGCAATGTGGCGGAACTCCCACAGGCCGGCGTCGGGCTGGTCGAGGGTGGCTTCCATCAGGCGCAGGGCTTCGGCGGCCAGCTTTTCGGGCGGCAGCTGGTCGGGATACACGAAGCGCGAGTCGACGTAGAGCGGTAACAGAGCCACGAGCACCTGCCCGTACACGTCGTTCTGGATGTGAGTGTAGGCGTCGTTGCCGATGCGCACTGGTTGGTTGCCGAGGTAGCCGGCCAGCGGCAGCTCGGTTTCCACCAGGTCGGCCTTGCCGCTGATGCCGTAGAGCGGCTGGTACTTGTCCTTGACCTTGGTCGAGATATTGGCGATGAAGTGGAAGTAGCGCTCCATCTCCTCGAAGTGGCCGATGTTGTTGAAGGCCGTCAGGATATAGTAGGTATCGCGCATCCAGCAGTAGCGGTAATCCCAGTTGCGGGTGCTGCCGGGCGCCTCGGGCAGGCTGGTGGTGCTGGCCGCAATGATGGCACCGGTGTCTTCGTACTGGTGAATCTTGAGTGCCAGCGCCGAGCGAATCACGGCCGCTTGGTGAAACGAGCCGATGCTGGTGCTTTTCACCCACTTGTGCCAGTAGTCGGTAGTGCCGCGCAAGAACTGTTCGACGGTGCTTTCCAGCGGGGCCTCCAGGGGCGCGCCGTAGGTGAGCACGAGGTATTTGGTTTCGTTGAGCACGAAGTCTTCCTCGTCGAGCACGTAGGTTAGCGGGATGTTGGTGGTGAGACGGATTTCCTCGTCTAGGCCCAGAAACGCAATGTGGTTGGAGCTGCGGCGGCGGTTCAGGGCCAGCTCGCCATACTCGCCCACGGGCCGGCAAGCTACCCGCACCCGGGGCGTGCCGGCCAGCGGCTCCACCTTGCGGATAAACATCAGCGGCTTGTAGTAGCGGTCGTACTGGGCGAAGCGGGGCGCGAAGTCGGTAACGCGGTAGCGGCCGTCGGCGGTTTCCAGCTCGGTGCAAAGCACGTTGGTATTGGGCAGGTAGTACTGGCTCGACTGAAATTCGCCCGCCGCCGGGCGGATGCTGAACTCGCCGCCCTTCTGCTCGTCGAGCAGGCTGCCGAATACGAAGCTGCTGTCGAAGCGGGGCCAGCAAAGCCAGCGCACGGCGGTGTCGGTGCCGATGAGGCCGAGAAAGGCGCAGTTGCCGATCAGGCCCAGGTCGTAGGTATGTTTCGTCATTCAGAATCAGGTTTTAGGCCCGCCGAAGCCGGCCGCCAAGCAGCCCGTTTTGGCGCGGGCTGCCCTCCTAGTACCCCATTGGCGCGGCCCAGGTTGCCGCCCGCGGGCAATTCCTATCTGGTTCCCACCGAGTTTTTTCTGGCGGCCGGAGCCGCGGCGGTCTATGCCACAAGTACCGCCCGTTGCGTACTACCCTCGGGTCCATGGGCTGCAACTTGAGTTATGTACTACCTTTGCGCGGGTGCGGGACGCGGTGCTGACGACAGGCCCCGAGGCGGTTTCCTTCCAGCGAATCTCTGCCCCGCACCACTCACAGAAACGGCGTTTCAAGCCAACACACTTAATTTTCCGCGCTATGTTTGATATGATGGGCATGATGGGCAAGGTGAAGGAGCTTCAGGAAAAGATGAAGCTGGCCCAGGACGAACTGCAGCACCTCACCGCTACGGCCGAGTCGGGCGGTGGGCTGGTGCGGGCTACTGCCAACGGGCAGCGCCGCCTGCTGAAGCTGGAAATCGACGAGTCTCTGCTCACGCCCCAGGACCGCGACATGCTGGCTGACCTGGTGGTGGCGGCCGTGAACAAGGTAATGGAGGAAGTGGGCGAAAAAGCCAAGGAGGAGCTGAAAAGCAAGACTTCCGGCCTGCTGCCCAACCTGCCCGGCCTCGACCTCGGCAACTTTGGCCTCTAGCCCGCCCGCGCCGGCCGCGTCCTGCGCCGACGTGGCCGTCGTGATTCTGAACTGGAACGGGCAGGCGCTGCTGCGGCAGTTTCTGCCCTCCGTGCTCACCCACTCCGACGACGCCCGCATCATTGTGGTCGACAATGCTTCCACCGACGAGTCGGTAGTGGTGCTGGCGGGAGAGTTTCCGACGGTGGAAATCCTGCGGCACGCTGAGAATCTGGGCTTCTGCGAGGGCTACAACCAGGCGCTGCGCCAGATTGAGGCCCGCTACTACGTGCTGCTCAACTCCGACGTGGCCGTGACGCCGGGCTGGCTGCGCCCCCTGCGCGAGCTGCTGGAGCAGCGCCCCGCCGTGGCCGCCTGCCAGCCCAAAATCCTGGCTCAGGCCGCGCCGACGATGTTTGAGTACGCCGGGGCCGGCGGCGGCTACCTCGACCGGCTGGGCTACCCCTTCTGCCGCGGCCGCCTGTTCGACACCCTGGAAAAAGACCTGGGCCAGTACGACGATGCCCGCCCGGTAGCCTGGGCTACGGGCGCCTGCATGTTTGTGCGCGCTGACGCCTGGCACGCGCTAGACGGGCTGGAAACGGCTTTCTTTGCCCACATGGAGGAAATTGACCTCTGCTGGCGCCTCTGGAATGCCGGCCACGAAGTGTGGTACCACGGCGGCAGCACGGTCTACCACGTCGGGGGCGGCACGCTGCATAAGTCGAATCCGCGTAAAACCTACCTCAACTTCCGCAACGGCCTGGCGCTGGTTTACAAAAACGTGAACCCGCGGGAGCTGACCGGCATCCTGACCACGCGCTTAGTTTTGGACTGGGTGGCGGCCCTGCGCTTTCTCATCCAGGGCAATACCGGCGACGCCAAA
>Ga0247729_10000182_pt1 | contig 30022 bp, 27 predicted proteins | sample UWRJL133311R2_FD_180958 | JGI IMG/M metagenome (GOLD analysis project Ga0247729, IMG submission 180958) | Plant litter microbial communities from Arlington Agricultural Research Station in Wisconsin, United States - UWRJ-L133-311R-2 | ecosystem: Environmental > Terrestrial > Plant litter >... | reverse complement strand
AGCAGCAGCAGGCCTCGGCCTTTCTGCAAAGCGACTTCGACGGCGTGGGCGTGGAGTTCAACCTGTTTCACGACACCGTGACGGTGGTGGCGCCCCTGAGCGGCGGCCCCGCCGAAATGGCCGGCCTGCAGCCCGGCGACCGAATCCTGGCCGTGAATGGCCAGGCCGTGTCGGGCGTGCACATCACCACCGAGCAGATGTTTGGCAAGCTGCGCGGCCCCCGCGGCAGCAGCGTGCAGCTGCTGGTGAAGCGCCGCCACCAGTCGAAGCCGATGAACCTGGCCGTGAACCGCAACCGGATTCCGAACAGCTCGGTGGACGTGGCCTACATGCTCGACAACGAAACCGGCTATATCAAGGTGAGCCGCTTCGCCAGCGGCACCTTCGACGAGTTCAAGCAAGCCCTCGGCGACCTGAAGCGCCAGGGGCTGACCCGCCTCGTGCTCGACCTGCGCGGCAACCCCGGCGGTTACCTCGACCGCGCCACCAAGCTGGCCGACGAGTTTATCAGCGGCACCAAAAAGCTGGTGTACACCGAGGGCAAGGGCGACCAGTACGACACCCAGACCTATTCCCGCACGTTGGGCGAGTTTGAGGAAGGCCCGCTGGTGGTGCTCGTGGACGAAGGCAGTGCCTCGGCCTCCGAAGTGCTGGCCGGCGCCCTGCAGGACCATGACCGGGCCCTGGTTGTGGGCCGGCGCACGTTCGGCAAGGGCCTGGTGCAGCAGCCCATTGCGCTGAACGACGGCTCGGAGCTGCGCCTCACCATTGCCCGCTACTACACGCCCTCGGGCCGCTCGATTCAGAAGTCTTACCGCAGTGGCGTGGCCGACTACGAGAAGGAACTGAGCCAGCGGATGAAGCACGGCGAGTACTTCCACGCCGACAGCATCCACTTCGCCGACTCGCTGCGCTACCGCACCGACCACGGCCGCACCGTGTACGGCGGCGGCGGCATCATGCCCGACCTGTTCGTGCCCCGCGACACGTCGGCGTACTCGGCCTACTACACCCGCTTGCAAAGCCACAACCTGATCCGGGAATTCGCCCTGAATTTCTTTCAGGACCACCGCGAGGAGCTGGAAGCCCTGCGCTTTGAGCAGTACAACACCACTTTCCACATCTCCGACACCCAGCTGCAGGCCCTGACCGCCAAGGCCAGCCACGACGGAATTCCGAACGACGCCGCCGGCCTGCGCCGCTGCACCGCGCTGGTCCGCAACCAGCTCAAGGCCTACATTGCCCGCAGCGCCTACGGCAAAACCGCCTACTACCAGGTGCTGCGCGAGCAGGACAACGAGCTGCAGCAAGCCTTCCACGCCGTCACGGACGGCAACGGCTCCCTGATGCAGGGCATCACGCTCAAGCAGGAATAGGTAATAGAAGCCCAAAAAGAAGCCGGCCGAAACTCATGTTTCGGCCGGCTTCTTTTTGGGCTTCTACCAGTAGGCGTGATGCCAGACGGTGGGAGCTTCGGTCACGTTCAGCCTACTTCTTCCCGGCCGCCAGGTCTTTGTACACGAACTGCTTGTCGACGGCGGCGAAGGGTTGGCCGTCGGCTTCGGCATAGGGGTAGATGAAGTAGTTGAGTGGGGAGCCTTGCTGCTGTGGGTTCAGGGTCAGGTCGCGGCCCCGGGAGAATTCCAGGCGGTTTTCGTCGTGGGCCCCGAAGAAGTAGGCGCGCTTCGACGGGTCCTTGGCGGCTTCGGAAGCATCAACGGGCACCCAGCCGGTTTCCCGGGTGTAGAACTCGGCCCAGCAGTGGTAGCCTTTCACCTCGCCGGTGCCCCGCTCGGGCGGCAGCGGAAAGCCGATGCTGAAGCGGGCCGGAATGCCCAGGGCCCGGCAGTAGCCAATGAACACGGCGTGGAAGTCAGTGCAGTTGCCGCGGCGGGCGTCGCAGGCGTAGTAGATGTCGCCGCGGCCCCAGCCCTGGCCGGTCTTGTCGTACTTCACCGTGCTCACCACGTGGTTGTACACGGCCTGGGCTTTTTCGAGGTCGGTTTTGGCATTGGCCTTGGCTACCACTTCCTGGGCCCAGAGCCGGATCTGCGGGTCGAGGGGCACGAGCTTGTCGGCCTCCAGCCAGCGGGCCATATTGGGGTCGGCGGCTTCCTTCGGGGCCTTCTTGGCGGGCTCGGCGCTCAGCATCGGATTCACGTGCTCCCGGCGCTCGGCCTTCACCTCCATCGTCACGGCGAAGCCGGCGACCGGCGGGTCCTGTACTTTCAGGTGCAGCACCTTGTTGCCGTACTGCCCGGTCAGAATTTCGTAAGGGTAGGGCGAGGTAATTTTCAGGTCCTCAATATCCTGCGACTTGTCGGGGTGGGGAACGGGCAGCCACAGGTCGAGCTGCCGGGTGCCGGCGGGCAGGTCGTGGACCCGGGTGGTATAGTCGAACGAGAACGTGCGGCTCCGCAGCGGCGCGGGAGTCGGCGTTTTATCGGCCGAGGTGAGGCTGCCGGCGGCCAAGGCCAGCACCAGGGGCCAGGTGAGAGGAGAAAAAAGCACGGGCAGCGGGAGAAGGAAAATGAGGGGAAAAGGTAACGGTCTGCTTAAGAAGCGGAAAATCGGCGGCAAGGTTTCCGGTGCAGCCTTCGTGCGCCGCTCCCTGAAGATTCGGAATCCGGCCGGCTTGGGGCAGCGCCGCCAAAGAAACGTACGTATCCTAAGCCTAAACGACCAGCCGGCCGCCGGTGCACGGCGTGCGTTTCTACCCGCGGCTGCTTACCTTCACGCTACCGCACTCCATCCGTTTTCCCACCCGCAAAGCTCTTTTCCGCATGGCCTACTACCATCGTCTCGGTCAGGTTCCCCGCAAGCGCCACACCCAGTTTCGCCAGACCGACGGCACGCTCTACGCCGAGCAGCTCGTGGGTACGCTGGGCTTCCACGGCGTCTCGTCCTTGCTCTACCACGTGCACCCGCCCACGCAGATCAAGCACGTCGGGGAGCCGGTGGCCTATGGGCCGAAGCTGCTCAAGGACCGGCCGCTGGCGCCCAGCCACCTGCGCACCCTGGCCCAGACTACTACCGGCGGCGACTACCTGGCCGCCCGCCAGACCATGCTCGGCAACGCCGACGTGACGCTGAGCATCTGCAACCCCACCGAGCGGCGGATGCAGTACTACTACAAAAACGCGCTGGCCGACGAGGTCATCTTCGTGCACGAGGGCAGCGGGGAGCTGTGGAGCCAGTTGGGCATCGTCCGCTTCGAGCCCGGCGACTACGTCATCATCCCGCGCACCATCATTCACCAGCTCCACTTCGACGAGGGCCCGGTGCGGCTGCTCATCATTGAGTCGTTTAGCCCCATCGAGACGTGCCGGCGCTACCGCAACCACTTCGGGCAGCTGCTGGAGCACTCGCCCTACTGCGAGCGGGACATCCGGCCGCCGAGTGAGTTAATTACCGACGACGTGCGCGAGTCGGGCGAGTACCTGGTCCAGATCAAGAAGGAAGGCTACCTGCACCAGCTCACCTACGCCCACTCACCCTTCGACGTGGTGGGCTGGGACGGCTATTTCTACCCCTACGCCACCAGCATCCACGACTTCGAGCCCATCACCGGCCGCCTGCACCAGCCGCCGCCGGTGCACCAGCACTTCGAGGCCCACAACTTCGTCATCTGCTCGTTTGTGCCCCGCCTGTTCGATTACCACCCGCTGAGCATTCCGGCGCCTTACAACCACTCCAACGTCGACTCCGACGAGGTGCTGTACTACGTGGCCGGCAACTTCATGTCGCGCAAGGGCATTGATCTGGCCTCGTTCACGGTGCACCCAAGCGGCATTCCGCACGGGCCGCACCCCGGCACGGTAGAGGCCAGTCTGGGCAAAAAGGAAACCCACGAGCTGGCCGTCATGGTCGACACGTTTCGGCCGCTCTACCTCACCGAGGCCGCGCTGCCCTACCTCGACGAGAAGTACCCGATGAGCTGGAACCCCGACTTCAAGCACGAGCCGCCCCGCGCCGCCGACATGATGGATTAGCCGCCGCCCGGCACCAAAGCCGCCCGCCGGGCGTTGAGCCGGGGCGTAGCCTCGCCTAAGCCAAACCTGAATCCCATGAAAAAAGCCTTCCTGCTGGCCCCGCTGCTGTTGCTGCTGGTCACGCTTACCCTCAGCTGCAAGAAAATCAAGGAGCTGCTGACCTTCGAGATTTCGACCTCGCAGGACATCAAGATTCCCGCCAGCGGCGTCATCACCGTGCCGGTGGTGCTGCCCATCGCCGTGCCGGTAAACTCCTCGGAAGCCTTCAAAAACAACAATACCAGCGCCGACCTGGTGAAGGACGTGAGCTTGTCGAAGCTCACGCTCACCATCACCGACCCCGCCGCCGAGAACTTTAACTTCCTGAAGAGCATCCGGATATCCATTGGCACCGACCAGAACGACAAGGTGCCGCTGGCGTTCCTGGACAACGTGCCCATGAACGTGTCGAGCATCGAGCTGGAATCCAGCAACAGCAAGCTCGACAAGTACCTCAAGGCCGCCAGCTACACGCTGTACACGGAAGTGACTCTGCGCGGCAGCGTGGCCCGCGAAATCACCGTGCGCGCCGACTCCAAGTTCAAGGTAACCGCCGACCCGCTGTAGTGCCCGCCGCTTTCCCAAAAAAGGCCCGCTGATGAACCAGCGGGCCTTTTTTGTGGAAGATGAGTAATCCAGGCTATTTCAGGCTGTTGTAGTAGTCGGCCAGCCACACTACGTCCTGCACCTGCTCGTAGCTGAGGTTTTTGGCGGTGGCGTAGGCTTCCACCTCCTTGGCCCGCGCGCCAAACAGCTTGAGCACCGGCCGCTTGGCTAGCGTCAGCTGCTGCAGCGGGCCGGCGCTGTCCTGGCCGGGGCCGGCCCACACCGTCTGCACCACTTCCCGCTGGGCCTTGCGAATCTCGACGCGTAGGATCGGGTGAATTTCGGCGGGCAGGTCGACGAACGTGTGATACAAGGCTACCATCACGGGGGCCTGGGCATCGGCGGTCAGCACTTCCACGAACTCCCGGTTGGCGTCGGCGCCCCGGCAGGCGCGGGTGCGGAAGCGCCGGCTCTGCTGCCCTTGTCCTAGCGTGAAGCCCCGCAGGGTGCCGGGTGGAAACACCCGAAAGCCCCCGGTAGAGTCCCGCACTTCCAGCAGGTGGTGGGCCGCGTTGTAGCGCGCCGCCTTCACCGTCCGCACCTTCTGGCCGACGGTCAGCAGCTCGGCGGGCTGCCAGATGGCTACCAGGTAGGCTTCCGGGGAGCGGGCGGCCTCATCGGCCAGCTCGTGCAGCTTGCCGGCGTCATTGGCCCGCAGGTACAGGTCGGTGGCTACTTCGTCGTAGGTGCGCCCCGATTGCGCCCAGGCGGGGGCGGCACTTAAGGCAAGCAGCAGGGTAAGCAGATTCTTCACGGTAATGGTAATACTAAGGAGAGAAAGGATTAGCGGTTGCGGCCGTACTGCTCGTGGCTGCTCACCCAGTCGGAGCTGCTGATGGCCGCGCCCAGGCTCAACTCGCCGGCCAGCACCACGCCGGCCACGATTTCGGCAAACTTATTCACCGTGCCCCGGCCCACGCAGCCCAGCATCCGCAGGCACTCGTTCTGGGTGGCCAGCCCGGTGCCGCCGCCGTGGGTGGCCACGATGAGCGAGGGAATGGTGATGCTGCAGTACAAATCCCCGTCGGGCGTCACTTCCGAGTACAGGATGCCCGCCGACGACTCCGACACGTTGGCCACGTCCTGGCCGGTGGCAATGAACAGGGCTGTGATGCCGTTGGCCGAGTGGGCGCCGTTGTTGTTGGCCCCCGACATAAACGCGCCCACGTTGCTGACCTGTCCGTGGTAGGCCAGCTGCTCGGGCGTCACGCGCATGCGCTGCTGCAGAATGTCGCGCTTAATCACGCACTCGGCCACTACGCGCTTGCCGCGGGTGCGCATTACGTTGATCTGGGAGGCCTTCTTGTCGGTGGCGAAGTTCGATTCGAGGTAGAAGTGGCGGATGGGTGCGCCCTGGTACTGCTCCAAGATCCAGGAGCAGGCGGCGAAGGTGGCGCGGCCCACCATGTTCTGCCCCGCCGCGTCGCCGGTACTGTAGTTGAAGCGCAGGAAGGCGAACTTGTTGCTCAGGTAGGTGTCGATGTACTGGAGCTTGGCGATGCGCGAGGTGCTTTCGGCCTCGGGCCGGATCTGCTCAATGTTGGCCTCCACCCACTTGGCGAAGTCCCGGGCGCCGCGGGCGTCGTCGAACACGAACACCGGGGCCCGCTGCATGGCGTCGCCGATGACGGTGCACTTGGCCCCGCCGCAGAGGTTGAGCAGCTGCATGCCGCGGTTGTAGCTGGCTACCAAGGTGCCTTCGGTCGTCGCCATCGGGATGAGGAACTCCCCTTGGGCGTGCTCCCCGTTGACGTGCAGCGGCCCGGCCAGCCCAATCGGAATCTGGGCCACGCCGGTGAAATGCTCGCAGTTGCCCTGCAGGTCGTGGGCGTCGAAGGAGTAGTGCTTGAGGTGCTTGAACTGCTGGCCCGAGAAGTCCTCGGCGAAGCGCTGCCGGGCCTGGATGGCGGCGTCGGAGTAGTCGTCCTGGTCCTGACGCGGAATGCGGGTACGGTTATCAGTAGTGCCGGCAATGGCGTCTTCCACCTCCACGTTCAGGTCGCCAAATGGGTCGGCGGCAAACTGCACCTGCACGGTGTGGATGCCTTCCCGGAGGTGTTCGGTGGCCAGGTGAAACGTAGCCGACTGGCCCACGGGCAGGGTGTAGCCGGCTGGGTCGTCGTTGAAGGCGGTGGCCGGCCGCACGTCGCCTTCGCCCAGATCCAGCGCAATCTGCTCCACGCCAATCCGCACCCCGTCAATCTGCACATGGTCAATGCGGGTGATGCGCACCGTGTCGAGGCGGTTTTTGATGCTGAAGGCCACGCCCTCGGGCGTATTGTGCAGGCTGCCGCGGGTATAGAGCAGCTTGAGCAGCATGGGGCTGGGCGTGAAGATCATGGAGCAGAACGGTTAGGTAGGAAGTTAGGGCGGGTAAAGTGCGAAATTTTCGCGGAATGGCGGGCCTTGGTGCCCTGGCCGCGTTATTTCCCGCGTCTCCGGCGGGACTGCACCAGTGGAGCATTTGGCTGGAAGGCTACTGGCACTAGGTAGCGGACGGGAACGGGCCGGCCGTTCTGCCGGCCCGGCTCGAAGTGTAGCAGCCGCACTACCCGTATGGCCTCGGCATCGAGCTGCGGGTGCAGCCCCTTTTGTACTTGCGGCTCCCGCACGTTCCCCACCGTATCGACCACGAAGTCCACGAATACTTTGCCCGTAATGCGGCGCAACGAGTCGGGCCAGACCCGGTTGTCGCGAATGAAAGCTCGCAGCTTTTCCTGGGGTGAAGCGTTGTCCGGGCCACCTTGATACACCGGCATCTGCTCGGCGTAAAGGCCGAAGACAAACTGGGTACTATCCGGCCCGGCAGAAGGGGCCACCGGTTGTTGAGCCAGTTGCTGGGCCTGGGCCCAGGCTTCCCCGCTGCTCATTCCCAGCCCGCAGACCAGCACCAGCGCCACCAGAAACTGCCGCAGCTTCGGCCGCAGCGCCCCGCGGACGGGGAGGGGCGCGGGCTGGTCGGGGGCCAGCTGCGCCGCGCTGAACCGGCCGCACAGCCGCCCACCGGCGGCAGCGCGGGCCGCAACGAGGTCGGCCTGGGTACCTTTAGTTAAATCCACGACTAGCTTATCACACTGGGCGCAGTGGCGGCCCCGGGCGGCGGGCGTCATCTGCTGCCAGTCTTCGGCGCAGGCCTGTAGGCGCACGTTCAGGATGGGGAGCGGCAGCATGCTACTGGGCGGGAGCGGCCATCGGGATGGGCAGGGTGAAGTTGACGGCCACGCGCTGCCCGTTCTGCTTGCCAGGCACGTACCGGCCGTCGAGCAGCTTCACTACTCGCACGGCTTCGGCATCCAGCGCGGGACTCAGGCCCTTTAACACCTTGACGTCACGGACGCGGCCGTCGGTATCGATGACGTAGCCCACGAACACCCGGCCCTGGGTGCTCCGCGGCCAGCGCAGATTCTGGGCAATAAACTTCTGCAAACCCTCCATGTCCCCGTTCTTGTACACGGGCATCTGCTCCACGTAGGTGTAGACCTTGGCCGGGGCGGCCGGTTTCGTCTGGGCCCGGGCGGGTAGGGTCACGAGGGCAGCCCCGCTCAGCAGCAGAGCGGCTAGCAACGGACGGAATCGGTGACGCTGGATCGGCGGCGCGGGTTGGCAATTAATGAGGGTAGTCATACGGTAAGGGGTTAGGGATTGGTAAGGAAAGTAACGTACCGGAAGCTACTGCGGCGCGGCGGGCGGGGCTTCGTTGCGGGCCACGGCCAGCAGCCAGTCCTCGCCGAAACGGGTGAGGCGGTAGTGGCGGTGGCCGTCGTGTTGGGCGAAGGCGAGCAGGCCGGCCCGCACCAGCCCGCTGTGGGCGTAGCTGCCAGCCCCACGGGCCACTTGGCCAGCCGCGGCCAGCTCGGGAGGAGTCAGGGTTTCATGGGTTAGAAACGCGTAGCACATTCGGGCCTGGGTGGCGAGGCCGCGGCGGTTGCGGCCGGGGAGCAGACGGGTGAGGTGGTAGACGATGCGCTCCAGGGTGCGCAGGGGAGTAAACGTATCGGGGGCGGGCGTCGAGTCCGGCGGCAAGTCGCGGCGGGCCACGCGAGCGGCGAGTTGGTGGGACAGGGCGGCGGGGTCGGGGGCGGCGGCAGACATACAGCAGGAGTTGGCGCAGGGAATATACGGGCTGGCCGCCAGCTTATTGCCCTCGGCTTCCGCTCAACTGCTCAACGGACCTGCTGTCGTTATTTGCCTCCTCGATAGCCAACTGAGCATGCATCGTAACTGCCTCTGCATGTTCAGTAACTAGAATATTGTGTTCTATATCTAGAGATTCGCGTTCAGTTACCACGCAGTAAAATCCTGTATCATAATCAGCATGTTCAGTTGTTATTCGATTATGTATTGTAACCAGCATCGTACGTTCTGTTGACGCAAGAACACGTTTCTTACTAGTGCCAACATGATCTGTAACATGATCTATCCGTTCAGTCACACGCAGGTCCTGTTCTGTAACATGAAGCACTTGTTCAGTAACTAAGCCAGTACGCTACTCCTTCCTACTCGAAAAACTCCCGGCCGCGGGTGTCCACGTAGCCAGTGCGGCCGTCGGGGGTAGTCACGCGGGCCACGCCCTCCACAAACGACTCGGCGGCCTGGTACTTGGGCGGTACCAGCAGGTGACCGTCGTCGGCGAGGTAGCCGAAGCGGCCCTGCTGCTCCACCACGGGCAGGGTGAAGCCGGTGGCCTCGGTGGCCCGGATGGCGTCCAGCTCCAGCGGCAGCACGGGTTTGCCCTTGTCGTTGAGCACGCCCCACTTCGGGCCCTGGCGCACGAAGAGCAGCCCGTTGTAGTTCTCCCGGATTTCGTCGTAGATGGGCGGCACCACGGTCTGGCCCACGGTGAAGCGGAACCCGACCTTGCCGTCCTTGTGGGTCACGTCGCCCTGGGTCAGAAAGTCACTTTCGGGCTCGGGCTCGGCGGGGGCGCTAAGGCGGTTGCCACTGGTATCGAGGTCGTAGGTTTCGCCCTTGAGCTCCACGGTGGCCCGGCCCCGGTGAAAGGTGCCAGCCTTACTGAACTGTACCGGCGTAATGGGGTTGCCGGCCCCGTCGATGTAGCCGTAGAGCTGGCCCACGCGCACCCAGGCCACCTCACTCACGAAGGGGCCGGCCTCATCGTATTGCAGCGGCAGCACGAGGCGGCGGCTGGGGTCGGCGTAGCCCCACTTGTCGCCGCGGCGGAAGGGCACGAGGCGGGCGGTAGTAATCTGGGCGGCCCCGAGCACGAGCACGGTCAGGCCGGCCAGCAGCAGGCGGGGCGCGCGTTTGGGCAGCAGGGGAAAGGGAATAAAGCCGGGCATTGGGCCTAAGATACGCAACTGCCGTAAACCCTGCGCCCCGGTTTGCGGTTGATTCACGCGTTCTTCTCGGCTCCGGCCCTAATTTTGAAGTTTCGGGGGCGCTTGAGCGTCTATATTACTAACCTGTTACCCGTTCGTAACCAGTGCGGACGCGGCACATCGTATCTTTGTCCCCGATAGGCGCTTTTCAAGAACCGCCTTTGCCCTATGTCACCACACTCAGACTATCCCCGTTTCACCCTTGGCAGCAGCCTGACGGAGGAACAAAGGGAGTTTTTTCGCAAGCACGGTTTTCTGCATTTTCGTCCTTTCCTGAGCCCTGAGCGGGTGCAGGAGCTGCTGCGGGCCTCCGAAGAGGTACAGGCGCAGTGGCTGGCCGAGGGCGTGGAGAAAGTCAACGGCGTGCCCATCAAGTACGGCAAGGACGTCGACGGCTCCCCCATCGTGCAGCGCTTCGCCTTTGCCTCGCACTACAGCCCCGTGCTGCACGAATTCCTGCAGGACCCGCGCTTCCAGTCCCTGTTTCCGCTGCTCGACGCGCCCAACGGCCGCGTGGGCGAAAACGAGAAGGACGGCCTGGTTATCAACCACTACGTGAACGTGACGGGCTCGGAGTTCAGCCAGATGGGCTGGCATACCGACTCGCTGCGCGACGTGTTCTACGGCAAGCGCATCGGGCCCATGCTCAACGTGGGCGTCCACCTCGACGGCACCCCGGCCACCAACGGCGGGCTACGCCTGCTGGCCGGTACGCACCAGCAAAACCTGCGGGAAATGCTCTTCCGCAAGAAATACTACAAGGACGTGGGCCCCGACGACAACGAAATAGCCGTCGAAACCGAGCCCGGCGACCTGACCGTGCACGACGGCCGCATGTGGCACCGCGTGGCCCGCTCCCCGCTGGTGGGCGAAGTCTCGCGCCGCCGGGTGATGTACGTGCCCATCATCAGCGGCAAGTATTCCCCCAAAAACGCCAACAGCGCCACGCCCTTCTACCTGCGGTTTCTGCACCTGGTGAAATAGTGAGTTGGTGAACGGGTGAGTATCGTTCCGCTGGCGCAAGCCGCGCAAACGGTGCCACCTGAACCTCAAACTCACTGTCGCACCAGTTCACCATCTCACCAAATATGCCCTACGCCCTCATTACCGGTGCTTCCCGCGGGATTGGCCGCGCCCTGGCCCTGGAGCTGGCGGGCCGCGGCTACAGCCTGCTGCTCACGGCCCGCTCCGAAGACCAGCTCCAGCAGCTGGCCGCCGAGGTGCGGCAGCAGTACAAGGTAGAGGCACAGGTGTTTGCCTCCGACCTGGCCGCCCCCGGGGCCGCCGCCCGCCTCGCCGAGTGGGCCGCCGCCCAGACCGCGGAGCTGGCCGTGCTGGTCAACAATGCCGGCTACGGCCTCTGGGGCCGGTTTGAGGACTTGCCCCTGGCCCAGCAGCAGAACATGCTCCAGCTCAATATGCTGCTGCCCACCGAGCTGACGCACTACTTGTTGCCCCAGTTGCGGCGGCAGCCTAAGGCGTATATCCTGAACGTGGCCAGCACGGCCGCCTACCAGGCCGTGCCCACGCTCACGCTCTACGCGGCCAGCAAGGCGTTTCTGCTCACCTTCAGCCGCGGCCTGCGCTACGAGCTGCGCGACTCGCCGGTGTCGGTAACGTGCCTGAGTCCCGGCTCTACCACCACCGACTTTGCCGACCGCGCCGGCATGAGCGCCGGGCTGCAGGAAAAAGCCGCCAAGCTCTCCATGACGGCCGCCCAGGTGGCCAAAATCGGGGTGGAGGGCCTGCTCGGCGGCCAGGCCGAGGTGATTCCCGGCGCCCTGAACCTGATTTCGGCCAAGCTCACCAGCTTCGTCCCCAAGTCAGTGACGGAAAAAATTGCGGCCGGCATCTACGAGAAGTACCTGAAGTAGAAGCCCGCCATCAAGCCTAGAAAGCCCTTTGCCACGCGCGGCAAAGGGCTTTTTGTTTATCACTTAGCTGGAAGCGGGAGCTATTCCGCGCCCATCCGCCGCACCAGCCGGCCGGCCAGCCAGTAGCTCAGCCCGGCGAAAAAAGGCGCCGCCAGTACGTCGTAGGTGTAATGCGTGTGCTGCACCAGCACTAGCGCGCCCACGCCCACCGTGGCCGCCAGCAGCACCCACCGCCACCCGCGCCGCCGCACCGACAGCGCCAGCAGAAACATGGTGGCGGTATGGCCGGAAAAAAACAAATCTTTGGTAATCGGGGTGGGGCCGCCGTAGAGGAAGCGGTCCACGAACGGGTCGTGGAGCAGCAGCAGGCCCACGGGCGGGTCCAGGGGCAGGAAATAGAGCGTGAGGGTGCGGAAGGCGTGCATCAGCAGGTAGGCCCACAGGCTGTGCAGCATCAGGGCCGGCCGGCGCAGCAGGTAGCTGAGCGTGGCCCCGATGGCCACGTAAATCAGCCCGAACGTGGGTACCGATACGTCGTGAGCAGGCAGCATGGCCAGCAGCGCATCGGGCAGCACGACGCCGGGCCGCTGCTGGATAAAGGCGAAGTAGTGCGGCACCCAAGCGGCCAGGGCCAGCAGCAGCGCCAGGCCCAGCAGCAGCCCGCGCCGGAACGCCGGGCGCGCCCAGGCCTCGGGCCAGAGGAGAGTGTCGGTCGGCGAAATAGGAGCCCGACGGGAAAGCGGCATGCGGGAGAGAACAGGGAAAAACTAGGCAAAAATAACGGTCCGCGGCCGGATGCGGCGAATGTCGGGCGGCATCGTACCTTTTGGGCCCGCTTTTTCCCGTCTCCGATGAAGATTCTCTACGCCGCCACGGCGCTGCTGCTGACCGCCACGCCCGCGTTGCGGGCCCAGAATGCTGCCCTCGACGCCCGCATTGCCAAGCTGGCCACCCAGGAAGAAGCCAAGGTCATTGCCTGGCGCCGCGACCTGCACGAGCATCCGGAGCTGGGCAACCAGGAAACCCGCACCGCCGGCATCGTTGCTGCCCACCTCAAAAGCCTGGGCCTGGAAGTGCAGACTGGTGTGGCCCGCACCGGCGTGGTGGGTATTTTGCGCGGCGGCAAACCCGGCCCCGTAGTAGCCCTACGCGCCGACATGGACGGGCTGCCCATCACCGAAGCTAACAGCCTGCCCTTCGCCTCCAAAGTCAAAACCACCTACCTGGGCCAGCCCGTGGGCGTGATGCACGCCTGCGGCCACGACACCCACGTGGCCATGCTCATGGGCGCGGCCGAGGTGCTCAGCCAGGTGAAAAAGGATTTGCCCGGCACCGTAAAGTTTATCTTTCAGCCCGCCGAGGAAGGCTCGGTGCCCGGCGAGGAGGGCGGAGCCAAGGTAATGGTGAAGGAAAACGTGCTCAACAACCCTAAAGTCGACGCCATTTTCGGGGTGCATATCCAGGCCCAGACCGAGGTGGGTACGCTCAGCTACCGGCCCGGCGGCGAAATGGCCAGCGCCGACCGGTTCAGCATCAAGGTGCACGGCAAAGGCTCCCACGGCGCCTACCCCTGGAACAGCGTGGACCCCATCGTGACGGCCGCCCAGATTGTGCTGGGGCTCCAGACCATTGTCAGCCGGCAGGTGAAGCTCATCGACGACGCGGCCGTCGTGACGGTGGGCACCATCAACGCCGGGGTGCGCTACAACGTCATTCCGCCCGACGCGGAGCTTACGGGCACCATCCGGGCGCTGAACCCGGCGGTGCAGCAGGAAATCTGGGCCTCGGTGCGGCGCATTGCCAAGGGCATTGCCGAAAGTGCCGGCGCCACGGCCGAGGTCAGCATCGAGCCCTACGTACCCGTGACCTTCAACAACGAGACTCTTACGGCCCGGATGCTGCCCACGCTGCGCGCCGTGGCCGGCCCCGCGCAGGTAAAGGAGCAGAAAGCCGTGACCGGGGCCGAAGACTTTTCCTTCTACCAGGAAAAAGTGCCCGGCCTGTTTCTGTTCGTGGGCGGCATGCGCAAGGGCCAGGACCCCGCCACCGCCGCCGACCACCACACCGCCGGCTTCCTCATCGACGAAAGCGGCCTGACGCTGGGCGTGCAAACCCTGGCCACGCTGGCCGCCGACTACCTGACGATGAAGCCGTAGCCGGTTTCATTGATGCGCCGTACTACTTTGTCTCTAACCGGAATTTCCGCCTGTTGCTGCTCCCTGCTCTATGAATATTGCCCTGGTTACCTGCCAGAGTCTGGCCCAGTACGTGGTGCCCACCGCCGAAGATGAAGATGCCCTGCTCACGCGCTTTCTGCGCGCGAAAGGCCACCGCGTAACCGTCGAAATCTGGACCAATGCCGCCGTGGACTGGCTGAGCTACGACGTGGTCGTACTCAAGTCGCCGTGGGACTACTTCGACCGGGTGCAGGAGTTCTACGCCTGGCTGGACCGGTTGGAAACCCTGGGCGTGCGCCTGCTGAACCCCGTGGCGCGGGTGCGCTGGAATGCCGACAAGAAATACCTGGCCGACCTGGAGCAGGCCGGCGCCCGGATCGTGCCCACGCGCTGGCTGACCCGCGGTGCGCGGTTTGAGCCCGACAAGCTGTTTGCCGACTTGGGCACTGAGCGCCTGATCGTGAAGCCCGCCGTGAGCGGCGGAGCCAAAAACACCTTCGCCCTCACCCGGGCCGAGGCCCAGGCCGCCAGTGAGCGGCTGGAGCGGCTGCTCTGCGAGGAAGACTTTCTGGCCCAGCCTTTCCTGCCTCAGATTCAGACTCAGGGTGAATGGTCGTTTATCTATTTCGGTGGCGAGTTCAGCCACTGCGTGCTCAAAACGCCCAAGTCCGGCGACTTTCGGGTGCAGCACTATCTGGGCGGCCACATCGAGCCCCACCCCGCCCCCTCGCACCTGCGTGCCCCCGCCGACGAGCTGGTCGCCCAGTTTGCCGCCGATTGCCTGTACGCCCGCGTCGATGGGGTGGAGGTGAACGGCGAACTGCTGCTTATGGAGCTGGAGTTAATCGAGCCCTTTCTTTACCTGACGTCGGCTACAGGAACTCTGGCCCGTTACGAGGCGGCGCTGCGCCGTATTGCGGCCCGGTAGCGCCGCCGGATGCCAGTGACGGCTTGCTGCCGCAAAGGATTCAGCCCTATTGCCGGAGGATGAAATGACGTCGATAAGGCACCGGCAGTTGTATGAACCAGAGCATACCTGACTTGCCTGACAACTCACGGCCTCGTCCCTTACCCGAAGCCGTTGGCGGTGAAGCCGCCGTCGACGCTCAGGCACTGGCCAGTGACGTAGGCGGCGGCTGGGAGGCACAGAAAAGCCACGGCCGCGCCTACTTCTTCCGGCTCACCGATGCGGCGGAGCGGCGTGTGGGCTAGCACGTCGCGCAGAAAATCCTCGTTGCTGAGCACTCCGGCTACCAGCGGCGTGCGGATGTACCACGGCGCCACGGTATTTACCCGGATCTGGTCGGGGGCCCACTCCACGGCCAAGTTGCGGCCGAGCTGCACGATGGCGGCCTTACTCATGCCGTAGGGTGAGCCGGTGCGCACGTGGGTGAGGCCCGCCACCGAGGCCACGTTCACGATGCTGCCCCCGCCGGCCAGTTGCAGCAGCGGGTATGCCGCCTGGCACATGCCAAACACCGATTCGAGGTTGGTAGCCATGATGTGCTGGTATTCCTCCGCGCTGTAGGCCGCCGTAGCCTTGCGGATGTTGGTGCCCACGTTGTTGACCAGAATATCGAGCTTGGGCCACTGCCGGCTGAAGGCGTGGAGCAGGGCCTGCCGCTCGTCGGGGCGGCTGACGTCGGCGGGCAGGGCGTGGGCGTCGAGGCCTTGGGCGCGCCATTCGGCCACTTGGGCTTCTAGGTCGGCGGCGTAGCGGGCCACGGCTACCACGGTGGCCCCGAAGCGCAACAGTTCTGCCGCCGTGGCTGCCCCGATACCCTTGGAGGCTCCCGTAATCAGGGCAATGCGGCCAGTCAGATTCCAGCGGTTATCCATTTTTAATGACGGTTTAATGTCGGCCCGACGGGTGGAAAGTGTATAAGATTTTGTTCTGATCTTAGAGAAGAAAAAGTAGGAGTATCGTTAGAATATTTGATTTCCAACGGAATTCGCGATAAAACGAATAATATACTAACTAACGTATGTTATTGATGAATCCATAAAATATAGGCCGATACTTTGAAATATTTATGGAAAAAGCGCGGGTAAAATTGAAATTGTACTACCTTGGCAACATTCAAGTAACACTGAGTATTTCGCCCTACCCTTTTCCACAACCAAACCACAATTACATGAAAAAACAGTACTCAGCTGCAGCAATGCTGTTGCTCGGTGGCCTCGCTACCTCCGGAGCGTATGCTCAAGATTACTCCCGGGTGCAGTCCAAAGTGCTAAACGACAACGGAACGCCTTTCCTGGTACAGTTTCGTAGTGAAGGCGCCGCTTACAAGATGAGCGAAGCCTCCGCGGTGCTGCGCGAACAACTGCAACTGTCGAACGACGACCAGATGGTGCAGGCTAAAACGGAAGCCGATGAGTTGGGTTTCGTCCACGAGAAGTACAATCAGTATTACAAAGGGGTCAAAGTAGAGCACAGCACTTATACTCTGCACGGCCGCCAGGGCGCCGTGCAAAGCATCAGCGGGGAGTTTGAGCGCATCAGCAACCTCAACGTGACGCCTACCCTGTCGGCGGACGCGGCCCTGAAAAGCGCCCTGTCGTTTGTGGGTGCCCAGAAGTACATGTGGCAGGAAGCCGGCGAGGAAGCCGCATCTTACCGGCCGCAGGGGGAGCTGGTAATCGTGCGCAATCAGCTTAGCAACAACAAGCTGGCGCAGGGTAAGCCCGCCCTGGCCTGGAAGTTCAACATCTACGCCCAGGCGCCGTTGAGCCGGGCCTACATCTACGTGGACGCGCATTCTGGTGAAGTTGTCTTGCAGGACAAAATCATCAAACACGCCGCCGCTACCGCCACGTTTGCCACGGCTTACAACGGCACCCGCTCGTTGGCCAACGGCACGACCACCGGCGGCTACAACCTGCGCGAAACTACCCGCGGCCTCGGCATCGAGACGTATAATATGCGGAAAGGCACTAGCTACACCGCGGCCGTCGACTTCGTAGACGCCGACAACAACTGGACCGCCGCCGAGTACAACAACACCAACAAGGACAACGTGGCCGGCGACGCCCACTTCGGCGCCCAGTGCACCTACGACTACTGGAAAGCCGTGCACAACCGCAATTCCTACGATAACGCCGGGGCCAAGATCAAGAGCTACGTGCACTACAGCAGCAGCTACGAAAACGCCTACTGGAACGGCTCGGTGATGACCTACGGCGACGGCGCCAGCACCTTCAAGCCCCTGACGGCCATGGACGTGTGCGGTCACGAAATCGGCCACGCCGTGTGCGAAAAAACGGCTAACCTGACGTATTCGTACGAGTCGGGGGCCATGAACGAGGGCTTCTCCGATATCTGGGGCGCCTGCGTGGAAGCCCGCGCGGTGAGCACCTACGGCCTGACCGGTAAATCGACCTGGCTGATCGGCGAGGAAATCATGAAGGCCGGCGGCGCGCTGCGCTCCATGAGCAGCCCCAACACCTATGGCCAGCCCGACACCTACAAAGGCACCTACTGGACCACCAGCTCGGCCGACAACGGCGGCGTGCACACCAACTCGGGCGTGCTGAACTACTGGTTCTACCTGCTCAGCCAGGGCGGTAGCGGTACCAACGACATCGGCAGCGCCTACAGCGTAGCCGGTGTGGGCATCGACGTAGCTGCTAAGATTGCCTTCCGCGCCGAAAGCGTGTACATGACGGCTTCCTCAACCTACGCCAACGCCCGCACGGCCTCCATTTCGGCCGCTACGGATCTGTACGGCGCTGGCTCGGCCCAGGTAACTGCCACCACCAACGCCTGGTACGCCGTCGGCGTCGGCGCGGCCGCCGGTGGGGGCACGACGCCTCCCGGCACCATCACGTACTGCACCTCGAAAAGCAGCAGCGTAGCCTACGAGTACATCGACTACGTGGCGCTGGGCTCCCTGGCCCGCACCTCGGCCGCTGACGCCGGCTACTACAACGGCACCGCGCTGACGGCGCCAAGCATTGCCGCCGGCTCGTCGCAGACCATCAGCTACAGCGCGGGCTTCGTGGGCACGGCTTATGCCGAGTACTTCAAAGTGTACATCGACTACAACCAGAACGGCGTGTTCACCGATGCCGGGGAGCTGGCCGTCAGCTCGGCCAGCAGCACGGCGGCTACCACTCGCACCTCGACCTTCACCGTGCCCGCCTCGGCTAAAAACGGCAAAACCCGGATGCGCGTCGTGATGAGCGATGCTTCGGCCACCAGCAGCTGCGGCTCTTACAGCTACGGCGAAACCGAAGACTACAGCGTGACCATCACCGGCGGCTCGTCCTTCGCCAGTCTGACGGGCGGCTCGGGCGTTTCGGCCAAGCAGTTCGAATTGTATCCAAACCCCGCCACTGACCGCCTGAACGTGCTGCTGCCCGGCAACACCGAAGTGGTATCGGTGCAGGTAATGGACGTGCGCGGCGCGCTCATCAGCGGGGTGCGCTACGAGGGCAACGGCCAGCTCAACGTGTCGAACCTGGCCAAAGGCATGTACACGCTGACCGTCAGCGACGGCTTGAACACCTACCGTCAGCGCTTCGTGAAAGAATAACCTTGTCCCACTCACCAGTAATAAAAAAAGGCCCGTCAATGACGGGCCTTTTTTTTCGTGCTCAGAAGTTGACGCTGGCCAACTCCTGGCAGCAGTATTTTTTGGGCTTTAGCGGCCGAAAGGAGCGTATTCCAGCTTCAGCTCCACCAGCCCGTATCCGTCCTTGAGGCTGGAGTTGCCGCGCCGGCTCACGTCGTCCAGCCGGTCGGTGGTGGTGAAGTAGTAGGCGGCTTCGGCGGTGGCGTTGAGTTTGGGCGTGAGCCGGAAAACTAGGCCCAGCCCCACGGGGGCCACCAGTGCCATGGCCGGGTAGTCGTTTACTTCCGGCGCCAGGAAAGCCGTGGTGGCCGTGGGGCGCTGATTGCCCAGGTAGGCCTTGGGGTTGTAGAGCAGAAAGCCCGCGCCGGCCTTCAAGTAGGGCTTCACGAGGGCGGCCGGCTTGCGGGCCCCGGCAAACTCGCTTTCATCGCGCAGCAATTCATAGCGCACGAAGCCCACCAACGACTCGTTGCGGCTGCGGAAAGCCAGGCCGCGCTCCGGGGACTGGTCTTTGGCGCCCACCTGGAAGTAGGTGAACTCGCCGCCCACCACCAGGTGGGGCCGAACCAGGTACAGCGCGCCCAGGCTGATGCTGGGGCCGGGGAAATTGTTGCTAAGGTTTTCGGCCAGGTCGCCATTATACAGGGCCACGCCGCCGCCGAGGGTGAAGCGCACCGGGCCGCGGTAGTAGGGCCGGGCCTGAGCATTGTAGTGGCGGGTGCGCCGCTCCGCCGCTTCCTGGGCAGTGGCGGCATGGGCAAAAAGCAGCGCCAGCGCAAGGGCACTAGCCAGAACGGGACTATACTTCACAGGCAAAAAGCAAAGGTGAGAGGCCGCCCCGATACCCGGAGCCGCCCGAACAGATACGTAACGGACCAGGCCGGCGGTTTATTTGAACATGCCCTGCGGGTCGGGTAGCTTGGCCTGCAGCTCTTCGATAAACCCGAAGTCGATGCTGGCCATGTTCAGCACCTGGCCCTTATGCACGGCTTCCCAGGCTTTGGCGTAGTCCTCGCGGGAGTAGTAACCCCGGGCCAGGTTCTGCCAGGCCGCGGCGTTGGTGGGGTCGGTGGTGGTGGCTTTTTCCAGGTAGGTCATAGCTTGGTCGAGGTCCTTCTTCTTCTTGGTCTGCTCGTAGCGGATCAGGAAACTGGCGCCCAGGTCGCTGAGGACGGCGGCGTTGGTGGGGGCCACGGCCAGGGCCTGGGTGAGCAGGCCAATGGCCGCGTCGGGGGTAGGCTGGCGGCTGCTGATAACGCCCAGGCCGCGGTAGGCGTCGGCGTTTTTCTGATCCAGCAGCCAGGCCAAGTTAAAGCGGTAGGTGGCCGTGTCCGGCTGGTTCTCGTTGAGGTACTCGTAGCCCTTGGTGGAGAAAAATGCACTGGCTTCGGTGCGCGAGGGGAAGCTGCGGGCAATGTCGGCCAGGAAGGCCGGGCCCATCAGGGCCTCCGCTTCGGCCACCGAAATGCCCCCGAACAGCGGCAGCAGGCGGTTGGCGGCGCTGACCGGCGCAGCGCCAGTCTTCACTTTGACTTTGCTCTTGCGCTGGGCCTGAGCGGGCAGGCTGCCCACGCTGAGCAGTACGGCCAGCAGCAACACGTAATATTTCATGGAACGGGTAAAAAGCGGCGAAAAACGGGTAAGAAACGGACCAGCAGACGGCGGCCCTTGGCAAATATAACGCCGCCGCCGCCAACCTGATTCCCGCCCGCGCGTTGGGCCAGGAGCGCGGCCGCGCGAAGCCCAGGCAATCCGGCGCGGCCGTTTCGCCGGTATATGCCGCCGCGCGGGGCTCATTGGCCGGGTACTTACTTTTTCAGCTGTTATGTCTCTCTTTCGTTTGCTGGCGCTGCCAGCCGTGCTCGTGCTAGTCCTGGTGCTACTCGGGGCCAACGAGTACGCCACCGCCCGCCCCAGCCGCCGCACCGCCAACCTGGCCTACGTGCCGGCCACCGACCCCGATTTCGACACCGAGCGGCACCGCCTCGACGTGTATGCCCCGCGTCAAAAAACGGCCGTGGGCCGGCCGGTGGTAATTTTCATCCACGGCGGCAACTGGGACAGCGGCAACAAAAACCTGTACTCGTTTATCGGGCGGCGGCTGGCCAAGCAGGGCGTGGTGGCCGTCATCATCAACTACCGCCTCGCGCCCACCGTGCAGGTACCCGCCATGGCCGACGACTGCGCCCGGGCCACGGCCTGGGTGGTGCAGCACATTACCGAGTACGGCGGTGACCCGCAGCGCGTGTTCGTGATGGGCCACTCGGCCGGGGGCGGGCTGGCTGCGCTGCTGGCCACCGACAACAGCCTGTTCACGCGCCGGGGCCTGGCCCAGAACCCGGTGCGCGGCGCCATCCTCGACGACCCCGCCGGCCTCGACATGTACGACTACCTCAAAAAGATGCAGTACGGCGGCGACGAGCGATACCTGGTGCCCTTCGGCAAGGACCCCGCAGGCTGGAAGGCCGTGTCGGCGCTGTACTACGCTACGGCGGCCAGCCCGCCGTTTCTGCTGTTTATCGGCGGCGAAACCTATCCTTCCATCAGCCACAGCAGCGAGAAGTTTCGGCAAAAGCTACGGCAACTGGGCCGGGAGCCGCAGTTTACGGTGTTGCCCGGCAAAAAGCACGTCCCGATGGTGCTACAGCTATACTGGCAGCACAACGTCATCTATAAGGAGCTGCTGAAGATGGTAGGCGCGTAGCGTGGCGGCCCGGCTCAGCTAAAACAGCTCCGCCTGTGCGGCGGGCTGCTCGAAGGCCAGCAGCCACTTCTTACGCCACAGGCCGCCGGCGTAGCCCGTCAGTGTGCCGTTGGCGCCGATGATGCGGTGGCAGGGCCACACCAGCCCCAGCGGGTTCTGCCCGTTGGCCGCGCCCACGGCCCGCACCGCGCCGGGGTTGCCGAGTTGCCGCGCCAGGTCCAGATAGGAGGCCGTGCGGCCGTAGCCCACTCCCGGCAGCGCGGCCCACACCCGCCGCTGAAACTCGGTGCCCCGGGCCACGTCGTAGTGCAGGGTGAAGTCGCGCAGCTCGCGGCCGAAGTAGGCCTGCAGTTGCCGGTGGGCCTCGCCAAGGCAGGCCGGCACCGCGGCGGCCGGGGTGGGGGGCATGGCCTCATCCAGAAAGCTTACTGCCGCCAGCCCCGCGTCGGAGCCGCTCAGCCTGATGGGCCCCAGGGGCGAAGAAAGGTAGGCGGTAGCGGCGAAATTCATGGGGCGGGAAGAGCTGGTAAATATGCACGAAATAGCCCCAATGCCTAGCGAAGGTGCCGTAAAATCAGGCGTAAGCTCGGCCGCACGGCTGGGGTAAAAAGCCGCGGTTATGGGGCGGCCGGGAACTAATGCGGCCGGAATGATTTATATTGTCCTGTTATCAAAAAGACAAAACGCGCAGGGTCCGTGCAAATTCTGCGACAAGGCTTGCCGAACTGTCGTAACTTTCGCCTGATTCGTCCATTCAATTTTTTCATCCCGTGCGACACCTCCTACTCTGTTCTGTACTGGGCTTGAGCCTTACCGGCGGGATGCTGGCAGGCCTGCCCGCTTCTGCTGCCCTTGAGCCTGCTGATGGTGGTGCTAGCCAACCGGTTACCAAGTCAGTAGCCCCGGTTTTTGCCGCCGGCACCGGCCTCTCGGCCCTGTACTTTGCCAACGGCAGCCTGGCCGGCGCCCCGGTGCTGAAGCGCTTGGACTCCACCGTTGACTTTCAGTGGGGCTTGGCCTCCCCGGCCCCCGGCCTGCCCGCCGATAACTTCTCCGTGCGCTGGGAAGGTTTGCTGTCGGCCCCCGCGACGGGACGCTATAGTTTCTCGATTTTGTCCAATGATGGCCTGCGCTTGTGGGTGAACGGCAAAAAAGTAATTGACACCTGGGACGGCCGCGGCGGCGGCAACAACGTGGGCGGCAGCGTGAACATGGCCGCCGGCGAAAAAACTACCATCAAGCTCGAATATTACGACGAGGATGGCGACGCCCGCGTGGAGCTGCAGTGGATTCCGCCCGGCCAGGGGCCCCAGATTATTCCCTCCGACCATCTCTACCCGCTGGGCTCCCCGATGACGCCCGACCCGGTGGTCGCCAGCACGCCGGTGCCCAAAGCGGCGGTCAAGCCTACTCCGGCGCCGAAGCCGGCGGCTGCTACAGCGGCCGTAGCGCCCAAAGCAACTCCGGCTGCCCCAGCCCAAACCGCACCCGCGCCGGTAGTAGCCGCTGCCCCGGCCGCGAAGCCGGCCAAAACCAAGCCGGTGCCCGTGCCGAAGCCCGCCCCCGAACCCAAGCCCGAGCCGGCCGCCCCGGTCGTGCTGACGCCGGGCGTGTATACGCTCACGGTGCGCTCCAGCGGCAAGGCCCTCGAACTGGTAGACGAAACGCGTAACACCCGGCTGCCTGGTCAGGCCGCCGGCCCCCGGGTAGCCTCGCAATGGCGGGTGGAAAATGCCGGCAACGGCAACTACCGGCTGATGGTGCCGGGTGGCAATAAGGTACTCGAAGTGCTGGGCAGCTCGACTTCCAACGGCGCGCAGCTGGAGCTGTGGCCCTATTACAGCGGCAACAACCAGATCTGGGAGATGGAAGACGTGGGCGAGGGCTACTTCAAGGTTATCGCCAAGCACAGCCGCAAAGGCCTGACCTATAAGGATTCGCTCGACGGTGGGCTGCAGCAGTGGCGCTACTCGGGCAAGGAAAACCAGCAGTGGAAGCTGACGCCCGTGGAGGAAAAGTCGCCGCCGCTGCTGGCCAACGCCGGCAACGTGCCCGCCATTGGGGCCAACAAGATGAGCGTGTACCCGAACCCGAGCAACGGCGTGCTGCAGATGGCCTACCAGCTCAACCAGGACATGCCGCTAGGCTGGGTGCTCTATGACCAGCGCGGTATTGCCGTGAAAGTGTCGGACTACCGCCGGCAGACTTCCGGACCGCACCACCAGACGCTCGACTTCTCCAGCCTGCCCGCCGGCGACTATAACCTGAACCTGACCGTAGGCGCGACCACCACCAAGCAGCAGCTGCTGATTCGCCGCCCTTCGGCCGAGGCGCCGCCGGTGCAGGAAGCCGCGAAGTAGGTTTTAAACGTTATAAAAAAGCCGCTCCGTGCAAAACGGAGCGGCTTTTTTTGTGGGCAGGATTGGGATTAACCTAGCTCCGGCATCTGCGCCCAGAGCCGCTCAAACTCCTCGGTGTAGCGGCGCACTACGGCCCTATCGTCGGTGATGAGCAGGTTTTCCATGTTGTAGAGGGCCGCCGAGCGGGTCCAGTTGTAGCTGCCGGTGAGCACGCGGCGGTTGTCGGCCACGGCAAACTTGTGGTGCATGTGGTCGGCAGTGCGGTCAATGCGGGTGGGCAGGCCGGCAGCTTGCAGCTGCTCGATATCGGAGCCTTTGTCGTAGAGCTTGTCGTTGTCGGTGAGCAGGCGCACGGCAACGCCGCGGCGGTGGGCCTGCAGCAGCGCGGCCGTAATCCGGTCATCAGAAATCGTGAACACGCACACGTCCAGCCGGTGGGCGGCCCGCCCGATAAACTGCCGGATGGCGTTTACGCAGGCCTCGCCGGGGCTAAAGAAAACCTCCGTGTGCGGAATCGTGCCTTGCTCGCCGGAGGGCACCACCATGGGCAGCAGCAGGGCGCTGGCCGCCTCCAGCCACTCGATGGCGGCCTTATCCTGAAACGAGTTGAACCGCTCCCGGGCCAGGGTAAACACCTGATGACGCAGCTGCTCCAGGGCCGCACCCTGCTGACCGTGGTCGGCCAGGCGGCGGCGCAGGTCCTGGGCTTCGGCCGTCGTCATGGTGGAGTCGGCGAAGGAACGCTCGAAGTGGCGCAGCAGCGCGGCGGTATCGGCAGCGGTGGGTTGGGGCATGCGGGCTAAATTAAGGAAAGCTCCGGTAACTCGGCCCGTACCGGCAGCGCCGCCTGCACTACGCGCTGAGCCCGCAGCAGCGCCTCGGCGTAGGGCTGGTACAAGACCCGCTTCGGCAAGCCATCCGGCTGCAAGTCCGCATCCCAGAGGCCGGCACGGTGCCACTGGTCGAGGTGGTCCCAGTCGGGCCGGTCGACGATGGGGTAGAGGCAGGCCCCGAACAGCGGCACACCGGCCCGCAAGGCGGCGGCGCACTCCTTGCCAATCATGTCCATCCACAGGGGCCGGTCGATACCGGGGTGGCTGGTTTCGGTGAGCACTACCGGCCGGCCGTAGCGCTGCCAGGCGCGGGCCAGCAGAAAGCTCAGCGGGCGGAAGCGCGGGTCGTGGTCCTCATTGGCCCAGCGCAGCGTGACGTGGGGCTCCAGCTGCCACTGGTTGTCGTAGTAATAGTTGAAGCCCAGCAGATCCAGGTATTCCTCGCGGCCGCCGAGGTCGGGGCAGAGGCGGCCGGCCAGCATATCGACGGCCTGGTACTGGTTGCGGTCAAACTCCTTGGCCCGCTCGCGCTGGGTGCGGGTAGCGCCGGCGTGGGGCACGATGTGAATTAGCGGCTCGGTGGTCAGGATGCGGATGCCGGGGTCGGCTTCGCGCAGAGCGGCCACGCCTTCGATGTAGGCCCGCATCAGCCCGCGCTTCACTTCCCAGCCCTGGCCCACGCAGTAGGGCGAGGTGCCGCGCACGTCGCCGCCCAGCCAGCTCATGAAGCTCACCTCGTTGATGGGCGTCACGATGAGCACCTCGGTGGGGCGCTGCTGGCGGTAGAAATCCACGAAGGCCCGGCACAGGTGGGCAAAGCGGCGGGCAAACATGGGGTGCAGCGGCGTCAGGTCGTCGGGGTAGCCGAAGTGGCACAAATCCCAGATCTGCTGGATGCCGTGGCGCTTCCCGGCGTCGAGCAGCACCTGCACGGTGCTCCAGTCGTAGTGGTAGGGCGTTTTTTCCACCTGGCTCCAGCGGATTCCCTCCCGCACGGTGCGCACGTTGAACGGGCCGAGGTCTTGGTAGTCGGCGTCGAGCAGCTGCAGGTGGCCGGTAATGTTCAGAAAGTCAACGCGGTTGCCGAAGGCGTTGAGCTGGTCGGTGCATTCGTAGCCGCCCATCCAGAATGAGCGGAAAGGGTTGTCGGGCTGTAAGCGGTTGGAAGTGTCGGAGTAAGCCATGAGAGCAGTTTTCATACGTGAGCCCCCGACGCCGGGGCATCGGGGGTAAGCGGGCGGGCGGGAAACGGGTACTCAGAACGGAATCAGCGGGTTATTTCGGTTTGCCGCTGCTTGTGGCCAATGGATTTGGCCTCGATGAAAATACGCTTGAACTCCGGGTGCTTTACCCGGATGGCATCCTGGAGCCGGTCTACGGCCTCCTCTACTTCCACGGCCGTCAGGTGGCGCTTGAACTGCACGTCGAGGGCCAGCATCACGTCGGAGGGGCCCAGATAGGAGGTCAGGGGCGTGCGGATGGTGTCGACAGCGGCCTCCCCGCGGGAAATTTCGGCAATGGATTCCAGGATGGTGTCGTCTACGCCCTCGCCCACCAGCAGACCCTTGGTGCGGTATACCAGGAACACGGCCACCAGCATCAGCAGCAGCCCGATGGCAATGGAGGCGGCACCGTCGAGGGTGGGGTTGTTGTAGAGGTGCCCGAAAAATACGCCGGCCAGCGCCAACAGCAGCCCGACCAGCGCGGCCAGGTTTTCGAGCACCTGAGCGAAGGTTGAGGGGTCTTTGCTGGTGCGCAGCAGCTTCCACATGCCGGCGCTGGGGGCTTCCTCCATCATGGCCCGGATGGACAGGAAGGCCGCGAAGCCCTCAAACGCCACCGACAAGCCCAGCACAATGTAGTTCCACAGCGGGTCTTCCAGCGCCACGGGATGGTAGAGGTGCTGCACGCCCTCGTAGAACGACATGCCGCCGCCGATGGCAAAAATCAGCACGGCCACGATTAACGACCAGAAGTACAGCTCCTTGCTGCGGCCAAACGGGTGCTTGGCATCGGCGGGCTTCTGGCTTTGCTTCATGCCGTAGAGCAGCAGCCCACCGTTGCCAGTGTCGACGAGGGAGTGGATGCCCTCCGAAAGCATGGCCGAGGAGCCGGTGATGTAAGCGGCCACGAATTTGCTGACGGCAATGCCCACGTTGGCGGCAATGCCCCCGTAGAGGGCGAATTTGGAAGAGTTGGGGTTGGCCATAGAATACAGTTGCTGGCCTGCCTACGCAAGCGGGCCGGCCGGGGTTAGAAACCGCCAAGCTAGCGGTTCGGTGCCAGCCGGCCGCTCCCGCCGCCTTATTTGGCCGGCAGCGGCTCGGCCGGCAGGGTCTTGGGCTCGATGAAAATGCGCCGGAACTCGGGGTGCTGGGCCCGCACCGCGTCCTGCAGCCGCTCAACGGCCTGCTCGACCTGGGGCAAGCTTAGCTCGCGCCGAAACTGCACGTCGAGGGCCAGCACGGCGTCGGTGGGGCCCAGGTACATGGTGAGCGGGTTGCGGATCCGGGCCACGTCGGCGTCGGCGTCGGCCAGCGCGTTGAGGCTGGTCAGGATGGGCGCGTCCACGCCTTCGCCCACGATGAGTCCCTTGGTTTCGCGCAGCATAAAGATGGCCATGAAAATCAGCAGCAGCCCGATGGCCATGGAAGCCGCGCCGTCGAAGTAGAGATTCTGGAGCAAGTGCCCGAAAAATACGCCGGCCAGGGCAATGACCAGCCCGACCAGCGCCGCCAGGTCTTCGAGCAGAATGGCAAATACCGCCGGGTCCTTGCTGGACCGCAGCGCCTGCCAGAAGCCCTGCTTGCCCCGGGTTTTCTGGAACTCGCGGAAGGCCAGCGCGCAGGCAATGCCCTCAAACAGCATGGCCAGGCCCAGCACCCAGTAGTTCCAGGTGGGGTCAGTGAGAGGGGCGGGCTCCTGGATGTGCTCCCAGCCCTTGTAGAGCGACAAACCGCCGCCCACCGAAAACACCAGCACGGCCACGATGACGGTCCAGAAATACAGCTCCTTACTGTGCCCGAACGGGTGTTGGGCGTCGGCGGGCTGCTCACTGCGCTTCAGGCCCCACAAAATCAGCCCGCCGTTGCCGCTGTCGACGAGGGAGTGGATACCTTCCGAAAGCATAGCCGAGGAACCGGTGAAGAAAGCCGCCACGAATTTGGAAATGGCAATGGCTACATTGGCCCCGATGGCCCCGTACACGACCAGCTTAGAAGAGTTTCCCGCCATAATGAGTTGATTTGAGTACCCGGTGGTACGCGCCCCGCCCGGCCGGGTTCGGCCGCCGGAGCTGAACAATCTGCCGCGCCCCGACTTTTACGCCCCTATGACCAACCCCGCTACCGACTCTTCTGCCGCCCCCCAGCTGCGCCGCAACCTGGGCCTGGTGCAGGCCACGGCCCTGAACATGATTGACATGGTCGGCATCGGCCCGTTCGTGACCTTGCCGCTGGTAATGGGCATGATGGGGCCGTACTTCCTGCTGGCCTGGCTGGTGGGCGCGGGCCTGGCCATCGTGGACGGCATGATCTGGAGTGAGCTGGGCGCGGCCCACCCCGAGGCCGGCGGCTCCTACAAGTTTCTCAAGCTGGCCTACGGCGAGAAGAAGTGGGGCCGGCTGATGTCGTTTCTCTACGTGTGGCAGACGCTGGTGCAGGCCCCGCTGGTGGTGGCCTCGGGAGCCATCGGCTTCGCGCAGTACTTCAGCTACCTCGTGCCCCTCACGGCGTGGTGGCAGCCCAAGCTGGTGTCGGGGGTGGTGGTGCTGGCGCTTATGGCGCTGCTCTACCGCCGCATCGAGGACATCGGCAAGCTGGGCGTGATGCTGTGGGTGGGCGTGCTGGGCCTCATGGGCTGGCTGATTTTTGGGGGGCTCACCCACGCCGAGCACCCGGTAGCCTGGCTGCCGGCGGGCGGCTTTTCGGCCTTGCCGGCCCTGCTGCTGTCGGCGGCTATGGGGCAGGCGGCGGTAAAGACCATCTACTCCTACCTGGGCTACTACAACGTGTGCCACCTGGGCGGCGAAATCAAGAACCCGCAGCGGGTGATTCCGCGCAGTATCTTCCTGAGCATCCTGGGCATCATGGCGCTGTACCTGCTGCTCAACTGGAGCGTGGGCACGGTCATTCCCTGGGAGCAGGCCCAGCACTCGGAGTTTATCGTCAGCACCTTCGTGGAGAAGCTCTACGGGCCGGTTGCGGCGCAGTGGGCCACCGCACTGGTGCTGTGGGTGGCGTTTGCCTCGCTTTTCGCCGTGCTGCTGGGCTACTCCCGCATTCCCTACGCGGCGGCGGCCGACGGTGAGTTTCTGCCCCTGTTTGCCAAAACCCACCCCACCAAGCACTTCCCTCACGTCTCGCTGCTGATTCTGGGCGGGCTGGGGTTCGTGTTCAGCTTGCTGTTCCGGCTCGGCGAGGTCATCACCGCCATCTTGGCCATGCGCATTCTCGTGCAGTTCGTGGGGCAGGCCGTGGGGCTGGTGCTGCTGCGCCGCCACAACGGCGCGGCTCACCTGCCGTTCCGCATGCCGCTCTACCCGCTGCCGGTGGTAGTGGCAGTGATAGTGTGGCTGCTGATTTTCTGGAGCACCGGACCCACGTTCATGCTCTCGGGCCTCACCGTTATCAGCACCGGCGTCATCGTGTTTTTGCTCTGGAGCCGACGGCGCGGGCAGTGGCCATTCGAGAAAACCGCTGGTTAGGATTAGAATCCACGGTGCCGCACCTTATTTTTCATTTTCTAAAAATAAGGTACAATAATCCGGGAGCAGGTGGGTCGGCAGTTTCGCTTTTTGAAATTAGCGGGTCAGTAAAGCGATACTAATATGATGTTCGGCGGTTCAGGGAGAATCCGGCATCGCACGGCATCGGGCAGGCTTTCCAGAACTATGCACGGACTTCAGCCCAGCCACTTCTCGTAGCAGAAAAACTGCAGCCCCGGCCGGAACGCCAGCGTAATTTCGCCGGCGAAGCGGTAGCCCAGCTTCGGAAACAGCCGCTGGGTGGCCGCGTTTTCGGAGTTGGTATCTACCCGCAACGTGCGCAGGCCCTGCTGCCGGGCCAGGATTTCGGCCTGCTGCAGCAAGGCCGCCGCCAGCCCGTGGCCCTGCTGAGCGGGGTCCACGGCGAGGCGATGCACCACCAGCGCGGGCTCGGCAAAGTCCCAGTCGGCTTGGGCGTACTCGGGGTCCTGGTGGTTGTGGGTGAGGGCGGCCACGGCGGCCACGTGACCCTCCCGCTCGGCCAGCCAGAGGTGGCCCCGGGAAATATCCTCCCCGAACACCGCCGCGTTGGGGTAGTCGGTGGTCCACTGCTGGTTGCCGGCGGCCTGCATCAGCGGCACCACGCGGCGCACGAGGGCAAGAATGGCGGGCAAGTCGGCGACGGTGGCGGGGCGGAGAAGCATGGGAGTAAGGCGTAAGCAGGCCCCAAACATACCACCTCAGCCGAAAACCGCCGTTCGAAGCCAGCGCCTGAAACGCCAACAGGGCGGACCCAGCGGGGCCGACCTGTTGCTA
>Ga0247729_10000181_pt1 | contig 30165 bp, 23 predicted proteins | sample UWRJL133311R2_FD_180958 | JGI IMG/M metagenome (GOLD analysis project Ga0247729, IMG submission 180958) | Plant litter microbial communities from Arlington Agricultural Research Station in Wisconsin, United States - UWRJ-L133-311R-2 | ecosystem: Environmental > Terrestrial > Plant litter >... | reverse complement strand
TCCTGCAGTCCCGCCGCTACCGCGTGCGTGGGAACGACCACGGCATCCGCGTATTTGTGCGCACGCTTGGCCATCGACTTGTACCAGCCGAGGCGGCGCGGGGTGAGCGCCTCCGGGTTGGTCCACGGAACGACGTCGTGGACCGTGACGACGACCTGCTCGCCGTGATTGTTGACCCGGTCGTGCCGCGAGAGCGGAGCGAACAGCCCGGTGGCGTGCAGCATGCCGGTGCCGGGCAGGCGGGTGAAGCCGTGCTGCCAGGCGAGCTCGAGCTCGCGCCGGGCGAGGGTGGTCTTGTGCAGTCCGGCGAGGCCCGGGAGCAGGGTGTCGATCAGCTCGTAGTCGGCGTCGGTGGACGCCGACACGATGCCCTCGACGTCACAGCCGAGCGGGGCCGTGCGGATGAGTTCCCGCGTCAACTCTTCGGTGTACCGACCGATGCCGCCGGGGATGGGGGCGACGATCTGATCGACGATCACGCGCAGAGTCGTGGTCATGGTGCTCCAATGTGATTGTCGGTGCTGTCCGATTCCCCACCAGGAGTTTACCCGTGGCCGCCAAGGGCTTTACGGGGTGATCGCGCCAGCCGCCGCAGCCTCGGCGAGTGCCTCGCGCCAGTCGCGCATCGGCGTGAGCCCCGCGGCCGTCCACGCGTCGTGGCCGAGCACCGAATAGCTCGGTCGAGGCGCCGGGCGCACGAACTCGGCGCTGGTCGTCGGCAGCACACGCGCCGGGTTGAGGCCCGCTTCGGCGAAGATCGCCTGGGCGAAACCGAACCAGGTCGTCTCGCCGCTGTTGGTGCCGTGGTAGATGCCGGCGGGGGCATCCGAATCGAGCATGGCGACGATCTGGGCGGCCAGGTCGCCGGTCCAGGTCGGCTGGCCACGCTGGTCGTCGACGACCGAGACGGTGTCGCGGCCGGCGGCGAGCTTCACCATGGTCTTGGCGAAGTTAGGTCCACCGGCGCCGTAGAGCCAGGCAGTGCGCACGATGTACGTGCCGTCTGGGTGGGCTTCGAGGGCGAGGCGTTCGCCCTCGCCCTTGGTGCGGCCGTAGGCGGAGATAGCGCCTCGAGGGGTGTCCTCGGCGTACGGCGCCGTAGCGCTGCCATCGAAGACGTAGTCGGTCGACACCGTCACGAGCTTCGCGCCGATCTCGGCTGCCGCGATCGCGAGATTCTGCGGACCGAGAGCGTTCACTGCATAAGCGAGATCTTCATTACTCTCTGCGTCGTCGACCTTCGTGTACGCGGACGCATTGATGATCACGTCGTGCCCAGCCACCGCCGCGCGCACCGCGTCGAGGTCGGTGACGTCGAGATCCGCGCGGCCGAGCGCCGTCACCTCCTGCCCATCGAGGGCGGTCTGCAGGTCGTGGCCGAGCTGGCCGTTGGCGCCGGTGATGAGGTAGCTGGTCATCATCCCATTATGCTTTCGACACATGTCTCCCGCTGACGGGTACCGTGTCGGCGAACCGCGGGTTCGCCCTCTGTGGTCGTCGCGCCTGGGAGCACTCATCGGTTTGCGCAGCACGCATTACATCGCTTTGGGGATCTCCGGCATCCTGTTGCTGATCATCGGTCGCGACCAGTGGTTCATCGCCGACGATTGGTCGGTATTGGTGTTCCGACTCGATGGTGCCGCGATGGCACCGCATGTCGGGCACTGGAACCTGATTCCCGCGCTGGTGTTCCGAGTGTTCCGGACCGTCTTCGGGCTGGGCAGCTACCTGCCGTTTCTCGCCCTTGCAATCGTCGCCCACCTCGCCGTGGTCACTCTCGTCTGGCGCATCCTGCTGAGGGTGGGGGTGCTGCCCTGGTTGGCGACTCTGCTCGGGGTGCTGATTACCTTTCTCGGTGCGGGGGCGGAGGACATCCTCTGGGCATTCCAGTTCGGCTTCATGGGGGCTGTCGCACTCGCTCTGCTCGTGATGGTGCTGGTCGATCGAGAGAGGCTGACCTGCCTCACGATCGTCGTGATAGTCGTGGCGGCGGCGATCGCGCCGATGTTCTCTGGAACGGCGATTCCGGTCTTGGTGGCGGCGGGAGTCGTGGCAATCGTGCGACATCCGTCGTGGAAGACCGGCCTGCTGTTCGTGCCGACGGCGGGCCTCTACGTCGTCTGGCATTTCACCGCCGGCTCGGCCTTCTCAGGGCCGCCGGGAGGGTATCCGGGGCTCGACGACTGGAAGGGCTTTGGTGCCTACACCGCGCTCATGTACGTGGGAGGGCTGGGGCGGCTGTTCCCCGTGCTCGTCTTGGGCGCGATCCCGGCGGTCGCGGTCGCGGTCTGGTTCGTGCTCAGTGTGCGACGCGGTGTCCTCGGGCGGGCGCTGATGGCATACGCGCTCGTGGTGGGTTCGGTGGTGTTCGCCCTGCTCACCGCATATTCGAGGCTCGCGCTCGGGCTGAGCGGCGCGGCCGGTCAACGCTATGCCTACGTGACCGTGCTGCTGCTGCTCCCGGCGATCGCCCTGCTTCTCGACCGATCGCGGGGCATCGCGAAGCCCATTCGATCGACGGTGGTGGTCGGGCTGGTACTTCTCGTCATCGGATTCAACTTTACGGCGCTGGTCGGTCAGGCGAATTTAGAGGCGCTGCGTGAGCTGTCGAGCGAGCGACGGATCGATGCCGATCTCGTTGCACTCATCGAACGCCCTACAGCTGCAACATTGCTCAACACACCGACTGACCCGATATGGGCGCCCGATCTGCTCGGAAGCGACCTGCTCGCACTGTATCGGGCAGGTCGCTATCCCTCGCCGTAACGGTCGGACTTAGCCGAGCGCGGCACGCTCCTTGAGCGGCTCCCACCACGCGCGGTTCTCGCGATACCACTGCACGACGTCCGCGAGGCCCTGCTCGAACGGAACCTGCGGCTCGTAGCCGAGCTCGGACTGGATCTTGGAGATGTCGACGCTGTAGCGCAGGTCGTGGCCGAGGCGGTCCTGCACCCGGTCGACGTAGGACCAGTCCTTGCCGGTCGCCTCGAGCAGCAGCTCGGTGAGCTCCTTGTTGGTGAGCTCGGTGCCACCACCGATGTTGTAGATCTCGCCCGCCTGGCCGCGGGTCAGCACCATCGCGATGCCGCGGGTGTGGTCATCCACATGCAGCCAGTCACGGATGTTGTTGCCCTCGCCGTACAGCGGAACGTGCTTGTCGTCGATGAGGTTCGTGACGAACAGCGGGATGACCTTCTCGGGGAAGTGGTACGGCCCGTAGTTGTTCGAGCAGCGGGTGATCGACACGTTCAGGCCGTGCGTCCGGAAGTAGCTTCGAGCGAGCAGGTCGCTGCCCGCCTTCGATGCGGAGTACGGGGAGTTCGGCTCCAACGGACGTGTCTCGTCCCACGAGCCCTCGGCGATCGAGCCGTAGACCTCATCGGTGGAGACGTGCACGAAGCGCTTGAGGTTGGCGCGGAGCGCAGCATCCAGCAGCCGCTGCGTGCCGAGCACGTTGGTCTCGACGAAGATGCCGGAGTCGCGCACCGACCGGTCGACATGCGACTCGGCGGCGAAGTGCACGACGGCGTCGACGGTCGGCAGCAGCTGGTCGAGTAGCTCAGAATCGCGGATGTCGCCCTTGACGAAGGAATACCGCGGCGAGTCGGCGACGGGGGCGAGATTCTCGAGGTTGCCCGAGTAGGTCAGGGCGTCGAGCACTACGACCTCGGCTCCTTCGAGGCCGGGATAGGCATCCTGAAGGGTGCGACGGACGAAGTTGGAGCCGATGAAACCGGCACCGCCGGTGACGAGGATTTTCACGAAGAGAGCTGCTTTCTATTCCGGATCTCAAGGAGTTTATCGGTCCGCGATTCGAGCGACCCAATACGGGCTTCGTCATGAAGCCCCTTTCCGGCCTACGCCCTGCAGGGGGCGAGGTTCTCGACGTCGGGGGTGAGGGAGCCGGATCCGCCGAGCAGGGTGATGGTCTCTGCTCGATAGCTGTGGATGTCCTGGAGAACTGCGGGTGGGATGCAGTCGGAGGGTACAACGTATAGTGGTGCGCCGATGGATCCGGCGATGGCTGCTCCGGCGAGGGCGTCGGGGAACTTGAGGCCGGTGGCGATGAAGACGTCGGTGGCATCGTGGAAGCCGTCGAGGTTGATGTTGCGAGAGGCTTCGAACCGGTCTGCACCGGAGATCCGATAGGCGCCGCCCGGCCAGTTCATCGATTGGGCCGAAGTCAAGATCCCTTCGGACACGGAATTGGGGCCGCCGGCGACGACGACGTCATTGGGATGAAGTCCCGTGAGAGCGGTCTTCGATGCGTCATCGAGGCTCTGAGCGCTTCCGTCGATCAGGAGAACTGCGTCCCCTGATGCGCCAGCGGCGGCACTGGCGGAAAGGGCGTCGGGGAAGTTGCGCCCGGTCGCCAGGTAAACCCGATCTCCCGGCTCGTCACCGAACGCCAAGTCGACGAGCCTACGGGACACCTCGTAGCGATCAGCGCCGCCGATACGTGTCACCTGTGCCGAGCGCGGCACGAATTGTGCCAGTTGGACGAACACGTGTTCGCTCACTGAGGCAGGGCCACCCACGACAATGATTTTGTCAGGGCTCAGTCGCCTCAGCTCGGTGGCAACGGCCGACGGCAATTGGTCTGGCAGCGTGAGCAGGAGCGGTCCGCCGTCATTGGCCGCCGCAGGGGCGGCGCTGAGGGCATCCGGGTAGTCGGTGCCCTTCGCGATGTAGACGACAGGAACGTGGAGCGGTGTCGCGCTGTCCGGGAACGCTGACTGCGAGAGAGCCACGGCCACGTCGTACCGCGTTTCGCCGCCGATGCGTCCGACGTCAGGTGTTACATCGGCGTACACGAGTGGAAGCGCGATCCAGGTATTCGCTCTGTCGGCGAATTCCTGTCGCAGGCGAGCCGCGTTATCGTCGTCGGCCCAATCGCCTCCACGACGAGGAACCGTGAAGGTCAGAGATTTCGCGTCTGACGCGACGACGAGATCTAGGTCGGCGCCGAAAATCCCCACATCGCTACGAACCTCCCCCGTGGGATCCTTCGGTGACGTCAGCGTGCCGGTGGGGCCGCTTCTGAAGATCGGCTGGTCGGAAACCACGGTGATAATCTCGCCCGGGTGAACGACGGGTCGATCATTCGAAAAGAACGAATATCCCGCCGAAGAGAAATTTGCTTTGTTCAAAGCAAGGTCAAAGTTCACTATCGGATCCGGAGTCTGCCCGGGCACGGTCGGAAGGCTATAGCCGTAGTACTGGAGATCGACGGCGTCTTTCTCACCAGCGGTCGGTCGGCCGCTGACGGTGACGGTGAAACTGGTCTGTCCCGCGGCGAGCCCAAGGGATGCGGCGGAGAAATCTACTGCAACGCCGTCATTCGGAACGGATTTCAGGAGCGTGCTTGATCCGTCGGGCGAATGCGAGACCGAGATGTCCAAGGTCGTGACATCGAGCGCGGCCAGTTCCGCAGGGAACGATAAATGAATCGTCTGTGCGGGGGAGGACACCCGAGCTCCGGAGTACGCCGCATACTGCCGCAGCGCGAAATCGGCGGCGTTGGCGGTGATGGTCAGCCCCGATGAGGCAGATGCCGATGTTGGGACCCCAGAAATGAGTGTCGCGCAGAGCAGCGCAACCGCGGCGGTGATGGGCAACAGGCGAGAGGTCATGGTCGAGGTCACGTCTATCCGTTCTTCGGGAGCAGCGACGCGTCTGCGAAGCTGAGCAGTTCTAGATGGTGGTGGAGGGGTGCGAAAGGTCGATTCGGCGCTATCAAGGGTGGCCGGGCAGGGACTCGCATGCGATGTGGTCGCCGTCTTGGTCAAGCATCGCGATATCCCCGTAGTCCGGGTAGTACGTGTCGAACCACGCCTGAGCCGCCGGCCAGGTGCTGAAGTCGCCGCAGTTCTTCGAGTCTCCCGGGTTCGACGGCTTCGGCGGAGGCGGGGGAGAGGCACAATCTACGTGGACTGAGCGGCCGTAGATCTGAGATCCCCTGTACGAGACGGTGAATAGGCCGTCCGTATCCTCAGCGAAGGCGATCAGACTGCTGAATGTCTGCGTTCCGTTCGCAGCCGCGGTGACCGCGCCACCTGTATTAACACCGACTCCAGAATACGCAAAATGCAGCTCGGCATCGAAGTCGTTCGGGTTGACGATCGTTGCAGAGAGGCCCATTGGGCTGCCGCACGAGTATGACGCGCTGGCGGAGATCGGATTCACGCATTCGGTGAGTGACTCGACTGCAGGGCTGACGGAGTTGGGACCACCGAGGATCGTGATCGTGGCGGGGTTGAGAGCGACAATGTCTTGATAGGTGTGTTGCGGCACGCAACTCGTGGGGACCTCGTAAAGCGGTGCATGGTCGCGACCGGCAAGAGCGGCGCCAGCCAGCGCGTCCGGGAAGTTCGTGCCTGTTGCGATAAAGACGTTCGGCGCCGTCGAAAAGGTGTCGTGATTGATGTTTCGCGAGGCTTCATAGCGGTCCGCGCCTGACAGCCGGTCCGAGCCACCGGGAAGCGAGAGTGCCGAGAGCGTCGCCTCGATTCCGACCGACACCGAGTTGGCTCCACCGGCAATGCGCGCGTCGTACGGGTGCAATGACTGTATGAGCGTTGTCGTCGCCGCCGTGAAAGACGAGTCTTTTCCCGGCACCAGTACGACCGCAGCTCCGCGGGTGCCCGCGGCAGCGCTCGCCGACAGCGCATCGGGGAAGTTAGCTCCCGTGGCGACGTACACCCTGGTCACACCGGTGTCGCCGAAAGCATAGGAGACGACGGCGCGCGATGCGTCATATCGATCGGCACCGGCGAGCCGTACGATTGACGGCGCGAAAGTCGACAGTTTGTCGAACACCTGCGGCTGGATCGACGCAGTGCCGCCGACGACGACGATCTTCTGCGGACGGAGTCGGGTCAGTTCTGCAGCAACCACGGCGGGCACGTCACCAGGGCGAACGAGCAACAGGGGTCCGCCGGCTGCAGATGCTGCCGGCGCGGCGCTGAGCGCGTCCGGATAGTCGGTGCCCTTGACCACGTATACGACCGGCACGCCAGGATCAAAATTCTGTGCGTTGACCGCGGCCTCATACCGGTCTGCCCCGCCATAGCGGACGACGGCCGGGCTCGACACTGCGGGAGCCGGCGCGGTCTCGGCAGCGGCGGAACGGAGTCCGAACGGCAGGGCAACGCTGACCGAAACAGCGAGGGACAAAATCGACAGCGCACCGACCAGCGGCCAGACATGGGAGCGAGCACGGCGAGTCAAGGGCATCCGATCGGGTGGCGTGGGCCACGAGTCTGGCGCCGCTCGTCATCCTATGAGCGAGATTGACCCGCGGGAGACGCTCACCGCGCCCCAAAACTGGGGGTACCTCACCTAACCGCGGAGGGGAGTCAGTGATGCCCGGGGTGCCTGGTGAGCGCCGCCGCACGGAGCCGAAGCCCGACGGTGAGCGCGGCTCGCACAGGGAAAAGATACCAGCGGGAATATTTTCTGGACAGGAAGCGTCGAGCACTCTCATGATGAGCGATGATCATTCGCGCCGAATCGCTCGTCGTCGCATGGGCCCCGGTGTGAGTGACCACGGCGGCAGGTTCGTACATGTTCTTGTACCCCGCACGCCCTAGGCGATACCCCAGGTCCACGTCTTCGAAGTACATGAAGAAGGCTGAGTCGAAGCCGCCGATCTCGGCGAAAGCATCGCGACGGACGAGCAGACATGACCCGGAGAGCCAGCCGGCCTCACGCTGGGCGGGCGAGTAATCGGCGTCGCGGCGATATGCCCGCGTCCACGGGTTCGACGTCCACACGTTCGCGAAGATCGCATGGCCGATGCCGGTGCGCAGCGAGGGGATGGCGCGGGCCGACGGATAGGTCTCCCCCTTCGGAGTGAGCACGCGGGGCCCAATCGCGGCGATCTTCGGATCGGTCGAGGCGGCATCCAGAAGTGTGTCGACCGCACCGATGCCGAGCTCGACGTCTGGGTTGCTGAGAAGCACCCACTCGATCGCAGGATCGAGCGCGGCGACCGCAGCATTGAGCCCACCGCCGTACCCGAGATTGTCATCCATCGGCAGGTAGGAGGCGCCGCGAGAACCCGCGATCTGCTCGATGGTGCCGTTGGCCACAGGGCGGTTGTCTGCGATCACGACGGCAAGCGCACGTGTGCTCGACCGCGGGACGGAATCGAGGAACCGAGCAAGCACATCCTCGGAGCCGTAACTGACAGTTACGACGCCGACGGCGGGAACTGGGACGTGCGCGGCGACAGAGGACATGACTCGGTCATCCTACTTTGCCCTATCTGTCAACGTGCTCCGGGCAATATGTACTCATCGGCTGCTCCGCCGTCATACAGAACCCGAACTGTAGGATGGCATCCGTGCAAATTCGAGAACTCTCCATTCCCGACTCCTACGAGATCACCCCGATACACAGGGCGGATGACCGCGGCGTGTTCTTGGAGTGGTACCGGTTCGACCTTCTCGAGGCCGCGGTGGGCCACTCGCTCGACCTTCGTCAGGCGAACACGTCTGTGTCGAAGCGTGGCGTCGTCCGCGGCATCCACTTCGCGGACATCCCGCCCGGGCAGGCGAAGTATGTGACTGCTACCCGCGGAGCGGTAATCGACTACGTGATCGATATCCGGGTCGGATCGCCGACGTTCGGCAAGTGGGACTCGGTGCGTCTCGACACTGTCGATCGCCGGGCGATCTACCTCGGTGAGGGGCTTGGACATTGCTTCGTCGCTCTCGAAGACGACTCGACCGTCAGCTATCTCGTCACCGACACCTATAACGCCGATCGTGAGCACGGGATCAACCCGTTGGACGATCAGATCGGGCTTGTCTTCCCCGCGGAGGCCGGGGAGCTGCTGCTCTCCCCAAAGGACATCGAGGCTCCATCGCTAGCGGATGCCGCGGACTCGGGCCTCCTCCCGAAATGGGAGGACGTCCGTGACCGGTACGCGACGCTGAACGCCCGACCGAGGGTGGGTGGGTGATCGTGCGCGGAATCATTCTCGCGGGAGGCTCGGGAACTCGCCTGTGGCCGATAACCAGGGGCATCTCCAAGCAGCTGATGCCGATTTACGACAAGCCGATGATCTACTACCCCCTGTCGACACTCATGATGGCCGACATTCGCGAGATCCTGATCATCACCACACCCGAGTACAACGCCCAGTTCAAGGCGCTTCTGGGTGACGGCTCCGACCTGGGCATCCGCCTGGAGTACGCGGTGCAAGCAAGCCCAGACGGCCTCGCCCAGGCATTCCTCATCGGTGAGGAATTCATCGGCGGGGAGAGTGTCGCGCTCGTGCTCGGCGACAATATCTTCCACGGAGCTGGCCTCGGATCGTCGTTGCGCGGAAACGGCGAGATCAACGGAGCAAGGATCTTCGCGTATCACGTCAGCAATCCGAAGGCCTATGGCGTCGTAGAGTTCGACGAGTCGTTCGCCGCGGTCTCGATCGAAGAGAAGCCGATCAAGCCCAAGAGCAACTACGCCGTTCCCGGATTGTACTTCTACGACAATTCCGTCATCGAGATCGCAAAGTCCATCGAGCCAAGCGCGCGCGGAGAACTCGAGATCAGCACGGTCAATGAGCGGTACCTCCAAGGCGGAGCCCTGCAGGTACAGGTGCTGGACCGAGGCACTGCCTGGTTGGACACCGGCACATTCGATTCCATGATGCAGGCGTCCGAGTACGTCAGAGTGATCGAGGATCGTCAGGGTTTTAAGATCGGCTGTATCGAGGAGATCGCCTGGCGGGCCGGATGGATCGACGACACCCAGCTTGCGCGCCTTGCAACGCCGCTGGCCAAGAGCGGATACGGCGCCTATCTGCAGGAGCTGCTCGCAGCATCCGAGGCCTGAGAACGCATGGAGAATAGGCGACGAATCCTGATTGTCGGCCGCGGAACGGCCGGCCGTGCGTTGGCCTCGGACGTCGCCGAGCGTGGAAACATCGTCGTCGGGTTCCTCGACGACTTGTCGACGAATCCGGACGTGCTCGGAACGCTCGAAGAAGTTAACTCCGTCATTAGGTCTTCGGCTGCCGAGGCTGTGTACTTCGCGATTCCTTCGGCAGACGCGCGACGGGTACGGGAGTTCATCAACGCGATCGAGATCGATGAAGTCGAGGTTGCGATCATCCCGCGCACCTATCAGATCCTCACCAAAGAGGTCGTCGATATCGACGACCTCACCGACGTGGATGTGCTCGATCTCGTGGGACGGAAGCCCGTCAAGCACGACCTGGTCTCCTCCACGAAATTCATCGAGGGCAAGACGATCCTGGTCACCGGAGCTGCCGGCTCGATCGGATCGCGCCTGGTCGAACAACTGGCCGCGATGTCGCCGGCGAAGTTGGTGTGCGTTGACTGGTGGGAGAACGGCATGTTCTTTCTCCAGCAGGCGTTCGAGAGTCGAAATGACATCAGCTTTCACATCGCCGACGTGAAGAACGCGAAGGTGATGGATCGGATTTTCGCCCAGTATCACCCCGATGTCGTCTTCCACGCTGCGGCCTACAAACACGTACCACTCATGCAGGCCAACCCCATCGAGGCGGTCAACAACAACGTCGGGGGGACGCAGAACGTGCTCGCTCTCGCTGGGCAGTACAGGGCGGCCAACGTGGTCTACGTCTCGACTGACAAGGCGGTGAATCCCGTCAACGTCATGGGGGCCACTAAACGGCTGGGTGAATTGCTTCTCCAACGGACGGCGCTGGAGTTTCCACGCACTCGGTTCAATGCTGTCCGCTTCGGCAACGTGATTCAGAGCAATGGCAGTGTGATGCAGATCTTCCGATCTCAGATCGCGCGAAAGTCGCCGTTAACCGTCACCCATCCCGACGTCACTCGATTCTTCATGACCATCGACGAGGCGAGCCAGCTCATCATCCAGTCGGCAGTGATCGGGCGGGCGAGTGAGACGTTCGTTCTCGACATGGGGGAGCCCGTCAAGATCCTCGATCTCGCCAAGAGCCTGGTCAGGGTCGTCGACCCCGACCTGCAGATTGAGATCACCGGGCTACGGCCAGGGGAGAAGATGTTTGAGGAGTTGAGCTATTCGCCCGAGGATGTCGACCGCACCACGAACGCGAAGATCTTCACCGTTAGGGAGCAGAGCTCCACCGACGATGACGAGCTGTTCGAACGCGTCGATGAATTGCTGGCGAAGAGCCGGGACTACGTCCTGACTGCGCAGGATGCCGTCGCCCATCTTCGCTCCCTCGGTTTCGCAATCAAGTGACTCTGCTCGTCACGGGTGGTTCCGGTGCTCTCGCCAGCTCGCTGAGGGCGGTGCTAGGAGCGACCGCTGACGTCACGTGGGCCGTGTCGCCGCGAGCTGATCGGCTCGGGGAGCGCGACGTTCGCCTGGACGTGACGGACCGCCTCGCAGTGGATGCGCTGCTCGAGGATGTTCGGCCGACCGCGATCATCCACCTCGCTGGCCTTGTCGGTGCTCGCTGCGAGTCGGACTACGAGACCGCGGTGGCGGTGAATGTAGGAGGGGTGCGAAACATCGCTGGCGCGGCCGAAGTATATGGAGTGGGGCGCGTCGTGCTCGCCTCGACGGCAGCCGTCTACGGGACCTCCTACCATGCACCGGCTGCCGAAAACGCTCCGATCGACGCCGTCAGCGCGTACGCGAAGACCAAGTACGCCGCCGAGTTGGAGCTCCAGTCGTCAGCCGTCCAGTCCGTGGCCCTCCGCATCTTCAACGTCTTCGGATCCACGGTGCCGAATTCGATCGTCTCGAAACTTCTTAGATCCTCGCCCGGGCGGCCGACAGTCATGTTCGGGCTGGAGGGGTACGTGCGCGACTACGTGCACGCCCATGACGTTGCGCGCGCTCTGCTGCTGTCGGTTGATGTCACCATCGAGAGTCACCACGAATGTTTCAACGTGGGGTCGGGTGTTCCCATCGACAACGGCACGCTGCTCAGCGTGCTCGGTGACCTCGGCACGGTCCACGCCCGAGTGGAGCCCGCTCAGTCCAGCTACAGCTGTGCCGACACCACCAGAGCGGGCTCTGCGCTCGGATTCAGCACCTGCCTCAATCTTGCGGACGCGCGTCTCTGACTCGGCGAGTAAACTCGATGCGTGCGATTGAAGCGTTGGACCCGCAAGCGAGCAAAATACATCATGCGCCAGCGGCTCCTAGCGGGGAGGTTCCGCCGGTTCAGCACGACGTGGGCGCCCCAGACGAATGACGAGGCACGCGTCCTTATTTGCCTGTGGAATCGTCCAGCCCGCATCCACGACATCCTCACGATGCTCGATGGCCAGGAATTCGCCGCGGGCGTCAGGCTGTACCTGTGGAACAACAAGCGTGAGCACCTCCGCACGTACCGGAAGGCCATAGCCGAGTTCGCTCCCGTCGGTTCGCTGAGGGGTGTCGAGCTCGCCCAGTCCCCGTACAACGTGGGATCGATCGGGCGCTTTTACTGGGCCCGCCTGATCGCGAGACGTTACCCAGGGGGGCCGGTCATCATCCTCGACGACGATCAGGACGTCGAATCGACCTTCGTCGACCGCGCAATCGGGTCGTATGATCCTCAAAGCGTCACCGCATGGTGGGCGTGGACCATCGTGGGCGACCGGTACTGGGAGCGTCGGGAGGCAGGTCCGCACGACGTCGTAGACCACATCGGCCCCGGCGGCTCGGTCATGCCGTCAACGATATTCGCCGACGATTCCTTCTTTACCGGTATCCCCGATCGGTTCGGGCTGCTCGACGATATCTGGCTCTCGTACTTCGCGAAGACCCATGGACTCTCGCTGGCGAAGCTGGACCTGCGGATCGAGTTCGTGATGGATGAGACGAACCAGTTCCACGGACAGATCGATATCAAGCCTGCGTTTTACGACTATCTATACAACAACGCCGAAGCCTAGGGGGCGGTATGATCCACGAACTCAGGTTCTGCATGGATCGTGCCGACGGCCAGCTTGTAGTCGGGGACGTTGAACGATGTCGCCTGAGGGAGATCGTGCAGGTGTCGACCCGAGCTATCCATGAGCGAGATGTTGGCAAAGTACTTGCCCGGACCGAAGCGGACGTCTCGGAGGATGAACTCGACCTCGCGGTCCCCATGGAGAGGTGTCAGGTGGACGCCGAGTCGCTTGCTCGTCGTGCCGTAGACGATCTGACCCATCGAATTGTCGATCTGGAGCGCACACATCCAGTCCGTCACGGGGAGTTCGGCCTCAAGCCGGACGCGCACTGAAAGGTCCGAGCCAGGCTCGATGGGCTCGCCGACCCCTCCGTTGACGGCACTGATCGCTGCCGAGGCCACGTGTCCCTCGGGGAGCGCCTTCTTCGGGATGGTCGATGCCGCTTCCTGGGCGACCCGCCGCTCCTCGAGGTTGTCGCGGAAGGCAGCGACCGCACCCGCAGGATCCCCATCGAACTCGACGACGCCGCGATTGAGCAGCACCGCTCGGTCGCACAACTCAACGACCAGTCCGAGGGAGTGGGTCACCAGGATGATGGTGCGGCCCTCCTGCTGGAAGGTTCGGATGGTGTCGAGACATTTGCGCTGGAACGCCTCGTCGCCGACGGAGAGCACCTCGTCGACGAGCAAGAGATCGGGATCGGTGTGCACGGCGACGGCGAACGCCAGGCGGACGTACATGCCCGAGGAATAGAACTTGACTTGCGTGTCGATGAAATCACCGATTCCGGCATAGTCAAGAATCTCGGGGAACCGCTCCTCGGTCTCTGTTCGCGACAGGCCGAGGATGGCCGCGTTGAGGAACACATTTTCACGGCCGGTGAGATCGGGGTGGAAGCCGGCGCCCAGTTCGAGCAGGGCTGCTAGTCGTCCGCGGCGTTCGACCGTACCTATCGTCGGTTCGATGATGCCGCCGATGACCTTGAGAAGCGTACTCTTGCCCGAACCGTTGTGCCCGATGAGGCCGACGGTCGTGCCCGCCTTTATCGTGGTGCTCACTCCCCCAAGGGCCCAGAACTCCTCGCGATGATTTCTTCCGAGCCGGCCGAAGGTCACGAGTCGCTCTTTCAGAGAATTGTCTTTGCGCACTACGAAGCGCTTCGCGACATCGTTGATGCGGACTACATCGGGAGAGGTCATCACAGCTCCTGTGCGAAGTTTCCCTGGAGTCGTGCGAAGACCCGCTGGAAAACAAGAAGAAAAACGATCCCGACAACAAACGCAATCGCAAGTCTCAGGAGTAAGAAATCAGGGTAGGCCACGGCGTCGTGACCTTTTACCCACATTGCTCGTTGGAAGCCGAGCACCGCTAACGTGATGGGATTGTCGGTGTAAATCTGAAGGAGGATTCCTGAGCCGAGGATCGCCTTGGCTTGCTGCCATGCATAAACGATCGGCGATGCCCAGAGCAGAATCAGCAGCAAGACTTCGACCAGATACTGCACATCGCGCAGATATACGTTGACCGCGGAGAGTAGTAGGCCGAAGGCTGTGCCCCAAACGACGATCACCAGCAGCGCTGGGAAAAAGTAGAGCAACTCGATGTCGAGCGGAAAGCTGCCCAGCAACAGAGTCGCGACAAGCAGGATAATCAGTTGAATACCGAAGTTGAATAGAGCGGAGCCGACGCTCGCCAAGGGGAAGACTTCGCGGGGAAGGTAGATCTTCTTGATCAGCCCCGAGTTGCCCACGATTGAGGACGTCGACGAGGACACGATCTCGCTGAACAGGCCGTAGATCGTCAGGCCAGCGAAGACGTAGATGGCGAAGTCCGGAATGCCTCGCTGGGCCCCGAGGAACTTGCCGATGACGACGTAATAGATAAAGAGCTGGGTGAGTGGTCGAACCAGCGACCACACGAATCCCAAGGCGCTGTCCTTATAGCGGGATTTGAGATCGCGCCGAACGAGGAGACCGAGCATCTCCCGACGTTGAAATATCTCCACGACCGAGGCCAGTGCAGCTCCACGCCGTCCCTTGCTGTTCTCGCTTACCTCAAACGGCAGTGCTTCGAGCGCCGAGAATCTGTCTTGAACTGTCATATCACCTGGGGTTAGGGGCGGTTGGCCTAGAACAGTATAACGGCGGCGACTTGTGCGGCCCCTGGGATCGCCTCGTGCCAATTTGGCGAACTGCAGCGGAATATGCGCTGGTCAGACGGCGCCGACGCATACTGTGGGTGCGGCGAGGTTCGTTACACGGGGGTTGGCGTGAAATTAAGAGTACGACTGCTATCGATCGCTCTTTCGGTCACATTGTGCGCGGGCGTGATCACGGCGGCCGGTGGCGCTGTTGAGACGGCCCAGGCGGCGGATGCCGGCCTCTTCGACCCGGGGTACATTATTTCCGATCAAGCGTTCTATGACGCGAATGCGATGAGCGTCGATCAGATTCAATCTTTCCTGAACAGCCAGGTTCCAAACTGTCAAGCTTCGACTGGTCCCACCTGTCTGAAGAACTACGTTACGAGCAGCTCGAGCAAAGCGGCGGCTTCCGGTCGTTGTGCGGCGTATCCGGGTTCATCCAGCCAGTCGGCCGCATCAATCATCTGGGGAGTCGGCCAGGCCTGTTCGATCAGCCCGAAGGTGCTGCTCGTGTTGCTGCAGAAGGAGCAAGGCCTTGTCACATCGAAAGCGCCGTCTGCGACTCAATACCGCATTGCCACCGGCTACGGGTGCCCGGATACCGCAGCCTGCGACACGAATTACTACGGATTCTTTAACCAGCTTTATGCGGCTGCCAAACAGTTCAAGACTTATGCCGCCACCGCATCTCAGTGGAGCATCAAGGCGGGTCAGACCAACAACATTCGCTTGCACCCAAACGCGGCGTGCGGCACGAAGCCCGTGTTCGTTCGAAATCAAGCCACTGCATCCCTGTATATCTACACGCCATACACGCCTAACGGCGCTGCGATGGCGAATCTGTACGGAACCGGCGACGCTTGCTCATCATATGGAAATCGAAACTTCTGGAGAACGTACTCCGATTGGTTTGGTTCTCCGACAGGGGACGGTTCGCCCTACGGCGCGTTGATCTCTGCGACTGCTGGCTATAACCGGGCCACCGTGTCGGGCTGGACGGTCGATCCCGATTCGTCGAACAATCCGATCTCCGCCGTCGTATATGTGGACGGCACGCCGAGAACGACGATTGTTGCTAATAAAGCTGTGCCCGAGCTTGCCTCGAGATTGGGGGAAGGCAACACGCTGCACGGGTTCGCCACTACCGTCTCGGGGCTGAGCGGCGGAAGCCACAGCGTCTGCTTCTTCGGAATCAATGTAGGACCGGGTAGCAACACCTTGATAAATTGCACCGAAGTCACCGTTCTCGCTGGCAACCCCATCGGGACCATCGATCAAGCGGCGGGATACGCCGGCACTATTTACGCGCGGGGATGGACCGTCGATCCCGATACTGATCAGCCCATAGGCGTGAAGTTGGTCGTAGACTCCAAAGTCGTCGCGCAGGGGCTTGCGAATGGCGACAAGCCCGGTCTTGACGCCGCACTGCCCGGCTATGGCGACAAGCACGCTTTCACCGTCACTGCGAACGGATTCGCGCCGGGCGCCCACTCGGTGTGCATCGTCTCGACCAATACGGGGCCTGGCGGAGACACGACAGTCGCGTGTCGCAACGTCCAATTGCTCGGAGGCTCGCCAATTCTCAACCTGGATGAAGTAGCTGCCCACGCGCCCGGTCAGGTTACTGTGCGCGGCTGGGCTATTGATCCAGACGTCGTGGACCCGACAACCGTAGAACTAACAGTGGACGGTCGGGCCGCGAAATCGCTCAGCGCTAACACCGTCAAGGAGTCGCTCGGGACTGCCTACTTCGGTTACGGACCCGCTCACTCCTTTTCCATCATTCTGACTGGCTTGGCAGTCGCCGATCACACGGTTTGTGTCACGGCGAAGAATTTCTCCGCTGGCGCGGATACCTCGCGCTGCTCGACAGCTCCCACTCCAACCGGCAGCCCGGTGCTACGCATCGATCAGGCCGAAGGCACAGGTCTCGACGCGCTCACCGTCAGAGGATGGGCAATTGATCCGGATGTCATCGATCCCGTCCGCGTGCACATCTACGTAGACGGGATCCTTGCAACGAAGGTCACCGCTGATACTTCGAAGGCGGGTCTAGACGGAGCGTTCCCTGGGTACGGCGACGGACATTCATTCTTCGCAAGCGCAGTTGGAATAAGGCCGGGGAACCATAACGTCTGCGAGTACGCCATAAACGTGGGTGGAGGGAGCACGGTCGTCGAGTGTCGCTCCGTGGCGGCGTACTCAGGCAACCCGGTCATTTTGTTCGACGAAGTTGCCCAGCAGGCCGACAAGTCGATCAAAATGCGGGGTTGGGCGATTGATCCTGACGATGTCGCGCCCATCCGAGTGCATCTGTACGTCGATGGTGTTCTGGCAACCAAAGTGACGGCGGATGGGTCGAAGCCGTCGCTGGGAACAGCATTCCCATCGTTCGGGCCGAACCATGCGTACAGCGCGACGGTACCAGCGCTAACCCCAGGCACTCACGAAATCTGCGCCTACGGAATCAATGCTGGGCCCGGCGGAACCTCGGTGGTGTGCTCGTCACTATCGACGAGCTGAGCGGAGCGGGTCCTCAGCGATTGAGGCGGAGCCTTGAGCGCTCGAGGCGGACTCTCCAGCGCTCAAGGCGCTCGCTCCAGCCGAGACCGATCTCGGCCAACTTGCTGTCGCGGAATCGCTCCAATTCAGCAACCACGCTGTCATGGATCGCTCGAGCGAATTCGCTTTCTCGTTCGAGACGTCTAACGGTAATCAAGTGCCCATCTCGGAGCGCCTCTGCCTGCTGGAGTTTGTGCCGTTCTTCGGCCGCCCATCGCAACAATTCGCTTCTCGGTGGTCGAGAAGCGGCAGAGGCCATGGCGGTGTTCAGGCTGGGGCTCACTAGTTCGGCTCGTGCCGCCCACGAGTGTCGAGAGTGCACGACCTGATGAAGCCGGCTGGCAAGTGCGGCTGTGCCATTGGGATCGCTGAGCAGGCCATGGACGATTGAAGTGAGTGAGAGGGCGTCGCCGTATGTCGGAACGTCGGCGAGACCTAATGCCTCAAGTCCGAGCGCACCGTTCGTAATCGGCACTGCCCCACACGCGATCGCTTCAAACAATCGACTGTTTTGGTTGCCGTATTTGCGGGCAGAATCGATCATGTCGTCGATGACGAGAACGCTAGCCGAATAGACGGAGGGAAGGGCAAAGAAATCGACTCTGTCTTGGAGAGCGACGGGCGAGTCCAAAGTGAGGTGTTCGCGGTTCGCGCCGTACCACGTGACCTTCGTGGTCTTCGCAACCTCGGCGACTACTGAATGGATGTTCCTGAGCGCCCCCCAGAAATTGACTGTCGTCGTGACCGGGATGACTCGTTCAGCGCCCACCTCGATCTCGAAGAGTTCGGGATCAACGCCGATGGGAACCACGGTGATCTCGCCGTCGAATCTGCTTGTGAAAAGCTCCGCTGACTCTTCCGACGAGCACCAGATTGCGTCGAATTCGTCAAGGTAGGGAAGAGCGTGCCACTTATCTGCCCAATTCCTGACCCACGCAATGGTTGCGGTGTGATCGGGAAGCATGCCCGGAACAAAGGACTCGATCATGACAATCGCGACATCGGGGGCAGGAGTCGGCGTTTCGTGCCAGTGTGACACTGGCCACAGCGATACGCCCCAGCCCTTGCGGATGAGATATTTTGCTAAACCCAGCCCGACATAGGGGTCACCCTTGCCCTCGCTGAGATCGTCAGTCGAAACGCAGAGAATGATCCGGCCTTTCTCGCCGTCCGCGTGGTCGCCGCGGGCGATCTCCTGATACAGGGACTGCTGCGTTGCATTCATCGTGATTGCAATGGGCGGCTCAGACATTTGGTCCACGATTGTCCACTTTCATAAGGCATCGTCGTTCGACGGTGAACGGGGCGAATGCAGGAGATTGTCGGGTCGCTCATCGGGTGAGAGAACGATCCTATCGACCTGACGATAGCGACCTGCGGCACCAGGCTGGCCAGGAAGCGCTCATGACCCGCGGATAGGATTGTGTCTTCAGCGATCCCTCTGTGCACGGCGCGAGCTGGTCGACAAGCAAACCTCAGGGGATCACCGTGAACGCAAAGGCAATTCGAATGACGAACGTACAGCGCGGAGTCGTCTCCGTGATCTTGGTCAACTTTCGTGGTGCCGATGACACGATCGAAGCCATTCGTCACCTCAAGACGCTGAGCTGGCCGCAGGACCAGTTGGAGATCGTCGTCGTCGACAACGAATCAGGTGACGACAGCGTCGCCCGACTTCGTGCCGCATATCCCGAGCTTGAGATACATGAGTCCGGGGCAAATCTCGGCTTCGCGGGCGGCTGCAACTTCGGTGTTAAGAAGTCCGGCGGCGAGTTCCTTGCCTTTCTGAACAACGATGCCAGACCCGACGCCCAGTGGATTTCAGCGGCGGTGTCGCGATTCGCGTCCGACGCTCGCGTCGGAGCAGTGGCATCACGCGTGCTCAACTGGGAAGGCGACAAGGTCGACTTCATCGACGCAGGTCTCACCTGGTTTGGAATGGGTTACAAGCCGCTCACTGGCGAGGTGCTTCCTTCAAACGAACCTCCAGTTCGAGATGTGCTCTTCGGGACCGGGTCTGCGATGTTTGTGCGTCGAGATGTGTACGACGAACTAGGGGGCTTCGATGAGCGCTTCTTCATGTTCTTCGAAGACGTTGATTTCGGATGGCGGCTGAACCTTCGCGGCTGGCGATTCGCTTACGAACCCAAGTCCATCGCGTTCCATCGGCACCATGCGTCGATGAAGGAGTTCGGATCGTTCAAGGAGCAGTACCTCCTCGAGCGGAATGCTCTGTACGCGATCTACAAGAACTTCGGCCGCGCCCACCTCGATCACGTGCTGCCGGCGGCGATGGCTCTGTCGATCCGGCGGGGAGTGTCCAAGGGCGAGCTGAATTCGACTGCGCTGGATCTCCGGAAGCCAGGGGGGGATACCGAGCCCGAAATGGCGGTTTCGAAGCAGACGATGGCGAGTGTGTTCGCCATCGATCAGTTCGTGGAGAACCTCGATGAACTCTCGGAAGCGCGAGAGGTAGTCCAGTCCACGCGGGCAGTGTCTGATGCGCGCATCTGGAAGCTTTTCGGCAACACCGACGTTCCGGCGTTCGGCGACCCGTCATACCTGAAGGGTTACGTATCGATCGCAAACGCGTTCGGTATGTACCGTGCACCCTCTGCGACGAAAGTGGCCATCGTCACCGGCGACCCAATTGGCGTGAAGCTAGCTGGTCCGGCTATCCGTGCCTGGAACATGGCCGAGACCCTGTCGAAGGACAACTCTGTGAAGCTGGTAACGCTCGCTGGGCTGCAGCCGGTGGAAAGCTCGTTCGAGATCGAGCACATCGCCCCGGGGAACGATCATTCCTTCTCGAAGGTGGAAGATTGGGCAGACGTCATCATCTTCCAGGGACACGCTATGGCCGTCTTTGAGTCGCTGCGTTCCACAAAGAAGATCGTCGTCGTCGATATCTACGACCCGCTCCATCTGGAGCAGCTAGAGCAGGGGCGGGAGCTTCCCATGCCCATGTGGGAAAAGCAGGTCAGTGACGCGACGGACGTGCTCAACGAGCAACTTCGCCGCGGTGACTTCTTCCTGTGCGCCTCCGAAAGGCAGAAGCACTTCTATCTCGGACAGCTAGCGGCGCTGGGACGGATCAACCCCGCTACCTACACGGATGATCCCGATCTTGATGGCCTCCTCGCGGTTGTGCCATTCGGCCTGTCTTCTGAGCCGCCGCAGCATGAGCGTGACGTGATGAAGGGCGTAGTCGCGGGCATTGCGGTCGACGACAAAGTAGTGTTGTGGAGCGGCGGGCTGTACAACTGGTTCGACCCCAAGTCGCTGATCAGAGCGATCGCGAAGCTCGAGTCCAGGCGCCCGGGCGTTAGCCTCTTCTTCCAGGGAACAAAGCATCCGCACCCTGGTGTCCCGGAGATGGCAGTCGTCGGGGAATCGCGGGAACTCGCCCGCCGTCTGGGTGTTCTGGACAAGTCGGTGTTCTTCAACGACTCCTGGGTGGACTTCTCTGAGCGTCAGAACTTCCTGACTGAGGCGGATGCAGGCGTCAGCACTCACTATTCCCACGTGGAGACGACGTTCTCGTTCCGAACTCGAATCCTCGATTACCTGTGGGCCGGTTTGCCGATGGTGGTGACGGCCGGTGACTACTTCGCCGAAGTCATCCAGAAGGAGGGTCTTGGCATCGTTGTTGACGCGGAGGACGTGGATGGCCTGGCCGACGCGCTCGAGAAGGTGCTCTGGGACGAGGACTTCGCCGACTCCGCCCGAGCCAACATCGCGCGAGTGCGGGCGCGTTTCGAGTGGGATCAGGCTCTCGCCCCTCTGGTGGAGTTTGTGGCGGACCCGCATCACGCTGCGGACAACGACTACCTGTTGCTGGAAAAAGCTGCGACCCCTCGGCGCAAGCGTCGCGACGAGCCCGCCAAGTTCACAGCGCGGCGGTCAGGGCTTCGCCACGACCTCCGGCAGTCGATTCATTATCTGCGCATTGGCGGCCCCCGCGTGGTGGCGGGAAAGATTCGGCGCCGTCTTTCCGCTCGCTGACGACGTCACCGGGTGATTGCTCGCAGAGCGGCTACGTGCCGCGGCATGCTTAGCGTCGCCTGTCGACCGGGTGCGTCAGTAGCCCAGCTCGGCACACGTCGCGGTCAGATAGAAGTTGTGTGGCGCGCCGTAAAGCTTGACGACATGAGCGTCACCCGACGTGGCGCAGGTGCTTCGTGCTCCCCGGAGTTCAGAGTCCCAGGAGGTCGTGGCGTGACGAGCGGTGACGGTGAAAGCCGGGATGGCGAGCGCCACTACCAGCGCAGCAAAGGCTACTGGCGCCACAAAGCGGACCCACGATACCCTCCAACCGGCCGAGTACCAGGTCGACGCCGTTGCGGCGAACGCAAACAATAGGAGACAGATTGGCACTACGGAGTAGCGGCTGCCGCCCCAGGTCGTGGAGATGAACGGGTCGTACTGTTCGTTCCACCGGATAACGGCCGCGCCGAGGAAAAATGCCGTTCCGGCGACCGTCGAGATCAGAGCGAGCCCCCCCAGCTGGCGACCGCGAACTAAGGCCACAACAACTAGTAACGCGACGACAAAAGTCGCGAGAGCAATCGCCTTGGCGTGGAAATCGAGATAGAGCGACACGGAGCCCGACTCGCCAGCGAGCGCCGCGAGAAAGACTCTGAACCCGGTCGTCCGCAACGCCTGGACCAGAGTTGGATGACCGGCCGCCGAAGCGACAGAGGTCGAGAGAACTACCGTCAGTTGAACGACAAGCGCGGCGCAATAGATGGCTGGAATCCAAAGATCCCGAAGCCCTCGAAGAGAGAGGAATCGAGCGATCACGAGAGGGACGAAGACGATCGAGAGCGGATCACTGAGCACCGCAAACGCAACGATCAGGCCGGCAAGGATCAAGTATCCGCTGTCTTGGCGGCGGGTGATGAGAACGACGAAAAGGCCGACCAATAGGTACCAGTGCGAGTTCGCGACGCTGCCGTTCGCCTCTATCCCGGCAACAGGCAGGGTCACGATCCCGGCCCACACCACGAGCCGAATGGCAAACGACGGGACGCGAGACCGAAGGGCTAGCACCGCGGCCGTCGCAATGACTGCAGTCAGCACACAGGCCGCGGCCGTAAGAACGACGGGGACGACATCGAGTGGCACCAGCGAGACGGTGAGTGCCGTAATCAACCGAGGAAACGCGTGCATGTACCCCGCGTAGGGTTCAAATAGCGCCGCATCCGGACGATGCTCGAGCGCCGAGCCGACGAAGACGGACGCGTCCTCTGCCCAGAGAAGATTTCGCGCCGGCGGCGGGATGCGGACGAACGATATAACCGCTCCGATCGCAACCAGCGCGATAGTGGTGAGAATCTCGCGCAAGCGCGTTGCCGGCGTCAATCTGGGGCCGAATGCCCAGCCGTCAATTGCGTCGCGCAAGCTCTTCCAGCGGAGAATAAGATGCTCTCGCTTCATGTTCCCGGTCGGCTGATCGACTTAGATCGTTCCCTCTTCGATCGCGTTCCTGATCCACGGGATGACCTCGTCCAGCATGTCCTCGAGCTTGGTGGTCGCCTCAAAGCCGAGGACGTCCTTCGCCTTAGTGACATCGGGGATGCGCTTCTGCACGTCGTGCTCGAAGCCTTCGTCACTGACCATGTTGAAGGGCACGTCGGATCCCTTGATCTTGTGCCAGATGATCTCGGCGAGCTCGGTGACTGTGTGCCCATCAGCAGTAGAGATGTTGAAGTCATTGTTAAGGGCAGCGGGATGCTCAAGGCTGAGCACGATGCCGCGGGCGAGGTCCCCACCGTAGGTGTAGTGACGTACCTGATCACCGGAGCCGAGTACGTGAAGCGGGTCCTGACCCTTGAGAACCTTCTGGACGAGGTCCGGGACGACATGGCTCATCGCCAGAGCCACATTGCCGGAGTGGATCTCGACGTCGCCAAGTGCGCGACGTTCTCCGATGCCCACGCAGTTGAAGGGGCGGAGAATCGTGTACGGCAGCTTGTACTGATCCCAGGCCGCAATCGCGAAGTATTCGACCGCGAGCTTCTGGAATCCGTAGGAGGACAGCGGCGGGGGAACGATACGCTCGTCACCCTCCTTGCTGGGCCAACGGTCGGTCGATTCGAAGACCATCGAGGACGACATGTAGGTGACTTTTTCGAGGCGGCTTCCTGCTTTCTTGGCCGCGATCGCAGCGTCGACGGAGGAGGCGATGATTCGCTCGTTCTGAGCGAGGAGATCGTAAGCGTAAGTGTGGAAGTAGGAGATCCCGCCAATCAGTGCGGCGCCCGCGATGAAGTGGTCGGCATCCATCAGCAGAGTGGTCATCAACTCGGTGTCCTGGACGTCAGCAACGACGAGCTCATAGTTGGGGTTGTCGTCGTAGGACTTCTTAACAGGACCGTACTTCGAGAAGTTGTCGACGCCCACAACCTGGTAGCCCTTCGAGAGCAATTCTTCGACGATGTATCCGCCGATGAAACCAGCCGAGCCGGTGACGACAACCTTCTTCATTGTAAAAGTTTCCTCTTCTTTTGTTGGCGCAGGGGAATGATGCGCAAGGGGGCTCGGCCCAATGTGTTGCGAGCCAAGGCGTTAGCTTATCGGAGCCCCGCCGAAAGGAGCGCCAGGAGGCGGCAGAGATCATCTAGCATGATGGGCATGCGGGATACTCTCATCGCATTGTTGTGGGGTGGAACGCTGCTAGCGGCGCCGTTCGCTGCATCAGCGATGATCGGGCGGCGGTTCGCGAGCGGACGGGCTTACCTCGTTGTCGCGTTCGGCGTTTTAGGCATCGGGATTGTCGCGATCCTGACCTTCTTGGGCTTTTGGATCGCTCCGGCGATCGGCGTGGTCCTCTGCTGGCTGATAATCGCGGCGTCTGTCGTGATCCTCAGCCGGGCGAAAGTGTGGTCGTACTGGCGGATAATTCTCCCGTTGGCCACGCTTACCGTCGCGTTTGCGACCGGGTACATCGCATTGCTCTATCTCTGGAGCACGACTGCGGACGGATTCACTCTCGCTGCTACGCGCTTCTTTACGTTCAGGCTTCCCGTCGACAACTACATTCCGACGTTGACGGCTGAGCGGCTTTCGGAAGGGCTCAGTACGCACGGGCTTGTCGAGGATTGGAACGGCAGCGATCGGCCACCTGCGCAAGCAGGCCTCATCCTCTTCGCGTGGACGTTCCGGCCGCCTTTTCTCACTCCGGCCGTTATGTCGCTGGGTATTGGTATCGCCGCCCAGTTGACGTGGATTCCGGCGTTGTTTGCTTTTCTTCGATCGCTGAGGGTGGCTCGACTCTCAGCGTATGTCGGTGTGGTTTTCGCAGGGTTCGCAGGAACGACTCTGGTGAACACTGTCTTCACCTGGCCCAAGTTGATCTCTGCGGCATTCGTTCTCGTGAGCGCACTCTTCCTCGTCGACGCCCGTGCCCGCCCGGCGATGTTCCGAATTGGTCTCAGCTTCGCCGTTGTGAGCTTCGCATTAGCGATGCTCGCCCACGGTGCAGCAGCGTTCATGCTCCCGTTGGTCATCGCCTTAGGGGTAGCCGCGTCTCGGCGGCAACCCGTCCGCGCGCTCTTTCACTCAGGGCTGGCGGCGGTGGCGGCCGGACTTATTGTGTACTTGCCATGGGTGCTCTACCAACGACTTGCTGACCCGCCGGGTGATCGACTCCTCAAGTGGCACCTGGCGGGAGTCATGAAGCTTGCTGACTCACGGTCATTCATCCAGGCTCTTATCGACTCATACAGCCAGCTGACTATTGGTCAATGGATGGGAACCAGGCTCGCGAACTTCGGGACGGTCGTGAACTGGAACATTCTGCACGGATTGTCTGACAGCTACGCACGCCGTTCAGCGGAGTTCTTCACCACATCGATGGCCCTTGGCTTGGCTTTCCCGATGGCAGGCGTGATCATCGCGACCATCGTGATTCAGCGGATACGGGGTCGTCGCCTTTCGCGCAACGACCGACTGTTCGCTGCGCTTCAACTCGGTTCCGTGGGGTGCATCGCGTTCTGGTGCCTGGTGATGTACACACCCCGGTCGACCATCGTGCACCAGGGATCACAAGTATGGATATTCTTGCTCCTGGTCTCGCCGATCATCTGGGTAGTCGAACGCAATCGAATAATCGGGGCGATCACGCTTGCGCCAGCTTTCGGGTATTTTCTACTCGAGTATGCTCCCGGAGTGGCTGGCGCATCGATTCGCCCGGCTGCACTGCTCCTCGCTATCGCGAGTATTGCAGCGGTGGTGGGTGTGGTCTGCTTCGTGTGGAGACAGAGCTCGAGTCTTAATCGGACCGCTATCGTCTCGCCGACGCTGGCACCGAGCGATCGCTCCTAGCCCTCGCTGTTCGTCGACTTGGTCTTGAGTTCGTCCACCGTCAATTGGGGACCGAAGGCGAACCGATACCAGCGGAGATACTTGGGTATCCACGCGCTGAGCTTGAAGTTGGACTGACCGAAGGTGCGGTCGAGCCAGATTGTCGGGATCTCCGCGACAGGGAGCCGAAGTCGACGAGCTTTGGCCGTCAACTCCAGTCCGATCTCGAAGCCGTCTCGGCTGTCGATGCCGACGGACTGGACGAAGGCACGACTGTAAGCCTTGAACGAGTTCGTGGCGTCGCGGGTGCCCGCGTTGGTGAACACCTGCAGTGATTGTCCAGCGCTCCGAGAGAGGAACTGCTTGAACCGCGGGCCGCCCACCTGCTGTCCGCCCGGCATGTAGCGCGAGGCGGCAGCGACGACGACGCCGCGCTCCACAAGTCGCACCAGATCGTCGATCTGTCGCGGGTCATCGCACCCGTCGGACATCGTCACGACGACGGTGTCCGCTATAGACGTGTCGATCCCATAGCGGATCGCCTGCGCAGGGCCGCGACCATAAGTGTTGATGACGTGACGCAGGCGGGGCTCGCGCGCCTCGAACTCCGCCATGGCGGGGATCGTGGTGTCCTCGGGGGTATCGACGACCACGAGCACCTCGGCCGTGAGCGTCACGGCCTCGAAAATGCGCTCGAGGCCCGGGATGATGCCGTCACCTTCGTTGTACGCAGGGATGACGATGGAGACCCTGGGTGTGGTGTCGGTCACACCAAGACGCCCTCGCCATGAATGTTCCAGACGTCGGCAATCGGCTTGTCGGTGTCGAGACCGCGGTACTCATCGTGCGGGGTAGCGACGATCAGGATGTCGGCCTTCTGCAGCACGTCCTCGAGCGGGAGCAGGGTGTCATCCACCTCTTCCGAGACGTAGGGGTCGGTGCTGAGCACCGCCTTCGCCTTGAACTTGAGCACGCGACGCAGCTTGTACGAGAGGCTCGAGCGGATGTCATCCGACCCGGCCTTGAACGACATGCCGAGGATGCCCACTGTGAGCTCCGACAGGTCGAAGCGCTTCTCGAGCTGGCTGACCAGGTAGAGGGGGAGGCCCTCGTTGACGAGCATTGCCGAGTGACCGAGAGCGAACTTGTTATCGCTGAAGGCGGCGAGCTGCATCGTGTCTTTGAACAGGCAGGGGCCCGCAGCGAAGCCGGGGCCGGGAAGGTCCTTGGCGCGCGGGTAGTCCTGCGTCAGGCCCTTGCGGATCTTCTCGAAGTCGAGGCCGCGGTCGTTCGCCATCATGTAGAACTGATTCGCGGCCGCGAACTTGATGTAGCGCCAAGTGTTCGTGAAGAGCTTGGCGAGCTCGGCTTCCTCGGGCTCAAGGTGCACGATCTGCTCGGTCAGAGTGCCGAACAGCTCTGCGGCACGGGCGCGACCGCTGTCGCTGCGGCTGGAGACGATCTGGGGCAGAGTGAAGAGTTCCTCCATGGCCTTGTGCTCGGCGATGCGCTCCGGGCAGAAAGCGACGGGCATGTCGACGCCGAGGCCAGCGACCATCTTCTCCACAAGAGCGGTGACGCCGGGGTACACGGTGCTGCGCAGGACGAGGAGCTGGCCATCACGGAAGTACTCGCTGCATCCGCCAAGCGCGGCCGGGATGGCGTTCGGGTCGGGGTTCAGGTGCTCGTCGACGGGCGTGCCGATGACGACGATCACGTTGCGAGCGGTGCCGACGACAGAGGCGTCGGTGGATGCGGTGAAGCGGCCGTCCGCGAGGACTTTCTTCAGCACTGGCTCCGCACCCGGCTCACTAAATGGCACCTTGCCGGAGTTGATCGTGTCGACGGCGCGCGAGCTCACGTCATAGACGACGACCTTCGAGCCGCGATCTGCGAGAGCGATGGCCAGCGGAAGGCCGACATGGCCGCCCCCGCCGATCACTACGACGTCGTTGAGAAATGTTTCCGGCACAGAAATCCCTTGGTCGGCGCGGCGCGACAGCGCCCGAATACGTTCGAATGAGGCAGCCTAAGACTATACAAATCGGTCGGACGCGGCGAAACGGCGCCTATAGTCGATCTTCGGGCCCCGATCGATCGAGAAGTGGAGGCGCTATGACTACGGTTTCCGTTGCCCTGGCGACCTACAATGGTGCCTCTCATGTCAGGGAGCAGATCCTGAGCGTTCTCGCCCAAACGGTCCCCGTCTTCGAGATAGTCCTGGCCGACGACGGGTCCACTGACGACACCGTCGCCGTCGTCAGACGATGTATCGCCCAGGCCGGCCCAGCTGCGCCGACCTTGATAGTCCTTCCTGTCGACGGGAATCGAGGGGTCGTCGCGAATTTCGAGCGCGCGATCGCGGCGTGTTCCGGGGAGTTCATTGCACTCTGCGATCAGGATGACGTCTGGCACCCGAATCGCGTCGCCGTCGGCCTCGCGGCCCTCGCGGATCGCCCATCACTACTCTTCGACCATGGTGACGCGGACGTTGTTGGCGCCGACGGAGCCTCGCTTGGTACGTCCTTGTTCGATGCGCTTGCGGTGAGTAGGGATGACCTCCTCGCGATCAGCCACGGCGACGCCTTCTCGACCTACATTCGCCGTAACCTCGCAACTGGTGCGACAGCCATGTTCCGCACGAGACTGGTGCAGCTGGCGGCACCGTTCCCTCGCTCCTGGGTGCACGACGAGTGGCTGGCGATCATCGCGGCGGCGTTCGAGGAGATCGCCGTGCTCGACGCGCGGCTCATCAACTATCGCCAGCATGGGGCGAACCAGATCGGCGTGAAGAAGGCGACTTTCACCTATCGGGTCCAGCGGATGCTGCAGCCGCGGGCGGATCGCTACACCGTCCTCGCAGAGCGCGCCGCAGTGCTGGTCGAGCGGCTCGCTGCCCTCGACGTCGGCGACGAGGTGCGCCGGCTCGCGGAAGCGAAGCTACGGTTCGAACAGGTCCGGGCGAGCTATCCGCGCAACCGCCTGGCCCGACTTCCCCGGATTTTGCGAGAGTGGCGAGCGGGTTCGTACCACCGGCTGTCCAGCCAACGATCGGCCGACGTCCTGCGGGATCTGCTGCAGCCTGCCTAACGCTCCGAGTCGGTCGACTCCGCGCGACGCGCTGACTCGAGCTCTCGCAGTCGCAGTTCCTGGATGGCCACCCGCTCGGCGAGGGTGCGCGTCTTGGACTCGAGCTTGGTCAGTTCCGAACTGTGCTGCAGGCAGACCAGGAACAGCACCGCGATGCTGACGAAGAAGACCAGGTTGATCGGCACCTCGATGCCGATAAGGGATGCCGCCCACTGCAGCGTGGACGGGAAGATGCCGACGATGAGGGCGAGCACTCCCGCGATCAGCCACCAGATGGCGTGGCGCTCACGTAAGCGGTGCCTGCGCAGCATCTCGATGACGACGATGAGAGCGACGAGCGCCGAGGCGATGCCGAAGATATACGTAACGATGGTCACGATCAGGCTCCAGAGCCCAGCGTCGAGCGGGGGCGGGTCAGGGCGAAGACGAGGGCCATGGTCGCCCGACCGAGATAGGCCGCTGCTTTGAACGGATGATGCGACGGCACGCCGCCCGCACGAACCCGCATCGCCACCGGGATCTGCTTCACGACGAGCCCCTTGCGTGCGGCGATCACGAGCGCCTCGATGGTGTCGCCCAGGTATTCGGCCGGATACTCGTCGGCGAACAGGGCGACACTGCGCGGTCCGCTCGCACGGTACCCGGAGGTCGTGTCGGTGAGCTTGGTCTTCGCGGTGCGGCTGAGCGTGGTGGCCAGCACCGTCATCGCCCACTGCCGCGGGCCGCGCACGGCGTAGTCGCCCTCGCCGGCGAAGCGGGCACCGAGCACGAGGTCGGCGTTGTCGAGCTCGGCGAGCAGGGCCGGGACATTCGCCGGGTCGTGCTGTCCGTCGGAGTCGATCTGCACCACATTGTCGAAGTCGTTCTCGATCGCGTAGCGGAAGCCGGTGCGCATCGCGCCGCCGACACCGAGGTTGAACGGCAGGGTGGCGACCAGTGCGCCGGCCTTGCGGGCGACGCGAGTGGTGGCATCCGCTGATCCGTCGTCGACCACGAGAACGGTGACCCCCGGGAGCTTGGCGAACACTTCGCGCACGACGTCGCCGACCGACGCTTCTTCATTGAACGCGGGCATCACGATGAGCGTGCGTTCGAGGCGGGACGGCATGGCCCCGATCCTACCAATCCGCCCCGGTCCGACCCTGGATAGTCGAGTCTGCGTCGCGCCGTAGGATTGCGGCTGTGACT
>Ga0247729_10000180_pt1 | contig 30168 bp, 27 predicted proteins | sample UWRJL133311R2_FD_180958 | JGI IMG/M metagenome (GOLD analysis project Ga0247729, IMG submission 180958) | Plant litter microbial communities from Arlington Agricultural Research Station in Wisconsin, United States - UWRJ-L133-311R-2 | ecosystem: Environmental > Terrestrial > Plant litter >... | reverse complement strand
AGGCGAATAATGCGGCCCGGCGCCGACAAGTAAGTCAGGATGCCCGGCGCGGGGCGGTTGGTGCCGGCCTGCGTCAGCCGGGCCCGGGCCAACGGACCGTGCAGCTCGGGCAGGTAGGGCAGGGCGGGCGGTGCGGCGGCTAGGGCCTCGGTCCAGCGAAACCGGCTCCAGCCCTGGGTCAGCATCAGGTTGTCGGCGGCCTGGGCGGCGTCTGGGTCAGTGGCGGAGCAATAGTACTCGGGGTGCTCCACGGTGCCCTTCAAGTCGGCGGCCAGCCACAGGTAGCCGGCAATGTCGGCCGGGGCAGCCGTGGTTAGTGAATCCAGCCGGTACACCGCCATCGACAGGCTGGCGGCGGCCGGCGGCGCGCCGGTAGTGGCCGTCAACTGCAGCGTAACTTTGTCGCGGGTGGTGTACTGCGCCTTATTGGGCTGGGCCGTGATGGTCAGCCGCTGACGCGGGGGCTGAAAGTACAGCCGCTCGGCCAAGGGCTGCTGGTTGGCCCCAAACACGGTGAAGTGCGAGATGCCGTCGAGCAGCTGACTTTTAGGGATGGTGAATACCGCCTGCCCGCCCGTGAGCGTGGCCTGGGCCGCCACGGCCACCTGCTGCCGCGAATGACCCAGCAGGTACACCGTTTCGGGCTGGCTGGTGGTAGCACTGACTGTCAGCGTTAGGCTTTCGGGCGCGCTGTTGTCGAGACGCAGCACGTAGCCCTGCGCCACCGCCGCCGGCAGGGCGCGCCGGCTGGCCGGCCGGCCAGCCGGCGTAACTACGGCGGTATAAGTACCGCCGGCCAGGGGGGTAAAGCGGAAGCTGCCCATGCCGAAGCGCAGGGTTTTGAACGTGGCCACTGCCCGGCCCTGCTGGTCGAGCAGGCGGCCCGTAGCCGCCAGGCCCCGTCCCGCCGCATCCGTCACCTTGAAGCCAACCCGGCTGCTGAGGCCCTGCACCAGGTGGCCGCCCTCGGGAAAAAACTGCGCGTCGTAGGCTGCCGAGTCCTTGGCTGGGGCCGCGCCCGAGGCCGTGAAGGTGTTCAGCACCGTCACGGTGCGCTGGAAGAAATACTCCGGGCCGAAGTTCTGCATCCAGCTGGTGTAGGCCCGCACGGTATACGTACCCGACGCCAGGGCCGACGGCAGCACGAAGGAGCCTTGGCCGACGGCGTTTTTGAGCGCGATTTTACCCTGCAGCACCGGCTGGCGCTTTTGGTTCAGCACTTCCACGTACGCTACTGTGCTTAGCGGCAGCGGCTGCCCAGAGGTGCCATCCACGGCGTAAGCCTTCAGCCACATCGTTTCCCCGCTCAGGTACAGGGGCCGGTCGAGGTGCAGAAACAGCTTTTCCGGCAGCGCTTGCTGCTGGTAGCGGCTGAAGCGGCGGGTCATGGTGCCCAGCGAGTCGGTTTGGGCGTGGGCCGCGCCGGCCGTCAGCAGCCCCAGCAGCAGCCCGACGGCCGCGCCGGTAAGGGTACGATATCTAGTCATTCGAAACACAATAGCTGATTTTATGCAGAAGCCCTACGGCCAGAAATCGGGCTTCACCGCCGAGCCGCGCAGGCGGCAGTCCACGCAGTAGGGCGTGGTGGCCGAGTAGTGCGTAACGGTGCCGTCGGGGAGTATTCTTGCATCTACGGGCACGACGTTGCCATCGGGAAAGCGCAACAGGACGTCCCGTACAGGTATCAGAACGAGAGAGCACTGCTCGTAGCCAGTCTGGGTCAGCCACAGGCGCGGTAGTTCGGCCCGGGAGATGAAGATGCGCTTCTCCGCTACCGTGTGCGCCTGCACGTAGCCCAGCACTGGCTCGGCTGGATTGCTAAGACAGTGTAGATTGCCCGTGACCTGGCCCGGCAGCGGGTCCGTGAGCGTCCCAATATTCTGGGTGTTTCTTTTCAGCAGCTCCCAATACTCGTATTCCTCCTTGGTCTGGGCGTACTGCTTCACCAGGATACTGCACTTGTAGTGTAGCTTCGCGGTTGTGGTACTCAGGCTGTGCACCAAATGCTGGGCTACCACGTCCTGGCTTAGCCCGGTCGTCTTGAATAGGCTGATATCCGTGGACTTGTCGGAACCCCAGCACTGCGACGGATACCTTACGGTGATGGGCTGCACAACCCCGTTCTTGTACTCGAGAAAAGGAATTATCGTCGGGATTATTACCCAGGTGTCCTCGGTTTCCCAGCGGTAGTAATGCGTTGCGTTTTTCTCGTCGTGGCTGTCGACGTAGATGGACAGGCCGGTATCACCGGTCTGCCAAGTGACGGCGTCGATGGCCGGGCTGACCAGCACGGGCCCAAAGTCCGACGCGTACTCCCGCCCGTCGGTGGTCGTCAGGTACAAGCGGTAGCTTTTGGCGGGACTCAGCGTCAGCTGGTCCGAGGTATAGGTGCCGTTGCTGCTTTCGCGCAGCGCGTAGCGGGAGCCGGCCTGCTCTTCCACGTACGCGTGGGCTCCCGTTTCGAGCGGGCCCTTGGTGGCCGTGGAGCCCACGGCGAAGGTGCGCGAAAGATTAATGCTCGTCACGCCATCGCCGTTGATGAAGCCGTCTACCACCAGGTACGAGCTAGGCGCGCTGATAACGTCGGGCAGGTACGCTTCGACGCAGCCGCTGAGCGCCAGCAGCAATCCGAGCAAACCCAGGCGCGAGAATATGAAGGGAATAGCCATGCGGTGATTAAAAAGTAAACAGGTAAAAACCCGAGCAGCGGCTACGGCCAGAAGTCCGGCTTGACGGCCGAGCCGCGGGTGCGGCAGTCCACGCAGCCAACTGTTGTGGATGTAACTCCTTGATTTACCTTGTCGACGGGTACTCGCAGCAAGGTTTGGAAGGCGGATATGTAGAACTTGGGCGTAACAGTATCGACAGCGCAGGACTCGTAGCCGGAAGGTACGCGCCAGGTTTGGGGTAGCTGGCTGCGCTCAATGAAGAGGCGCTTTTCCGTCACCGACTGCACTCCGATGTAGCCTAGTACCGGTTCGTCGGGGTTGGCAAGGCAGTGCAAGTTGCCGGTGAGCGGGGCCGGAGTCGGGTCAAACAGAGAGCCGATGCTTTCCGTGTTTTTCTTCAGCAGGCTCCAGTAAGCATACTCCTCTTTGCTCATGGCAAACTGTCGCACTAGGATGCTGTAGCGGTGGGACAGCTTGCTACTGCTGCTGGACAGTACTTGCAGGGGCGCGTCGGAAACGACGTTCTGGGTTAGAGCAGAGGTATTGGCCAGGTAGATGCTACTCGACTTCTCGCTGGCCCAGCACTGGGCGGGGTACGGAACGGTTATGCTCACCACGCTCTGGTTCGCCGGAACATAGACGTACTGCGGCACGAGCAGGGGCTTAATTTCCCAGGTTTCTTCGGTCGCCCAGCGGTAATAGCGCGTGGCGGTGGCCGCATCGTGGGTGCTCACGCGCATGGTCAGCTCTTGGTCGGTAATGCGCCAGGTCAGCTCGTCGATGGGGGGAGTAGACAGGGCTGACACGTAGTCGGAGGCGTATTCGACGCCGGCAGCGGTGATAATCTGGAGCCGGTAGCTTTTGCCCGACAGCAGCGTCAGCTTATCGGAAACGTAAGTGCCCGGCACCGTTTCGCGCAGGGCGTAGCGGCTGCCCGCTTCCTGCTGCACGTATACGGTAGCTTTGACTTCGGCCGGCGGCGCCATAGCCGCGCCGATACGGTAAGTGCGCGATAGGTTTATCGTCGTCACGCCGTTGCCATTGAGGGAACCGTCAACTACGAGGTAGGAGCGGGGCGCGTCGAGAGTAGCAGGCACGTAGGGCTCGACGCAACTACCTAACAGCAGCACCAGGCTGCCGAGCAGCGCCAGCCGGGCCAGGAGAGCTAGGTAGTTCATCTAGAATTTGAAGTTATAGGTGACGGTCGGAATGGGCCGGCCGAAGATGGAGAGCTTGTAGCCTTTGATCTGCCCGTCTACCGTCTTGAAGTATATCGAGTAGGGGTTTTTGCGGCCGGTCAGGTTATACACGCCCACCGTCCAGGAGCTGTGGGCCAGCTTTTTCACTTTGTGGTTGCCTTCGATGTTGAGGGCAAAGTCGGCGCGGTAGTAGTCGGGTACGCGGTAGGCGTTGCGGTCGGAGTAGAACACGCGCACGGAGTTGGCCACGTAATACTTGGCCAGCGGCAGGGTGATGGGGCGGCCGGTGCTGTAGGTGAAGTTGAGCGAGGTGCTGAAGCGCCGGTTGACGCGGTAGTTGCCGATCAGGGTGAAGTCGTGGGGCTTGTCAAAATTGCTGGGATAGTAGCGGCCGCCGTTGATCATCTCGGCGGTGGTGCCTTCGTTTACCCGCACCAGGGAGCGGGAATAGGTGTAGCTCACCCAGCCATTGACCTTGCCAGTTAGCTTTTTCACCATCACCTCCACGCCGTAGGCCTTCCCCTCGGCATTCACGATGTCGGTTTCGATGTGGTGGTTCAGAATCAGCGTAGCCCCGCTCTTGTAGTCCACGAAGTCGCGCAGGGCCTTGTAGTAGCCTTCCACCGAGGCCTCGATGGTATTCGACTTGAAGTTGCGGTAGTAGCCCACCGATGCCTGGTCGCCGACCTGGGGCCGAATGTTGGCGTCGCTGAGCTTCCAGGTGTCGGCCGGCGACACGGAGGCCGTGTTGGTGAGCTGGTGAATGTACTGGCGCGTGCGGTTGTAGCTCACCTTCACCGACGACTTCTCCGACAGCGAGTAGCGCGCCGAAACGCGGTACTCGGGCCCGTGGTAGCGGGCCAGCACCTGGCCGGCACCGTAGTGCACGGTGTCCTGAATCGAGCTTTCGGTGCGGGCCTCGCCCGGCGTGTAGCGGTACACGTCGCGCGGCCCGAAGGCCTGGAAGAAGGAGTAGCGCAGCCCCAGCGACACGGAAAGCCGAGCGCTGAGGTCAATTCGGTCGGAGGCGTAAAGGGCGCTTTCCAGGGCTTTTTCCCGGGCCAGTACGTCGGGCCGCACCAGGGAGCCTTCCCCGGTGGGCGTCTGGCTGCCGGGCGCAATGTCGTAGAGCAGGGCGCTGCCGCCGAAGTCGATGGTGTGCTTGGCGCTGGGGAAGTAGCTGAAGTCGGCTTGCAGGCTGCTCTGATTGATTCCGTACTTCAGGCGGGCTGCATTCACCGGGTTTTTGCTGCTGCTAATGTCGTAGGCGTAGCGGCTGTAGGCACCGGTGAGCACGCCGTAAAACGTGTTGCTGAAGTTGTGCTGCCACTTCAGGCTAGCCGTCTGGTTTACGTACTGGTAAGCAGTGTCGCCGGCCAGCCGAAACTTGTCGGCGCTCAGGTAGCCGGTGGCGTAGAGCCGGTTTTTGTCGTTGAGCTCGTGACTGACGTGGGCCGTGAGGTCGTAGAACGAAGCCGAGCTTTCCCGAAATGACTTGTTCGAGAGCTGGCGCAGCAGCCAGTCGGAGTAGCTGGCGCGCCCGCTGATGATGAAGGCGCTTTTGTCTTTCGCGAGGGGCCCTTCCAGGGTCAGGCGGCTGGTCAGCGGCCCGATGCCGCCGGAGCCGGCCAGCTTTTTCTTGTTGCCCTCCCGGGTCTTGATGTCGAGCACCGACGACAGCCGCCCGCCATACTTGGCCGGAATGGCGCTTTTATACAGCTCCACGGTTTGCAGCACGTCGGGGTTGAAGGCCGAGAAAAAGCCGAACAGGTGGGACGGGTTGTAGATGGTCGTGCCGTTGAACAGAATCAGGTTCTGGTCGGCGCTGCCGCCGCGCACGTTGAGGCCGGTACTGCCTTCGCCCACCGACTTCACGCCGGGCAGCGTGAGCACCACCCGCAGAATGTCGGTTTCGCCGAAGGCCGTGGGCACCTGCCGCATTGTTTTGATGTCGAGCTTCTCCATGCCCATCTGCATACCCGACACGTTCTTGTCCTTCTCGGCCTCAATCACCACTTCCCGCAGCGGGGTAATGTCTTCTTCCACCTCAATTTCCAGCCGGCCATCGGCCCGCAGCACCACCTGGCGCTTCGTGTTTTTGATGCCCAGGCCGCGCACTTTCAGGTCATAGCGGCCCACGGGCAGTGTGAGCGAGTAGTAGCCAAACTGGTCGGTGCTGGTGCCCACCGCCGGCGCCTCGCTGTAGATGGTGACGCCAATGGCCGGCTCCCCCGACTTCAGGTCGCGGATGTGGCCCGCCAGCGTGGCCGTGCCGGTAGTAGCATTGCCGGCCCCGATTTCGTACACCCGAAACTCGGCCTCGCGCACGTAACGGGAGCGGCCGGTCGTCGTCGTGGGCACCGGCTCGGTAGTCCGGGCGGCCACGGCACCCACTTTCGCGGGCTGGAAGAAGTCGGGAGGCAGCGCGGGCTCCAGCGTGGTGCCGGCCGTGATGAAAATCCGGTTCTCGTCGTCGATGGCGAAGTGGAAGCGGGTGCCCTGCAGCGCCTGCGTCAGCACCGCGCGCAGTGGCTGATTTTGGGCCTGCACCGTGATAAGCAAGCTGTCGACAGTGGCCGGGTCGAAGTAGAAATGGTGGCGAGTCTGGGCTTCCAGCTGCCGGGCAAACTGCTCGAACGGCAGGCGTATGAACGTGCCGCTGACGACGGGCGCGGGCTGCTGCTGCGCCCGCGCCCCGAGGCTGAGCAGCAGCAGGAGAAGCAGGAAAAAACGGGAATACAAGTGTTGCATCAGGCAATAGATAGCGTCGAAAAAAGATAGATAAGCCCAGCGCGCCCCTTACTGCGCGGGCAGGGTATTGTAGTAGCGCACTACCTGCAGAATGTCGGCCACGCGGCGATTTTCCTTGAAGCTAAGGCGGTTGCTCTGGATGTATTTCTGGATTTCCTTGCCGTGGTCGGCGAAGGCCGCCAGAACGGCGCTCTTGGTTTCAATAGGGGCATAAGTGCCCGACTTGCGGAGAAAAAGCTGGTCGACTTGCTCGAAGGAGGCGTCCACGTAGGTAGCGTACTTCCGCTCGTGAATCTTTTTGATGCGCCGGGCCAGCAGCGTGGCGGGTCCTTCGAGCAGCACTTCGTAGTAACCGGTGCTGAGCGTGCCGGCCGTGAGGCTGTCGGCGGTGAGCCAGGTGAAGCGGTGCTCCCCGAGCGTGAAGCTGCGCACCAGCCCGTTAGCCAGCCGGAAGGTGAGGGGCACGGCGCTCTGCTGCAGCACCACCTGGTCGAGCACGATGTCGTAGGAAAGCGTCAGGCCGGCGAAGGCGTGGTCGTTGTAGACGATGCTGCAGTTTTGCCACTCGGGCCAGATAAAAAACTGATGGCCGGAAGCCGTGCGGTAGCTCTTGGCGTAGTCCGCGTACTCGGGGCCGTTGAACAGCAGCGGGTAGCTGGCAAACGAGGCGAAGTACTGTTGGGCCAGCAGGCCCGCCGAAGCCGCGCCGCCCGAGGCCGGGCCCGACTGGCCGGCGGCCGGGCGGCCGATTACCAGCACGAGCAGCAGCAGGAAGACAGAGATGATTTTCATGAAACAATAGCAGCAGGAAAAGGAAGCTTTATACAGCCGGCAATAACCACGGATAGCTTTTGGCAGCTCAATATAATCCTTCATCCGCGATATAGCGGCTTGTGCTACCCTTACCCCTCAGCCAAGTTTATTTCTCCGTTCTGGTCCGGGCCGGCGGCCCAATGAGTGCCCGGCCGACTCTGCGGCAGTAGGGTGGGCTTGCGGGATATAGCTGCCGCGCGTAAACTACGCCACCGGCCCCGTGACGCGCCGTATCGCGGTGGAGTAGCCGTCTGTTCCAAGGCTTTGTAAGTTTGCCGCTGCGCCATACTGATGTGGCGGCTTTTTATAATGACACTTCCTATGCGACACTGGCAGCGCGGCCTGATAGTTTTGGCACTGATCCTGACCGGGGCAGCCCGGAGTCTGGCCCAAACGCGGCTAACGCCAGCCGACCATGTCAGGGCAGTAGCCGCTTTCCAGCAGGAGCTGAACGCCGAGTACCGCGACCCGGCCCGGTCGCCGCTGCCGGCCGAGGCGTTGAGCAGCTTCCGGGGTTTGCCCTTCTTCCCGACCGACTACCGCTACTACGTGGCGGCCACCTTCGTGCGCGACTCGCTGGCGGCCCCGTTCAGGATGAAAACTACCGGCGTGCGGGAGCCCGAATACCGCAAATACGGCGAGCTGCGCTTCGTGCTGGACGGCCAGCCCCTGCAACTGAACGTGTACCAGAGCCTGGAGCTAATGCACCGGCCCGGCTACGAGGATTACTTGTTCGTGCCCTTCACCGACCGCACCAACGGCCACGACACCTACGGCGGGGGCCGCTATATCGACTTCCGCATTCCCAAAACCAGCGTGGTGCCGCTCGATTTCAACCAGGCCTATAACCCCTACTGCGCCTACGCCACCGGCAAATATTCCTGCCCGGTGCCGCCGCCCGAAAACCGCCTGCCCGTAGCCATCCGCGCTGGGGTGCGCAGCGACCATTAGTCAGCGCAAACCACCCGGCCGCCGTATAGCCCGGCTATGCGCTACGTCTCCCTGGATTTAGAAACAACCGGCGGCCATGCCGACCGGCACCAGATTATCGAACTCGCGGCCGTCGTGGAGGACACCCGGCGCGTGCTGCCGCTGGCCGAGCTGCCCGCGTTTCGGCGCGTGGTGCGCCATTCGGAGTACGTGGGTACGGCCGGCGCGCTGGCCCTCAATGCCCGCCTGCTGGAAGAGCTGGCCCGCAAAGACAACAACCCCGAGCGGTGCTCCCCATCCGAGCTGGTGCCGCAACTGCGCGAGTTTCTGTTGGCCCAGGGCTTCAAACCCGACAAGCACGACTGCGTGGTCGTGACGCTGGCTGGCAAGAACATCGGCTCTTTCGACGTGCCGTTTCTGCGGCAGCTGCCCGGCTGGGGCACGCTGGTGCGCCACGAGCCCGCCCTGCTGGACCCGGCCGCGTTCTACCTGAATTGGCGCAAAGACACCCGCTTGCCCACGATGAGCATCTGCAAGGCCCGCGCCCACTTCCCCGACACCGTAGTAGCCCACCAAGCCCTCGCCGACGCGCTGGACGTAATCCAGATGCTGCGTCCATTCTACGAGCTGCCGCTCTATAAAGAGGTGAAGTTGTAAAGGGTGAAGTTGCGGAAAGGGAAGAAAGCAAAATGGTGAGCTGATGGCCCAGGTACGCAAAACCGCGCCGCCAGAGCCTCAACTCACCATTTCACAACTATCAAAACCTCAGTATCTACCAGCTGCCGCTGGCGCCGCCGCCGCCGGAGCTGCCGCCGCCGAAACCGCCGAAGCCGCCTCCGCCACCACCCCCGCCGCCGCCGAAACCACCGCCGAAGCCGCCCCGGCCGCCCATGAAGTCGCCGAAGATGAGGGGCGGAATCATGCTGCCGAAGCCCCGATTGCGCCGGCCGCCGTTGCCGCCACCCCGGTTGCGCAGGATGATGAACAGCACCAGCGCGGCAATGATGAGCCAGAACTTCCAGCCCGAACCGCTGGTGTCGGTGTCGTTTTGCGCGGGCGCGGTCTGGTCGGCTTTGTACTCGCCTTTGGCCAGGGCAATCAGCTCATCGGTGGCGCGGTCGAGGCCCTCGTAGTACTGCTTTTGCCGGAAGGCCGGGACGATGGTGTTGGAAATGATGCGCTTGGCCAGCGCGTCGGGCACGGCGCCTTCCAGTCCGTAGCCGGTCTGGATGCGGGCCACGTGTTCCTGCTCGGCCACCAGCAGCAAAATGCCGTTGTTCTTACCCTTCTGCCCGATGCCCCAGCTTTCGTAGAGCTTCTGGGCGTAGTCGGCAATTTCGTAGTCGCCGAGCGTGGGCACGGTTACCACGGCAATCTGCGACGTGGTGGAATCGTTATACGCCACCAGCTTCTGCTCCAGGGCCTGGGCTTCACCAGATTGCAGCATCCCGGCCAGGTCGTTGACGAGGCGGGGCGGACTGGGTCGGGGCGGCAGGTTCTGCGCCAGCGCCGGCCGCAGTGCGCCGGCAGTCAGCAGCAGAATTAGCAGCAGCCGGAGCCAAAGGCCGCGAAACGGCAAAACAAGGGAATGGCTCATACGCGGGGCGGCTTGGAGTCGCCAAAGGAGATGGTGTCGTCCAGCTCGTTACGGTCGGTGGCGGCGTTGTAGGGGAAGTTGCGCTTGAGCTGCTCGCCCACCATCTTGATGCCGCGCTCCAGGCCCAGTACGAACTTGCCGAGGCGGAACTGCTCCAGCACCGCTTCCTTGGTGATTTCCCAGAACTCGTCCGACACCACGGAGTTGATGCCCGCGTCGCCGATGACGGCAAACTGCCGGGTGTCCCAAGCCAGGTAAAACAGCACACCGTTGCGCAACGCCGTCTGGTGCATGTTCAGTTCGGCAAACACCTGCGCGGCCCGGTCCAGGGGCTCGGGCGTGGGACAGGTATCTTCCAGGTGCACCCGGATTTCGCCGGACGTCGTGATTTCCGCCTGCTGGATGGCCGCGACCAGCGCCGCCTCCTGCTCCGGAGTGAGAGGGTTGTTCATGAGTCAGTTGCCGGTTGTCAGGTGTCAGTCGCCAGTTGCGTAAAGTCAGAACGACAATACTGGCAACTGGCAACCGACAACTGGCAACTCAATTAGAATTGTACCGTGGGCGCTTTTTGCGAGGCGGCGTCGGCTTCGAAGTACTTTTTCTCCGTGAAGCCGAACATGCCGGCAAACAGGTTGTTGGGGAACGACTTGATGTAGCCGTTGTAGTCGTTGGTAGCCTCGTTGAACTTGCCGCGCTCCACGTTGATGCGGTTTTCGGTGCCTTCAATCTGGGCCTGCAGCTCCTGGAAGTTGGCATTGGCCTTCAGGTCGGGATAGTTCTCGGAAACGGCCAGCAGGCGGCCCAGCCCGGCGCTAACCTGGCTCTGGGCTTCCTGGAATTTCTGCAGATTTTCGGGCGTCAGCTGGTCGGCCGAGAGCTGCACGCTGGTGGCCTTGGCGCGAGCATTCATCACGTCGGTCAGCGTCGACTTCTCGAAGTTGGCGGCCCCTTTCACGGTGTTCACCAGGTTCGGAATCAGGTCGGAGCGGCGCTGGTAGCTGTTCTGCACGTTGGCCCACTGGGCTTTCACGGCCTGATCCTTCGTGACCATCGAGTTGTAGCCGCACGACGACTGGGAAAGCAGAATAACCAGGCCGGCGAAGTAGAGGAGGAGACGCTTCATGTTGGAAAGAAAATAGAGTGAAGGGAAAAAAGGAGGAGAAAGCGTGGGGAAGGGCGAAAACCGGAACGGCCCGTCACTGGTTACGACGGGCCACGGCTTGGTGCGCTGCAAAGTACGCATTCAAGCCGCTGCGGTTGTGTTGCGGCTTGCTCCGCAATGATTGATTACTTTGCGGACTTACGCTAGCGCCACCGTTCATGAAAGCTGTTATTCCCGTTGCTGGTATTGGGTCCCGGTTGCGCCCGCACACGCACACCCAGCCCAAGTCGCTGGTGCCCGTGGCCGGCAACACCATCCTGGGGCACATTATCGACCGCCTGAAAGACGCCGGCATCGAAGAGTTTGTCTTCATTATCGGCTACCTGGGCGAGAAAATCGAAAGCTACGTGCGCCGTCAGTATCCCGAGCTGCGCTCCACGTTCGTGGTGCAGGAGCCGCGCGAGGGCATCGGCCACGCGCTGTGGCTGGCCCGCGACACCTTCCGCCACGATACCGACGGCGTACTCATCATGCTCGGCGACACCATCGTGGACGTGGATCTGCCCCAGCTGCTGGCGCTGCCCGGCAGCGTGCTAGCGGTGAAGGAAGTCAAGACGCCCAGTATGTTTGGGCTGGTCGAAACCGGTACCAACGGCCGGGTGACGAAAGTGGTGGAAAAGCCCCGCATTCCGAAGTCGAACTACGCGTTGGTGGGGCTCTACAAGATTGCCGATCCGGCCTGGCTGGCCTCGGCCCTGGAGCGCCTCATCGAGCAGGACCAGCGCACCCACGGCGAGTTTCAGCTCACCGACGCGCTGATGCTGATGATCAACGACGGCGCCCAGATGACTACCGCGCCCGTCGACAACTGGTTTGACTGCGGCCGCAAGGAAACCCTGCTCGAAGCCAACGCCCGCCTGCTGGGCCGGCCCGAGTTTCTGGAGCGCGTCTACCCCGAGTTTCCCGATACTATCATCATTCCGCCCGTCAGCATCGGTAAGGACTGCCAGATTTCACACTCCATCATCGGGCCCAACGTAGCCATCGGCGACCGGACCATCGTGCAGAACACGATTCTGAGCGACTCCATCATCGGCTCCTACAGCGAGTTGAAGCAGGCCGTGATGCACGACTGTATCGTGGGCTCCGACGCCTCGTTCCGGGGCCTGAACCACAGCCTCAACATCGGCGACAACACCGAAATAGACTACAGCTAGGGCTTTTTCGTAGGCATAAGCTCCATCAACCGCTTACTTCATGACCGAGGATTTCAAGCAGCAGACCAAAACGGCGTCGGAAGGCAGCGTGCTGGCCCTGGGCGGCCGCATCTGCGACTGGCTGCCGATTCTGGACACGCCCGCCATTCGGGCCGTAGAAGAGGTGCAGGGCCGCATGAGCGTGCTCAACGCCCTGATCAACCTCTCCTTCGGCGCCCCCGTTGACATCATCCGCGACTGGCTGGCGGCGCAGGATCTGACCGTCTTCTTATCAGGCGAAGAAGCACAGTTGCTGACCAAGGCTACCGACGAGCTGACCGAGCAGGAAATGATTAACCTGCGCTGGAGCTTAGAAAGCCTGTGGGCCATGATGTGGGCCACCCACCTGACCGACGAGCTGCGCCCCACCGAGTGGTGCGGCGACGATATGGCCTCGCTGCTGCCCAACCTGGAACAGGGCGACGACAACGCCAAGCTGGCCCGGGTGCAGACCCTGCGGCCGGCGGAGGAGCTTTACCGTATGCTCGACTACTACTACCGCCTGCACTGGTACTGCGTTGATGAGCGGCTGCAGGGCCGGGAGGCGCTGGTGTCGGAAAGCCTGGTGTATGAGCGGCGCAAGGCCCTGGAGTGGATTTTCAGCCGCGCCCAGGACTGGGACGAGGTAGAAATGAGCACCTGATCCGGGCGGTGGCGCGGCCTGCTTTTCCAGCGTGCGTTTTCGTTTCGGCACAACCTACCGGCGCCTTCGGTAGTACGCAGGGTTGCGGCTTCGGCCGGCAATCCATACTTTGGCCCGATGCGAAGAACAACTCAGTTTTGCCTGCTGCCGGCTCTGGCGGCTATGTTGCTCACCAGCTGCTACTCCCGCTCCGATATGAAGGGCGAAGCCGGTGCGGCCGAGACGCCCGCCGCGGAAGCCCCTAAGGAAACGGCCGCCGCCTCGGTAGAACCTACTGCCGCCACGGCTCCACCGGTTGCTGCCGGGCCGCTGGCGCAGGTCAACGTATTTCTGGAAGTGTCGGGCTCGATGGAAGGCTTCATGCCCAAAACCGGCGCCACCGGCACCAATACCCGCTTTCAGCAGCACGTCGCGCAGTTTTTGTCGGAGGTGAACCGCAGCAGCGCGGCCCGCAAAACCTACTTCCGCATCAAGGAAAAGCCTTACCCGGATTCGTACCAGCAGCTTTCCCAGACCGTGCGCGGCGGCATTCTGCAGCCCGCCAGCAGCACCGACATCCCGACGGTACTCGATACGCTGGTCAGCGGCTACTACGCGCCTAACTCGGTGAACGTGCTGATTTCGGACTTTATCTACTCACCCAAAAATGCCGGGGCCATTCCCTACATCAGCACCGACATCACCGACGCGCTGAACCGCACCCACCGCCCCGACCTGGCCGTGTCGGTGTACGGCTACGCCTCGGACTTCCACGGTGCGTATTACCCGGCGCTGAAAACCGGCGTGAAGAAAATCAGCGGCTGCTGCGACACCGACATTCCGTACTACTTCTGGGTTATCGGGCCCGCCGAGGCCGTGCGGCGCTTCGACGCGGCGCTGCTGGAGCGGCAGCCGGGGCAGCAGGCCCACTTCGGGGTGAAATACCCGACGCCGGCCTCGTCGTTGCTGAGCCGCTTTCAGAACGTGGGCGCCTGGTACTACGGCGAGAAGGACGCCGCCAAGCGCGCCGCCGGCGCCGCCTACCACACCGTGGCTGTAAGCAGCGTGTCGGCCAAGGAGCCGGTGGAGTTTGTGGTCGGGCTGGATCTGCAAGATCTGCCGGCCCTCTACCACGACGTGAACTACCTGAAAGCCAATCTGCAGCTGCAGGCCCAGGACACCGACGCAAAGATTATAGGTGCCTTTGCCGCCACCGCCCAGACGAAAAATAGCAGCGGGGCCGAAAATCAGTACACGCATTTCGTGAAAGTGCGCGTTACCAGGCTCGGCAAGGCCGCCCGTCCGCTTCAGCTCGTGCTCCACGACCGGCGGCCGGCCTGGATCAGTGCCTGGACCACCAAAAATGACAGCAACATCAACCAGACCGGTGCCAAAACCTTCGCCCTCAGCAGCCTCGTCGACGGCGTGGCGGCCGTAACGACCCGGGAAGCGGACAAAACGCCCGTCTTCCTGATTCCGCTTACCCTGCAGCCGGCAGATTAATTTAAATGCTGATTGCCAAATGCTGATTGTTGAATGAATGCCGGCCAGCGCCGCTCTTCACCAGCAATTAGCCGGCTAACACTCAACACTCAACACTCAACATTACCCCATGAAAGGCTTCTTCCGCTTCGTCTACGAGCTTATTGGCACCCCGCAGCCGCCGTCCGAAACGCCGGTGTACCGGGAGGTGATTTTCCCCAACGTGGGCCTGCTCACCATCGGCCTTTCCCTGGCTATGGTGCTGATTTTCTACTACCTCATCAACCGCGCCATGGGCGTGGCCACCTTCAACAAGGTGCGGCACTGGGTGCTGTTTCTGGTGCTCAACGCCCTGCTGGCCTTCGCCATCGGCCTCTGGCAGACCAACTCCCAGGCGGTAGCCTCGCACTCCTACATCTACTGGATGTCGACCTGGAACGCCATCCTGGGGTTGTTCTGGTTTTTCCTGTTCTCCGTGTTGCTCAAGCGCGGCTCCACCAACGCTAGCACGACTCCTTTTTAGACTGGAGATAGGTAGTTGGTAGTAAGTATTGAGACTCTGCAAAGCCGGGAATTTGACTTGGTGCTTTGATTTCTACTTCATCCAACTACTTAATACCTACTACTTACTACCAACCACATGGCTAAACTGTTCATTTTCGGCATCGGCGGCACCGGCTCCCGCGTCATTCGGTCGTTGACCATGCTACTGGCCTCGGGCGTGAAGCTCGCCAACTGCGACCGGGTGGTGCCCATCATCATCGACCCCGACGCCCACAACGGCGACATGAACCGCACAGTAGACATGCTCAAAAGCTACCAGCAGATCTACCAGCACCTGGGCCCCCGCGACGACGGCTTTTTCCAGACCGACTTGAGCACCCTGAGCAGCATCTCGGCCGATACCAACGGTGGGGTGAAGGACACGTTCGTGTTCGACTTCGGCGGCATCAACCAAAGCTTCCGCCAGTACCTGAGTTACGACCAGCTTTCCGTCGATTCCAAGGGTCTGGTGGAGTTGCTCTTCACCCAGGACAACCTGGAAAGCCCGCTCACCATCGGCTTCCGGGGCTCGCCCAACGTGGGCAGCATTGTGCTGAACAAGGTGGTGGAGTCGCCGGAAATCCGGTTTTTCGCCGACAACTTTCAGGCTGGCGACCGGGTGTTCTTCATCTCCAGCATTTTCGGCGGCACTGGCGCGGCCGGCTTCCCGCTGCTGCTCAAAAACCTCAAGGACCCCAACACCCGCCTCAGCAACTCGGGCTACCTGCGCAGCGCCCTCACCGGCGCCGTAACGGTGATGCCCTACTTCGCGCTGCAATCGGAGGATAACTCGGTTATCGACTCCAACTCGTTCCTGACCAAAACTAAGGCCGCGCTCAGCTACTACGAGCACAACCTGCAGGGCCTCGACGCGCTATATTACCTGGCCGACACGCCCGACACGCCCTACGAAAACCAGCCCGGCGGCACGGCTCAGCGCAACAAGGCCCACCTTATCGAGCTGCTGGCGGCTCTGAGCGTGGTCGACTTCATGCAGTACTCCGACGCGGAGCTGCGCAACGGAGCCCCCCACTTCCACGAGTACGGCCTCGGCACCGACACCCAGGACCTGAACTTCAGCCACCTGCCCGACGAAAGCCGGGAGTTGATTGCCAAGCATCTGACCCAGCTGCTGTACTTCTCGCGTTACCACAAGCAGCACCTGCCCACCGACAAGGCGCCCTACCACGACAACCTGAACCTGGACCACGCTCTGCGTAACGAGCCCATCTTCAAGGAGCTGAATAATTTCCTCCACAGCCCCGAGTACGGCGTCGACGAGTGGCTCAAGGAGCTCAGCCAGAACCGCCGCTCGTTCCGTCCCTTCGACCTGACTACCGACGACTTCAACGCCATGATTTCGGGCAAGCCGGTGGAAAAGAAGTGGAACGACTTCTTCAACAAGGGCCTCAGTCAGAACTACTTCCTTAATCAGCTCAACGACGCTGCCAAGTCCATCCACGAGCCCGACAGCTTCCGCAAGCTCGTTGCCCTCTTCGATCAGGTAACCGACAAGGCCTTCGAGGAAAAGGTGAAAGTGGTGTAAGAACGAGCTGGGCTTCGGCCCCAAGCGGCCCGTTCTCCTTATCAAAGCAAACTCCCGACAATGCCCAAAGTCCTTCGTCTTCACAACAACGGTTCCCAGCAGGTGCAGGGCTGGCAGAAAACCGCGCCCATTACCAGCACCGAAATCAATACCGTCACCGACCCCACGGGCGGGCGGGCCAAGAACGTGGCCGTGAGCATCCCGACGCCCTTTGCGCGGATGCACCTGTTTGAAACCGCCTTCGATTTCCTGGCCCGGGAAGGGCAGCGCAACCCCGGCTCGGTCTACCACGAGCTGGTGTCGCACTTCTGGGACTTGTTCGAAATCCTCTACAACTACAACCTCTACACCCAGGCCGGCCGCAAAATCACGCTGCGCCGCTGGAACGTGGAGGCTGAGCTGCGGCGGATGCAAGGCGACGAAGGCACCCGCCTGCTGGGCGAAACCCTGCGCCTGTTCCTACAGGACGACCGGTTCCGCGACTTCTCCGACATGTACCTCGTGTTTTACGAGTCGCCGAATATGCCCGGCGGGCCCCAACTGCTGGGCGGCACTTCCCCGCTGACGCTGCTGTTTACCGCGCCGGCCGTGCGCCAGCTGGACCTGGAGCGCGCCCAGGCCCGCGGCCACTACTTCGACAACCAGGTGGTGCTGCTCGAAGACCGCGCGCCAGCTTTCCGGGACTTTGTCTACGAGCTGTTCCTGGCTTATCCGCAACTGCAGCGCCGCGAGTTTGCCGGCAGCGTCTTTGCCGGCCTCGACCGCAACCGCATCAACCAGATGCAGATGCAGGGCGACCACACGGCCCAGCAGTTCGCCACCAAGTATCCCGCCATTGCCGACTTCCAGGGGAACCTGGCCAGCGTAAAGCACGTGCCGCTGCCCAGCCGCGCCGACCAATCGGCCGTGACCAGCTCGGACTTGTTCATTGCGCCCACCCGGCCGGCCAACCAGAGCCGACCTACCCCGCTGGTGCTGCGCCCCAACCTCACGATGCAGGGTGCCAACTACCTCAACGGCCAGCCCTGGGACGACCGCACCGCGGTGCCCTACGCCGACGAGCTGACCCTGGAAAACCGCGTGCTGCCCGGTAAAGGCTTTAAGTACCCCTACCTAACCGTCGGCGACTTTCTGGAAGACGCGCTGGTGGAGCTTCCCTACGAGCTGAACGCCCAGCGCTTCCACACCGGCAAGGTCACGTTCCAGTACGGCGCCGATACTCAGGGCCGGGCGCGGTTTCCCTACCTGCTGCCCCTGCGCCAGACCTTCTTCGAATACTTCTCCGACCACGACCTGGCTGAGCTGCTCACCTTCACCATCGACCTCAACCACGTGCGCATCGCGCTGCGGATTCCGGTGCAGGGCGGCCGCTTCATCACCTTTGAGCGCAGCTACTACCAGAACCCGCAGAACCCGAAAGACGCGCAGGGCCGGGAGATTCCCGAGAAGGGCCGCATCGTGAAGGCCAACATCGGCCTGGGTGTGTTCCCGTTCTACAAGATGCGTGCCCAGCCCGAGTACAACGACTTCTACAAGGTGATGCTCGTGGACGCCGACAACTCGCCCACCATGCTCCAGCGCCGCTACGACCTCACGTTTTTCGTGAACGGGGAGCGGCTCACCGACCAGGGCGCAGCCAAGAAGGCTACCAAGTTTGAGCGCACCCAGAAAAGCGTTTCCACGGCCGGCAGCACCTACTACGAAATCACCGGCACCCACTTCGACCTGGCCGAGCTGACCTGCCCGCCGGCTTTCCACGGCGCCCCCCCGGCCCGGGGCCTCATCGTGCCGCGCTGGCGGGAGCTGGACCGCGGCACCCGCCGCTTCACCTTCGCCGTCGACTTTGGCACCAGCAACACCCATGTCGCGTACGCCGACGGACCGTCGGCCCACCCGCGCCCGTTCACCATCGGCGAAAGTGACCTGCAGATGGAGCTGCTTAATGCCCCGCTGCCCGACACCGGCTATTCGGCTTACCAGCGCTACATGCGCGGCCCCGGCCAGCTGTTCGACATTCCGCTGATTCAGAACCGTGAGTTCGTGCCCAGCATCATCGGTGAGGCCGGCTCGGTGTATGAATTTCCGATCCGTACTGCGGTTTGCGAGACGAACTCCTACGCCAACGAGCCCAGCAAGGTGCTCAGCAACATTAACATCGGCTTCAGCATCAACACCGAAACCGGGCAGCCGCCCCAGAACCGCTTCGTGACCAACCTGAAGTGGAGCGCCGAGCTGGACCCTCAGGGCGTGAACCGCATTGCGGCCTTCTTCAAGGAAATCCTGCTGCTGATGAAGCACAAGGCGGCCATGCAGGGCGGCATCCTGGAAGACACCCGCGTGGTATGGTTTGCTCCGCTGAGCTTCGACCTGTTTTTGCGCAACCAGTTCCAGCAGGTCTGGGATGAGGCGTTCCAGCAGATTTTCCGGGCCCGCCGCCCCACCCAGTGCATTTCGGAGTCGGTGGCGCCGTACTACTACCTCACGGCCACGAACCAAGTAGTGCCCAACCGCGACGAAAACGTCATCAACATCGACATCGGCGGCGGTACCACCGACCTGCTGATTTTCGCGGACCAGAAGCCGGCCTTCAGCTCGTCGTTCCGCTTTGCCGGCGACGACCTCTGGGGTGACGGCTACGCCCGCGTCCAGGGCGCACCCAAGCAGAACGGCCTGCTCCGCCTCGGCGTGCAGTACGTGGAAAGCCTGCCCGATTCGGAAGAGAACCAGGAATACAAGGGCTACCTGCGGGCCGCCCTGCAAAACCCCGACTTCGGCTCGGCCGACGTGACTAGCCTGCTGTTCACCTACAACGACGCGCTGCGCTTCACCCAGAGCCTCGGCTTGGGCAAGGGTCGGCAGTTGCGGGTACTGTTTTACCTGCACTACACGGCCATCGTCTACCACGTGGCCCAACTCGTGCAGCACCTGGGCCTCAAGCCCCCACGCTACCTGTGCTTCTCGGGCAAGGGCAGCCTCTATCTGCGCCTGCTCAGCGGCGGGGCCAGCATGGCGGCCATTGAGAAAATCAGCAAAGCCGTGTTCAAGGCCGCCACGGGCCAGGAAGCGCCCCAGAACTTCCGCGTGATTCTGGCCGACAACCCCAAGGAGGCCACCACCAACGGCGGCGTGCTGTTTGAAGAAAGCGCCACCAGCACCGCCGACTTCGACCAGATTCGCACCGTGAAGCTCAACGGCGCTACCGAGGGCCAGGACATCGACACCAGCCGCCTCAAGCTCCCGCAGGTGGATGCTGACCTCAAGCAGAGTGTCATCGACAACACCCGCCGCTTCCTCGATATCGTGCTCGATAATGACGACGTGGCCCCGCTCATGCGCGAGGTGGGCGTAGACGTGGACCGCACCCGCATCAAGGAAATCCTGCTCCGCGAAATCGAGGACAGCCTCAACCTGGGCCTGCACCAGATTGGCCGCAACCTCGGCCAGGGCGAAACCCTCCCCGAAACGCTGTTCTTCTACCCCCTCAAGCAAGCTCTATACAACCTGAGCCGGGAGCTGATTTCGAACGGCTAGGCTAGAAGCTACAATCTAGTTCCCATCATATGAGGAAGGGAACTAGTTGGAGCTTTTAGTCTAGTATCAGCCTTTTCGCTTCTCCGTTCCCGCTGCCATGATTCTTCCCCGCGGTGTTATTGTCCTGCTTACTGGTCTGTTATCTTTAACGAGCTGCTTTTGGGGCGACGAGGATGAAGAGGAGAATATTGTTGGCAACTACTGGGTCAGACGGGGTAGTGGCTACGATAACTACCTGTTTTATATTAACGAGCAAGAATTCGGGCCTCCTTTAATCCCGGCGCAAGTCGTAGAAGCCGGCCATGATGAACGGACTATTATCATCAAGTCCTGCTCGGATTACTACATCATTCCTTTCAAGAAGATTGACTATAGCCAAGTAGTAAAAGGCCAATACCACAACGTCCATGAAGAGATTCGGAATAACATCCTGGGCCCTTTCACCAAAGCTGAGTTCCACCAAAATCTAGCGGTACTAGGAGAAGATTCGCTGATGAGTTTCAATCAAAAACTAGCTGACTGCCAATAGCCGCTCTACTGCATGCTGACATTCCTGCCCATGAACTGCTTCTCTCTTTCCTGCGCCTTGCTGCTTGCCGGGCTGTTGTCTTCGACGGCTGCGCCCGCCCAAACGCCCCTGGGTCAGCCCACGCTCGACGAGCAGAAAACCCAGGTCTGGTGCGCCACGATAAAGTTCGTGTACGGCGACACTGGCCGGCCCAACCTGCAAAGCACCCTGCGCTGCGGCGGCACGCTGAAGGAGCTGGAAAACAGCATCAAGGCCGACAGCCAGAAGGTGTACAGCATGCTCTACCAGCCGCTGGAAGCCCGGGGCACCATGTACAAGGGCCTGGGCTCGGATAAGTCGCGGCTGCAGAAGCTGACCACCGAAATTCTCAACAAGCTGAAAGCCTCGCCGGCCCGGCGCGCCGACCCCGCCCGCATGCAGGGCGTGCAGGCCCTGGAGGCCCAGCTGCAGGGCTATGTGGAAAACGGCACCCCGCCCACCGACATTCCCGCCACCCTCGCCAGTGACCAGACCGACGTCATCGACACCACCGCCACCGACGAAGCCGTGGTGCCGCCCTCGACCGAGTCGGGCCTGGGGAGCCAGTCGGTAACCACGACCACGGCGCGTCCGGCTGCTACGGAAAGCCTGATGAGCAAGCTGTTCGCGCCGCTGGCGTTGATTCTGTCGTTGCTGAGCATTTTCCTCTACGTCGTGCTCCGTCGCAGCATCAGCGCCCTGGGCAGCCGCGCCGACCGGCACCGCATTGAGTTGGAGTCAGTGAAGGCCTCGGCGGGCGGTACGGCCGCGCCGGCCACTGGCCTGACGCCGGAGGTGCAGCGCGAAATCGAGAAGCTGGTGCGGCAGCGGGTAGGCGAGGAGCTGGCGAAGCGGCAGCCCGCCGGCAACAACCCGCAAAACGCGCCCAGCGCGGGCAAGCAGAATCAGGCCCGGAACCAGCCCAGTCCGCCGCAACCAGCGCCGCCGCGCCCGGCTCCACCGGTGGTAGCCGCCGCGCCGCCCCAGCCCGTGGTGCCGGAGCCAGTGACGGCCGCTGCCGCACCGGAGCCCATTGTAGCGGCTTCTGCGCCCGCCCCGGCAGCCAGCCCGTCCGGCGACGAATTCGACAGCTTGATTCCACCCGTGCTCCTGCCCGCTACCGACTGGTCGGAAGCCACAGCGGCCGCGCCGGCGGCCACGCCCGCCACGCCGGCTCCGAACCGCTACTATGTGAAAGTACCGGTGAATGGCGGCTTCAGCGAGTACGACCTGCAGGACCAGCCCCAGCACGATAGCATCTACGAAATCACGCCCGACCCGCGGGTGCCCGAGCGGGCCACGTTCCGGGTCACGTCCAACTCGGCCGTGCATGCCTACGCCATCCAGAGCGCCCAGTATTCCCTGCGCGACGCCTGTACCTACCAGCAGCCCAGCAGCCCCGTGTCGCGCATTGTGACGGATAAGGAGGGCACCCTGATCAAAAGCAGTGGGGCCTGGCAGATTGAGCAGAAGGCGGCTATCCACTTTGAGTAGGAGGAATGCCGCATGAGAACCCACTGCTTACTGCTGCTGGGCCTGCCACTGGCCGGCTGCGCATCTACTAAGGTCCGGCCAACGACAGACGATGCAGATTTCATGCTCCTCCAGGAAAACGGGCGGGTCAGAATTTCGTCCACCAGCTCCGCCGTGCAAACCCGCATCATCCAGCAGAACCAGGTGGGCGATACGCTGCTGGTGACTTACCGGAAGGGCGCTTTTATAAACAGGTTTGCGGCTCAGGCGCACAGCATTGTGCAGCCAGGTGAGCAAGCCAAATACGTACGGTGCGCCAACCGTCAGTTTCGGGTAGTGAAAACCGGCTCGGGGGTTGCGCTGGGACAGCTGCCGTAACCGCCCACCGCCTTTTTTGCATCTTGCCACCTTGGTCAGCGTATTTGCGCTGACCTTTGTGCTTCGTTTCCGTTCAGGTATTCATGCTCGAAATAATTCTCGAAGTCGTCGTCGTGGCCATCGTCGTCGGCCTGCAGATTCGCACGTTTCTGCGCACCCGCGCTCAGGCGCTGCGGCTCGGCCAACTCTACCCGGCCCGCGACGCGCTACGCGTGGAGCGCCGGCTGGTGACGCCCGCCGGCATCGACCTACCCGACTACGCCGCCGACGCGCCGCCTGGCTCCTTTTTGGTCGACATCCTCAAGGCCGACACGGTGTCGGAGGAGTTTCGCGAAATCATCGACGACACCAACGGCTACCTGCGCTACAACAAGGGCGCGGCCGACTTCAGCATTCTGAAGGACATTTCGGAGCGCCAGAGTCAGGTAATGGAAAACGCGGTGCAGGCCAACGTGGCCACGCCGCTTTACCTGGGCCTGCTGGGCACGTTTCTGGGCGTGATTCTGGGCTTGGTGGGCATTGCCCGCAACGGCGTGTCGGACGACGCGGCCCTGACGCCCTTCCTCACCGGCGTGCTCATTGCCATGACCGGCTCCTTCGTGGGGCTGTTGCTCACGCTGCTCGGCAACGGCCTCGTACGCAACGCTCACCAGCGCCTCGACCAGGCCCAGAATCACTACTACACCTTCCTGCAGGCCCGCCTGCTGCCCATCCTGCACTCCGACATGGCCGGCAGCCTGTCGAACCTAAAAGCCGTACTCGACGCCTTCAACCAGGACTTCGTCAGTAAGGTCACCATCTTCGAGCCCGTCATCGGCACGCTCACCGAAAACGTGAAGGTTCAGCGCGACTTCTTGGTGCGCCTCAACGAAATCGGGTTCGACAAGATGGCCAGCGCCAACGTGGCCGTGTTTGAGAAAGTGAGCCAGTCGGCGGAGATGTTTCAGCAGTTTATCGGCTACCAGCAGCGCCTGAATCAGATGCTGGAAGACGGCAACGCTACCGCCCAGGCCGTGAGCAGCATCTTGGACCGGCTCGTGGGCTTCGAGCGGGGCATCAACAACGTGGGCCAGTACATCGGCCAGCACGACAACCTGGTGCAGGCTCAGCTCGACTTCTTCCAGCGCCACCAGAAGGAAATGAGCAACGTGGCCGCTCGCACCGAGCAATACTTCGACCAGGCCACCGGCCGCCTCACGGACCTAATGCAGCAGCGCCTGAGCTTCCACGAGCGCGACGCCCAGCAGGCCTACGAGAAGTGGAGCCAGCACTTCCAGAACCTCAACGAGGACAACGTCTTCGACCGGATTCGGCAGTACCTGGAGCCCTTCAAGAACCTTAACACCCAGCAGGAAACCTTGGGCCGCGACGTAACCGCCACCCAGCGCGAGCTGCTCCGCAAAATCGAGCTGGACTCGCAGATTCAGGCCAAGCTGCTTTCGGAACTGTCCAACCTGAATACGGTGCTGGTAAAGGCCACCTCCAAGAACCGGTTTCAGCGGTTTATGGACAGTCTGTTTGGCGGCGTCCGGCCGCAGTAGCATAACATATGGCAAATCTACGCTCCGTAATCCTGCTTGCTTTGCTGCTGAGTGTCGGAATGTCTGGCGCAGCTACTGCGCAGAGCATTATTAAAATCGAAGTTCCGGCCGAATACCGCCACTACAGCGCCGGAGAGATAATCAAGAAGGTACTGGCGAAGCCGAGGCTCACGAGTTCCCGACATATTTTCTCTGCTGATACAACGGTTGTTGTCTTAGCCTCCTGTGGTAGCGCTGGTATATACAGATTTGGGCAGGGAGCTACGGACCACGCGGCCGGTAACTTGATAGTTGTAGTCAGAAAAGGGGATGAGCTCTTATTTGCGCAGGACGTAAAAAGCTATTCGCAGCACAGGACCCTAGTAAAAACCTTTTGGAAGAGCGGGGCAAGAAGCAGCTGTGACTCCGGAATGTCGCTGGGCTCGCTACAGACTAAAGTCGCGCAGTTGGTTAACCAGAATAGCCGGGTTGCTGCTACCGATGTGTTTTAGAAGTTTCTTTCTGCATTTTCCTGTTTCATGAACGACTCCCAAAACCGCGCCTCCAACGACTTCTTCTGGCCCAGCTACGTGGACCTGATGACGTCCTTGTTCGTGGTGATGCTGGTGCTGTTCGTGTACAGCTTCAAGCTGTTCAAGGACCGGGAGCACGACCTGAAAAAGGCCAACGGCGAGCTGAAAGCCAAGGCTGAGGAGCTGGAGCAGATTACCAAGATCCGCCGCTCCCTGCAGCGCCTCGAAGGCCGATACTTCCGCTACGACCCCACCCTGGAGCGCCACGAGCTGCTGGTGCCGGTGCAGTTCAAGGCCGGCCGCGACGAAATCCAGGACGCCTACAAGCCCGCCCTGCTCGAAGCCGGCCAGACGCTCCGCTCGGTGCTCAAAACCATCAAGACCGAGCAGCCCGTGCGCTACCTCGTCATCGTGGAGGGCATGGCCGCCCGCTACGCCGGCAACGACGCGCGCAACCGGAGCCAGGAGCAGCTTACCTACCAGCTCAGCTACCGCCGGGCCCTAAACCTGCTCAACTTCTGGAAGCAGAACGGCCTCGACTTCAGCCAGGACAGCGGCATCGAGCTCATCATCGGCGGCAGCGGCTTCTTCGGCACCGGGCGCTACGCCGGGGCGCGGGAAGGCCAGAACAAGCGCTTCCTGATTCAGGTGATTCCCAAGATCGGGCGCATGGTGCCGGTGCGGTAGCGCGAGAAATCGGGGGCGGCGGGAAATAAACCGGGCCGGCGGGGCGGATTTGGTACTACCTTGGCCCCTAGCATCCGTTCTTCCTCTCCCCAAGCTATGCGTACTCCCACTCTCGCGCTGCTGACGCTCACCACGCTGGCCGCCTGCCGCTCTACCCTGCCCGCCCAGGATGCCGGCTCCGCTACCGCTTCCGTTACCACTCCGGCCGACCAGCCCCGCGCCGCGGCCTTACCCCGCCTTTCCGTGGAATACCCCAAAACCCGCAAATCCAACCAGACCGACGACTACTTCGGCACCTCCGTCACTGACCCGTACCGCTGGCTCGAAGACCTCGACTCGCCCGAAACCAAGGACTGGGTGACGGCCGAAAACAAGGTCACCTTCGGCTACCTCGACAAGATTCCGTTCCGGGAGCAGATCAAGGCCCGCCTCACCAAGATGTGGAACTACGAGCGCTACGGCGTGCCGCAGGAGGAAGGCCCCAACCTGTACTTCTCCAAAAACGACGGGCTGCAAAACCAGGCCGTGCTCTACGTGCAGCAAAAGGGCGCCGGGGGCCAGCCCGACGTGCTGCTCGACCCCAACAAGTTTTCGGCCGACGGCACCACGGCCCTGGCTGGCACTTACTTCTCCAACGACCACCGCTACCTGGCCTACGCCACCAGCGGCGGCGGCTCCGATTGGCAGAAGCTCAAAATAATGGACCTGGCCACCCGCAAAATCCTCACCGACGAGTTGCAGTGGGTGAAAGTGTCGGGGGCGGCCTGGTACAAGAACGGCCTCTTCTACAGCCGCTACGACGCGCCCAAGGCCGGCGAAAACCAGCTTTCCGGCAAAAACGAGTTTCATAAGGTGTACTATCACCAACTCGGCACGCCCCAGAGCGCCGATAAGCTCGTGTACGAGGACAAGGGCATGGCCCTAGGCTTCCGCACTGTGGATACCACCGAGGATGAGCGGTTTTTGCTGCTCTACACCACCGATGGCAAGGCCGACGGCAACCGCCTCGCCGTGCGCGACCTGACCGACCCGAAGCAGGCCGCCAAGTTTGCCCCGCTCATTGCCAGCTACGAAAACAACAACTCGGTCGTCGGCAACGTGGGCGGGCAGCTGCTGGTACTCACCAACTACAAGGCCCCGCGCTACCGGGTGGTGCTCATCGACCCCAAAAAGCCCCAGGAAGCTGCCTGGAAGGAAGTTATTCCGCAGAGCGAAAACAAGCTCGAAGACGTCAAGCAGGCCGGTGGCCACCTCATCGTGACCTACCTCAAGGACGCCAGCAGCCAGGTGAAAGTGTACAGCGAAGCCGGCGAGTTTCAGAACGACGTGGAGCTGCCCGCCATCGGGACGGCCGCGGGCTTCGGCGGCCGCCGCGCCGCGCAAAGCGTGTATTACGCCTTCACCTCCTTTACCTACCCGACCACCATCTACCGCTACGACTTCGCCACCAAGCAAAGCACCGTGCTGCGCGCCCCGAAGGTGGACGTGAACCCGGCCGACTACGTGACCACGCAGGTGTTTTACGCCAGCAAGGACGGCACTAAGATTCCGATGTTCATCACCCACAAGAAAGGCGTGCAGCTCAACGGCCGGAACCCAACCTACCTGTACGCCTACGGGGGCTTCAACGTGTCGCTCACGCCTGGCTTTTCGGTGGTGCGCATGCTGTGGCTCGAAAACGGCGGCATTCTGGCCATTCCGAACCTGCGCGGGGGCGGCGAGTACGGCGAAGCCTGGCACCAGGCCGGCATGACGCCCAACAAGCAGAACGTGTTCGACGACTTTATTGCCGCCGCCGAGTACCTCAAGGTGCAGAACTACACCGACACCCGCCACTTGGCCCTGGCCGGCGGCTCCAACGGCGGCCTGCTGGTGGGGGCCACCATGGCCCAGCGCCCCGACCTGGCCCACGTGGCCTTTCCGGCGGTGGGCGTGATGGATATGCTGCGCTACCAGAAGTTTACTATCGGCTGGAATTGGGCGCCCGAGTACGGCACTTCCGACAACTTCGCCCAGTTTCAGAACCTCTACAAATTTTCGCCCCTGCACAACCTGAAAACCGGCACTGCTTACCCGGCCACCATGATTACCACCGCCGACCACGACGACCGGGTGGTGCCCGCGCACTCGTTTAAGTTTGCGGCGGCGCTGCAGGCGGCCAACTCGGGCCCGAACCCCCAGCTGATCCGGGTCGACGTGAATGCCGGGCACGGGGCGGGCAAGAGCACGGCCCTGCAGATTCAGGAGTGGACCGACATCTGGGCCTTCGCCTTCCAGAATATGGGCGTGAATCCGTACCCGGCGGGGCGCTAACTGCGTAGGAAGGTTTCGCGGCCCGCTTCGTATCTTGCGGCCCCAAAGTCCCAAACGACTGTCTTATTTAGGCTTACCCATGAACAAAAAGCTTCTGCTCGGTCTGCTGGCCGCCGCTTCCCTGACCGTAACCTCGTGCCACAACCCCGACTACAAGACGGACGAGGACATTGCCGCGGAAACCAAGCCCCTCGAAATTCCGGCTGCCCCCGACACCACCGGTGGCAAAAAGGCCCCGGAAAACCCGGCTACCCGCGAAATCAACGCGGTCAACGCCACGCAGGACATCAAAAAGATGCAGCCGCAAATGTAATTCCGGCCCGCGGGCCCGAGTGCTTCTAACGCCCATTTGCCGGTTCGGGCAGATGGGCGTTGCTGTTTGCCCGCCGGCCATGCCGCGCGGGGCCTGGCCCGCCGTTCGGTTTCGCCTACTTTTCTACCCTTCCCCTCCCGACATGTCCACCATTACTATCCGCCGCGGCACCGAAGCCGACCTTACCCGCGTCCACGAGCTTATCGTCGAGCTGGCCGTGTACGAGCGGGCCCCCGAAGAAGTCACCAATACGCTGGCCGACATGCGCCGCGACGGGTTCGGGCCCGCGCCCATCTTCGACTTTTTCGTGGCTGAAGCGCCGGCGCCGGGTATTTTGGGCATTGCGCTGTTCTACACCGCCTACTCCACCTGGAAGGGCCGCATGCTTTTCCTGGAAGACCTCGTGGTGACCGAGGCGGCCCGTGGTACGGGCATCGGCAAACTACTCTTCGACGCTGTGGTAGCTGAGGCGCGGCGCACCGGAGCCAACCGGATGAAGTGGCAGGTGCTGACCTGGAATGAGCCGGCCATCGGCTTCTACAAGCGCGTAGGAGCCAATCTTGACCCGGAGTGGCTCAACGGCAACCTGACCGCCGAACAGCTGCAGGCCTACGCCTGCGACCCGGCCGTGGTAGCGGCCGTGGGCGCAGAGGCTTTGCGAAACGAGTAAAAGCTGTCGGGGATTCGAAGAGAACAAAAAAGGCCACTCCGGCAGGAGTGGCCTTTTTGATGGTAATGGGCACAGGCCAGCAGCAAATCAGCCCGCCGAATTACCCTACTACTTCCAGCATGGTGCGGAAGGACGCGTAGCGGCCGCCAAAGTGCTTGTCGATGGCCTGAATCAGCGCGGGGGCAGCTAGCGCCTGGTACTCTTCGAGCTGCGCTAGACTCACGCAGTAGTACTGCGAGGCGTAGGTAACGCCGTCATCTTCCTCGTTGAGCAGGCGGCAGAGCTGGCTTCTGAGGAAAAAGCCCGTCGCCATTACTTCCGGCATGTGCACGTCGCGCATGTAGGCCACCCATTCTTCGGCAATTTCCGGATCGAGGCTGGTGGTAACGTTGTATAGAATCATGAGGGTTGAGACTTGGTTGGGTAGGGACTTGGATTTTTGTTTCGCTGACAGCTTACCTTACTGTGTTGAGCAAGGTGTCAGCGGGTGATAACGCAAAAGTCGGCGGAAAAATCCAGGTCCCTAAGCCTGCCGGGCCCCCAAGTTCCTAAAATCACACCCGCATGTGGTCGAACTGGAAGTCCTGAATGCGGGCTTGGATGTCTTTGGGGCCGAGCTGCTCCTTGAGCGTGGCCTGCACCAGGGCAGGCAGCTCGGCGTCGCCGGCGAAGCGCAACGACAGGATCTGCTTGATGGTTAGCTGGGCTTCGAGGGGCTGGAAGCGCTGGCCGGTCAGCTCGAAGTAGCGCTGCCGCACTTCCAAACGCAGCAGGCGGTCCTGGAGCGTGAGGGCGTAGTGCTGGCGCAGCATCACCAGCGTGCCCAGCAGCACCACGCCCAGGGCCATGACCGTAAACCACAGGCGCGAAGTCTCGTCGTCGTGGCCGGCCACGTCGACGTAGCGGCGGATGCCGTAGCCGGCCAGCACGAGGGCGGCGGGCAGTAGCACGAAGTGGTGCCACGGGTAGTACATGGGCTTGTTTTTGGTCGGTTGGTCGGCCATAGAATTGGGGGAGAGAGAAGGTGAGGCGTAAAAGTGGGCAACAAAAAAACTCCGGCCGAAGCCGGAGTTGGGAGGTACGGGAAGCGGCGAAGGCTAGTTCATAGCCTTGGCGCGCTTTTTCTCGTCCCGCATCTGGGTGCGGGCTTCTTTTTCGCGGACGACGTTGGCCTTCTCAATCTGGCGGTCGGTTTTGAGCTGGGCCTGCTGCTCGTGCAGCTGCTTTTTCTGCTCGCGCATCTGCTGCTTGCTCTCGTTCATGGCGCTGCGCGTGTCGCGGGAGGCCTGGGCGCTGGCCCTAGACTGTTTTTTCTGCTCGTCGTAGTTGGTGCGGGCGTCCACGGCGGTCTGCTGCTGAGTGACCGACTGCTCAGGAGTGGTGGTAGTCTGGGCGTGGGCCGAAACGGCAGTAGCCACGGTAAGGGCCAGAAGGCCAAGAAACTTTTTCATTGGGATGGTTGAAAACCTAGGGTTCAGCTGGTGTACGCCGGGCCGGAAGCAATGTTATTTATTATCAGTGCTTTCGGGAATATTAACCGGCAGCCCCGGCTTACTCCTCCACGAAGTCGAGGTCTTTGCCGTAGCTCTCGGGCAGCCGGCTCACGGCCCAGAAAGCTACCAGCAACGAACCGAGCCCGATGGTAATGGCGCTGCCAATCAGGCCCAGCGGCCCGGTAAGCGCCTTGAACAGC
>Ga0247729_10000179_pt1 | contig 30571 bp, 25 predicted proteins | sample UWRJL133311R2_FD_180958 | JGI IMG/M metagenome (GOLD analysis project Ga0247729, IMG submission 180958) | Plant litter microbial communities from Arlington Agricultural Research Station in Wisconsin, United States - UWRJ-L133-311R-2 | ecosystem: Environmental > Terrestrial > Plant litter >... | reverse complement strand
GCACGAAGTTTACCACCTCGTCGCGCTCCGGGGAGGGCAGCAGCTCCAGCTCAATTTTGTCCAGCGCGTCGTTGTTGTTCAGCCCGCTCAGAAACAGCAGACGGTAGAGCTGCTGAATCTCGCTGATCTTGACGTCGGAGAAGCCGCGGCGGCGCAGCCCGATGGAGTTGATGCCGCTGTAGGTCAGCGGCTCCCGGCCGGCTTTCACAAACGGCGGCACGTCTTTGCGCACCAAGGAGCCGCCCGAAATCATGGCGTGCTGGCCTACTTTCACGAACTGGTGCACCGCCGAGGTGCCGCCGATGATGGCGTGGTCCCCGATTTCGACGTGGCCGGCGAGCTGCACGCCGTTGGCCAGCACGCAGTTGTTGCCAATGATGCAGTCGTGGGCCACGTGCACGTAGGCCATGAGCAGGCAGTTGGCGCCCACCACGGTTTTGAGCCGATCCACGGTGCCGCGGTTCACGGTCACGCACTCCCGAATCACGGTATTGTCGCCGATGACGACGGTGGTTTTCTCGCCGGCAAACTTCAGATCCTGGGGCATGGCGGCAATGACAGCGCCGGGGAAAATCCTGCAGTTCTTGCCAATCCGGGCGCCCGACATAATTGTCACGTTGGGGCCAATCCAGGTGCCTTCCCCGATTTCAACGTCCTTGTCGATGGTCGTAAACGGTTCCACAACGACGTTTTGCGCAATCTTGGCTTCGGGGTGAATATAGGCGAGCGGCTGGTTCATTCTTTTCAATTAAAAATTGAGAATTAAAAATTAAAAATTGAAGCAAATGGCCTATTCCAGGTCTGGAAGGACATTTTTAATTCTTCATTCTTCATTTTTAATTATCCTTCCTTCTTGACGATGGCAGCACTCATTTCGGCTTCCATCACCACTTTTCCATTCACGAAGGCCTGGCCTTTCATCTTGGCGATGCCCCGCTTGATGGGAGCTAACAAAACACAGCGGAAAATGATTGTGTCGCCGGGCTTCACCATCTTCCGGAAGCGGCAGTTTTCGATGCCGATAAAGTAGGGCGTGTAGTTTTCCGGGTCGGGCACGGTGTTCAGCACCAGGATGCCGCCGGTCTGGGCCATGGCCTCCACCTGCAGCACGCCGGGGAAAACCGGGTTGCCGGGGTAGTGGCCCTGGAAAAACGGCTCGTTCACGGTCACGTTCTTGATGCTCGTGACGGTTGTGGCGTCGAGGTGGATGATGCGGTCGATGAGCAGAAACGGGTAGCGGTGGGGCAGCACCTGCATGATCTGGTTGATGTCCATCACTGGCGTCCGGTTGGGGTCGTAGGTGGGCACCGACGAGGCGTTGGCCTCCATCATCTTCTTCTTGATCTTTTTGGCAAAAGCCACGTTGGCGGCGTGGCCGGGGCGGGCGGCCAGAATCTGGCCCTTCAGCGGCCGGCCTACCAGGGCCAGGTCGCCGACGAGGTCGAGGAGCTTGTGGCGGGCGGGCTCGTTTTTGTAGCGCAGGTCCACGTTATTAAGGATGCCCTCCTTTTTCACGGCCACCTTGGGCTTGCCCAGCATGGTGGCCAGCTCGGTCAGCTCGTCGTCGCTCACCACGCGGTCTACCACCACGATGGCGTTGCTCAGGTCGCCACCCTTGATCAGGTTCTGCTTGTAGAGGGCCTCCAGCTCGTGCAGAAAGCAGAACGTGCGCGATGAGGAAATCTCGGAAGTAAACTGCGCGATGTCGTTCAGCGAGGCGTGCTGGGAGCCCAGCACCGGCGAGTTGTAGTCCACCATTACCGTGAGGCGGTAATCGTTGAGAGGCAGGGCGGCAATTTCCACGGCCCGGCCGTGCTCCACGTAGCGGATTTCCTCGGGAATCTCGAAGTAGTTGCGCAGTGCGTTCTGCTCTTCGAGGCCCTGTTCCATAATAGCCTTGATGAACTCAAACGACGAACCGTCCATGATGGGCGGCTCGGGACCGTCGAGCTGAATCATCACGTTATCGATCTGCAACCCGACCAAAGCGGCCAGCGTGTGCTCCACGGTGTTGACGCGGGCGCCGTTCTGCTCAATGGTCGTGCCGCGGCTCAGGTCCACCACGTTGTCCACGTCGGCATCCACGATGGGCTGGCCGGGCAAATCGATGCGCTGAAACTTGTAGCCGTGGTTGACCGGAGCCGGGCAGAAAGTCATGTTGGCCGTGACGCCGGTGTGCAGGCCGATGCCGCTGACGGTCACGGGCGCCTTAATCGTGTGTTGCTTGTCGTTCATCTGTTGTGTTGTCAGTTGCCAGTTGCCAGTTGCCAGTTGCCCGGTAATGAATTGCCAAAAGGACGGTAGACGTCAGGCAATACACAGACTGGCAACTGGCAACTGGCAACCGGCAACTCAAAAGGGACTGCAAAGCTAGGACTTTTCCGGCGTCTGCTTCGTATTCTCCAGATCACTCAGGCGGCGGTCGATTTCGGGCAGGTGGCGGAAAATGGCGTTGGCCCGCAGGCTGTCGCGCAGCTGGAAGGCGGGGGAGCCCTGCAGCAGAATGCCCTCGGTTTTGATAGACTTGCCCACGCCCGACTGCGCCGTGACGGTGGTGCGGTTGGCCAAGGTGAGGTGGCCGGCAATGCCGGTCTGGCCGGCCAGCACGCAGAAGTCGCCGATTTTGGTGGAGCCCGAAATGCCCGACTGGGCCGCTACTACCGTGTGCCGCCCGATTTCCACGTTGTGGGCCACCTGCACGAGGTTATCGACCTTGGCGCCCTCGCGGATGATGGTCGAGCCCATCGTGGCGCAGTCGATGGTGGCATTGGCGCCCACGCTCACGTTGTCTTCCAGCACCACGTTGCCGATCTGCGGAATGGTGCGGTAGGAGCCGTCGGGCTGGGGCGCGAAGCCGAAGCCATCGGAGCCGATGACGGCGCCGGCGTGGATGGTGCAGCGGGCCCCAATTACGGTTTCGGCGTAGATCTTAGCCCCGGCATAGATAATGGTGCCGTCGCCGATGACGCACCGGTCGCCGATGTAGGCCTGGGGGAAAATGACCACGTCGTGGCCGATGCGGCAATCCTGGCCGATGTAGGAAAACGCGCCGCGGTAGTGGTTGGCCCCGATTTCGGAACCCGCGCCCATAAAGGCCGGCTCTTCCACGCCGCGCCGGCCGGTGCGGGTGGCCTGCTGGTAGAATTCGAGCAGGGTGGTAAAGCTCGTGTAGGGGTCGTCGACGCGAATCAGGGCGGCCGCGACGGGCTTGTGCAGCACCTGCGTGCGGCTCACGATGACGGCCGACGCGCCGGTGGTGTAGAGGTAGGGCTCGTACTTGGCATTGGCCAGAAACGACAGCGCCCCCGCCTGGGCTTCCTCAATTTTTGCTAACCGGTCAATGCGCTGCGAGGCGTCGCCTTTCACTTCGCCGTGCAGCACTTCTGCAATCTGGCCTACGGTAAATTCCATGCGGCAAAAGTAGAGAAATATCGTTTGTTGAGTTGCCGGTTGCCAGTTGCCGGTTGCCAGTGCACCCAACTGGCATATGCTCTAGTAGTTGACAGTTCGTTCAACGATTAGTGGCAACCAACAACTGGCAACACGTAACTGGCAACTTACCCCGCAATTTCCTTCGGGTAGCAGATGTAGTGCTTTTCCACGCGCTGGCCTAGGGCGCGGATGTTGGGCAGGTCGGAGGCTTCGGCCACGTTGACGACGTGGCCGCGCTTGGTGAGCACCTCGATGGCGTCTTTGCCGTCGGCGTCGTAGGCGTTGTTGCTGATGCGGCCGGTGAGCATAAGCTGGGCGGCATCGTCGAGGGGCAGCTCGAAGTGCTCGGCAATCAGCTCGACCACGCCTTCCTTGAACTCCTTATCGAAGGCCTCGGTCTGGAGGATGATTTTGAACAGGCGGCGGTCCAGCATGCTGCGCGACATGTAGCTGAGCACCTTGTCGGGGCTGTGGGCCCACAGCTTCACGGCGCTCCACACATCGGTGTCGTCGAGCTGCACGAAGCGGCTGAGCACCGATTCGTCGGCTTCGAAGTCGGCAATGGTGACGGGCTTGGAGAGGAAGAAGTGCAGGTCGGGGGAGGCGGGGACCTCGTGGCCGGAGCGCACCAGGTCGCGGGCCCGCTGGATGATGCGGATAATCATCTGCTCGGCGCTGGTGACAGTTTTGTGCAAATACACCTGCCAGTACATCAGTCGCCGGCTCACCAGAAAGTTCTCGATGCTGTAGACGGCCTTTTCCTCCAGCACCAGCTTCTCATCGACCACGGTGAGCATCTTGATGAGCCGGTCGGCGCCGGGGCGGCCTTCCTGCACGCCGGTGTAGAAGGAGTCCCGGTTGAGGTAGTCGAGCCGGTCCATGTCGAGCTGACTGCTCACGAGCTGGTGGAAAAATGGCCGCTCGTAGGTGCCCTGGAAGATTTTGATGGCCAAATCGAGCTTGCCGTGGTGCTCGGCGTTGAGCTTCTGCATCAGGTGCAGGCTGAGGTGCTCGTGGTGCACTTCGTGGAAAATAGCGGTTTCCAGGGCGTGGGAGAGGGGACCGTGGCCGATGTCGTGGAGCAAGATGGCAATCAGGGCGGCCTCGCCTTCCTTGGCCGAAATCTTGACGCCCTTGTCCTTGAGCGTGCGCAGGGCCAGCGTCATCAGGTGCATGGCACCCAGGGCGTGGTGGAAGCGCGTGTGCAAAGCCCCGGGGTACACGAAACCGGTGAGGCCCAGCTGCTGAATCCGGCGCAGCCGCTGGAAGTGGGGGTGCTCAATCAAATCGAACAGCAGCTCGGTGGAGATGGTGACGAAGCCGTAGACCGGGTCGTTGAAGATCTTTTTCTTATTCAAGGGGCGAGGCGTAGCGCGAACTTTTCAGCTCGTGGAAAGTCTGGTGCTTGGGGGGGCGAAAAGCCGGATTACGGAAGCCGCAAAAGTTCGGGCAGCTGGTCGGCGGAACTCAACCCAACATTTTTCGGCTTCTTTACGGCAGAGTTAGCGCCGAAATATCGGCTTGGCGTAATTTTTCACAACCAAAAACCAGGGATTGGGAGTAAAGCTACTTATTGCACCGCATTTGCAACTTGCCCGCGCCGTTTCGCTTCTGTAAGGAGCCATTCGATGCCGGTTTTCGCAACTACGGCTGGTTTCACCTAACGTCCGGCTGCCAGGCCGCGCGTTACCACTTAAGTCTCCCCAAATCCCCCATATGCAACGTTACTCCATTCTCTGGGCCGATGATGAAATCGACCTGCTCAAGCCGCACATTCTCTTCCTGACCGAAAAAGGCTACGACGTGACGGGCGTCAACTCCGGCGCCGACGCCATCGAGCAGGTGCAGGAGCAGAACTTCGACATCGTGTTCCTCGACGAGAACATGCCCGGCCTCACCGGCCTGGAAACCCTCACCGAAATCAAGGCCGCCAAGCCCACGCTGCCGGTCATCATGATTACCAAGAGCGAGGAAGAGCACATCATGGAGGACGCCATCGGCTCCAAGATTGCCGACTACCTCATCAAGCCCGTCAACCCGAACCAGATTCTGCTGAGCGTGAAAAAGGTGCTCGACAACAAGCGCCTGATTTCGGAGAAGACCAACAGCAGCTACCAGCGCGACTTCCGCCAGCTCGGCATGCAGCTCGGCGACCGGCTCAGCCCCTCGGAGTGGGCCGACGTGTACAAGAAGCTGGTGTACTGGGAGCTGGAAATCGACGAGACCGAGGGCAAGAGCATGGCCGAGGTCTTCAACATGCAGAAGGACGAGGCCAACAACTACTTCTCGAAGTTCATCATGGACAACTACGAGGAGTGGGTGAACAAGGAAGTAGACGACGCCCCGCTCATGTCGCACGAGCTATTTCAGAAGCGCGTGTTCCCCTTCCTGAAGGAAACCGGCGACACGCCCGTGTATTTCCTGCTCATCGACAACCTGCGCTACGACCAGTGGAAGGTGCTCGAGCCCATCATTGCCGAGCTCTTCACCGTGGACCAGGAGGAAATGTACTACTCCATTCTGCCCACTACCACGGCCTACGCCCGCAACGCCATCTTCTCGGGCATGATGCCCGGCGACATCCAGAAGAAGTACCCCAACCTGTGGGTCACCGACGACGACGACGAGGGCAAGAACCTCAACGAGGCCGAGTTCATGGAAATCATGTTCCAGAAGGCCAACCAGAAGCACAAGTTCAGCTACCACAAGGTCACGAACCTGCAGGCAGGCAAGGACCTGGTGGGCAAGATGAGCAACCTGCACAACAATTATAAGTGCAACGTCATCGTCTACAACTTCGTGGACATGCTCAGCCACGCCCGCACCGACATGGCCATGATCCGGGAACTGGCCGCCGACGAGTCGGCGTACCGCAGCATCACCAAGTCGTGGTTTCTGCACTCCCCGCTGTATGAAATCATCCAGCAGATTGCCGAGAAGAAGGGCAAGATGATTATCACCACCGACCACGGCACCATCCGGGTGAAGCGGCCCTTTAAAATCGTGGGCGACCGGAACACCAACACCAACCTGCGCTACAAGCACGGCAAAAACCTGGGCTTCACCGACAAGGACGTGTACGTGGTGCGCAAGCCGGAGCGCATCTTTCTGCCCCGCGAAAACGTGAGCACCGCCTACGTCTTCACCCTGGGCGACTACTTCTTCGCCTACCCCAACAACTACAACTACTACGTGAACTACTACAAGGACACGTTCCAGCACGGCGGCATCTCCCTGGAGGAGGTTATCATCCCGTACATCACGCTGAGCCCGAAAGGGTAGAAGCGTAGGCAAAGAAGAAGGGCGGCCCAACCAGGCCGCCCTTTTTTGTTACCAGCAGATCCAGTGAGCGTGCTGCTTGTGGTGATGAGGAAACTGGACTTCCGTTTCTTCCGCGCCGCGCCGAATCTGGTGCAGGGCGGCGCGGGTTTGGGTGCGGTGGTAGCCCCACAGGAGCTTGGTCAGGTCCTTACCAGGCTGGTAGTGGCGGTAGCTGAAGCTGTTGTACAGACGAAGGCGGCCGCGCTGCCGGGCCGTCCAGGCCCAGCGCTTTTTGGGTTGTTTCATGCGAGTTGTAGGTTGGTACCTACAGCTCGTGGCAAGTGGTGTGGTGACGCTTCATAAGGAGCTTCTTAAAAAAGGACGTACGGATCTTGTACGGGTACTTGCGAGTTGCTGCAACCAGGCGTACAGATCTTGTACGCCTGGTTGTGGGTTGTTGTAAACAGACGTACAAGGTATGTACGCCTGGTTGCAGGTTGTTGAAACTAGCCGTACACCTCCGCCGGGCTTCTTGTCTGCCGTTCGGCGAAGTGTAGTTAGGATTCTGAAAATCCTCGGCTGCCCCGCCCGGGCTGGAGAAGGCCCGCCTTACGAGCCAGCGGACTCGCCCTACCTATGGGCTGGCACGCCATCTACTGGGCGTGGAGCAGCGGGCTTGAATCTGGGTTTGCGCTTGGTCGTTATCAAAATAACTCCGCATTGAGCCTGGCTGCCGAACAGCGCGGTAGCTGCCGGTCCTTTCAGCACCTCTAGCGTCTCGATGTCAGCCGGGTTCAGGTCCGTGCGCATCTTGTCGGAGTCAACCACCCGGCCGTCAATGATAAACAAGGGCTGGGTGCTGTTATCGTGGTAGCAGCCGCCCAGGCGGACCTTGACCGAATCCCGGCGCTGGGGCGTCGGGGTCTGGTGAATGGTTACGCCGGGAACGTTCTGGAGCGGGACGGTCTTTGTGGAATCCCGTAGCTGAAGTGTCGTCACCTTGCGGTTGTCGATACTGGAAATGCTCTGGGCTCGGGCCGTGGAGCCGGCTGCCAGCAGCAGGGTGGCGGTAAGAAGCGGCAGTAGGGAGAATTTCATGCGGCAGGAAGTGACCTACAATTAGGAAGCGGCTGGCCGCCGGGCCATCCGGGCAAGGTGAAGGTACGGGGATGATGCCGTCCCGGCGGGTTTTGCACACCGGACTCGCAGGATTGTTTTTCACTTGCCAAGTAGAGCAATGCCCGAAAGGGTAGTGGGAGTTGGTTTTGAGTACATTGGTAGCGGCAGGCCCGCTGCTAGTTTTGTAGCACTATGAGCACGAATATCCAGAAAACGATACGGGCGGAACTGCAGAAGCTCGTGGGCTATCCGCTGACCCGGACCACCCGGGCCTCCACTATGGAATGCCTGAAATTTGGTGAATACTCCGTGGTAGATAGAAGGGGCGACCTGTACAACATTGGTAAAATTGGGCTGCACCTGCAGTGCGCCTGGCGCATCACGAGAGGGCGCGAAACAGTGGTTGGCAGCAGCGACTTATTCGCGGCGGAGCTTGAGCAGCCGGAAGATTTTGACTGGGAGCAGTTCGGCAACTACCGCGACCGGGCCCTGGAAAAAATCATTGAGTCGAAACCTACGGTCCAGGCTGTAGAGGCCGACGAGTGGGGTGGCTTCCAAATGAAGGTAGGGGAGTATCACGTAAGCGTATTCCCGGAATCGGGCAAGCGGGATGAATACACCGAATACTGGCGGCTGCTTTTCAACGCGGAAGCGCCCCCAAGGCAGGTGGTAGTGAGCCCCACGGGCGTTTGGGATAGTAAAAAGGATTCGGAATAACCGCCGCGCTTACCGCCTCCAGCCCTGCCGCAAAGGTTTCTAGCCTGGCGCATCAGTTTTCCCCGGAGGGCTCCGCAAGCTTCCGGCGCGTAGCTTTGCCCATGGCATACTCTCTTTACCTGTTCGACTACGATGGCACGCTGTGCGACACTCGCCAGGCCATTGCCTACAGCTTCCGGCGTACCTTTGCCCACTACCGCGTCGCGCCGCCCGCGCCGGCCGTGCTGGCCGCCGCCAACGCCCGGGGCCTGATTCTGGCCGACATGTTCCGTCACTTTAACCCCGCGCTGACGGCGGCGGAAGTGGCGGAGTGGGTGCTGACCTACCGCGCCATCTACGTCACCGAAGCCGAACCGCTGGTGACGCCTTTTCCGGGGGCGCGGGCACTGTTTGAGCAGCTCACGGGCCGGGGCGCGCAGCTGGCGGTACTCAGCAACAAGGGCGTGGCCGTGCTGGAAGCCTCCCTGGAGCAGCTCGGACTGCGGCCGTACGTAAGCCTGGTGGTCGGCGACGGGAGCCGGCCGGACAAGCCGCTGGCCAAAAAGCCTGACCCCATGATGTTCCACGAGCTGGTGCGGCCCCGGTTTCCCCAGCTGCCGCCGGCCCGGATGCTGATGATCGGCGACACGCCCGCCGACCTGGAGTTTGCCCGCAACTGCGGCATCGACTCCTGCTGGGTGTCCTTCGGCTTCGGCGATGCGGCGGAGTGCCAAGCCTGGCAGCCCACGCACGTGGTAGCCAGCCTAGCGGAAATCGGGTTGCTGCCCACTGAATGAGGACTCTAGTTTGCGCGGTATTTTTCAAGAATGTGGAAATACCGCGCACGTGTTGCGCTGTTTTTCGGATAATCTAGAAATACCGCGCAGGTTATGCGCTGTTTTTCAGAAAATATGTAAATACCGCGCAAAAGTTGCCGCGCTCTTTGGTAACGGTAACAGGCGGAGTGGTCCGGGACTGACCTCCCGAGCGGCGGTATGGTAAGGGGACCAAGCAAAACGAGCGGGGCCGGCGAAAAGAATTTCGCCGGCCCCGCTCGTTTTGGGGCCTTCCGAAACGGATTTCGGCGGTATAGGCTCTCAGGGGCTGGAAACGCGGGTTGGCACGCTGGCACTGGGTTTGGAAAAAGGAGGGAGCAAATCATCCTTCACCCCAAACCGCTTTGCGTCATGCACAACATTGATCGAACCTTACAAGAGCTGGAAAACGGCGCCCCCCTGCTGGCGGGAGAATACGAGAATGAGTACGAGTTCAGCCCCCAGGGCGAGTACGAGCAGGAGCAGGAGTTCGGCCAGGAGTTCGGGCAGGAATTCGGGCAAGAGTTCGGGCGGGAATTCAGCCAGGAAAACCAGGAGCTGGAAATGGCTTATCAGCTGCTCGAAGTCAGCAATGAGCAGGAGCTGAATATGTTCCTGGGCGACCTGATGAGTAAGGCCGCCGGGGCCGTGAAAAGCGCCGCCTCGAGCTTCGTAGCCTCGCCCACGGGGCAGTCGGTGGGCAAATACCTGCTGGACGTGGGCCAGAAAACCTTGCCCCAGCTGGGCGCCCAGTACGGCGGCCAGGCCGGGGGCGCGCTGGGCTCTCGGGCCGGCACTGCGCTGGGCGGGCGGCTGGGCCCGCTGGGCGCCCGGGCCGGGGCCTGGCTTGGCAACAAGGCCGGGCAGGCCGCCGGTAAGGCCGTGGGCGGCTGGGCCGGCACCCAGGCCGGCAATCTGGTTGCCAACACCGCCAAGCGGGTGTTCAACCTCGAGCTGGAGGGCCTCAACCCCGAAAGCCAGGAGCTGGAAATAGCCCGCGCCTACGTGCGCTTCGCCAATGACGTGACCCAGCGCGCCCGCCATTATGCCCACCGCTACCCCGGTCTGGCTCTGCCCGAGCTGGGGCGGCGGGTGCTCAGCGTGTCGGCCCGGCAGTATGCCCCCGGCCTGTACGCCGACGGGAGCGGGCAGTGCCCGCCCAGCGGCACCTGGGTGCGCCGCGGCAGCACGGTGGTGCTCTACGGCATCTGAGCCGGCCGGTCACCCGCAAAAGCAAATCTTTCACCCTTTCCTAAAACTCTACGAACATGTACCAGAACGAATATGAAGAGGAATACGAGCGGGAGCTTGGCCAGGAATTCGGTCAGGAATTTGGCCAAGAGTTCGGACAGGAGTACGGTCAAGAGTTCGGCCATGAACTAGGGCAGGAGCAGGAATACGGCTCCCAGGAGACCTTTGAGTTCAACCCCGAGTTCATGGGCGAAACCGCGGGCGAGACGTTTGAAATGGCCGGCGAGTCCTACGAAATGGCCGGCGAGCAGGAACTAAACGAAACCCAGGAGCTGCAGATGGCCCACGAGCTGCTCGAAGTCAGCGATGAGCAGGAGCTGAACATGTTTCTGGGCAACCTGATCAAGGGCGCCGGCCGGGCCATCGGCAACTTCGCCCGCTCGCCCATCGGCAAGGGCCTGGGCAACGTGCTCAAGACCGTAGCTAAAAAGGCCCTGCCCATCGTGGGCGGCGCCGCGGGCACGTTCTTCGGCGGCCCCCTGGGCGGCATGATTGGCAGCAAGCTGGGCTCGGCCGCCAGCAACCTCTTCGAGCTGGAGCTGGAAGGCCTCAGCCCCGAAGACCAGGAGTTTGAAATGGCCCGCGCCTACGTCCGCTTTGCCAACACCGCCGCCAGCCGCGCCGCCAGCATGGCCCGCCACCGGCCGGCCACCGCCCCCCGCGCCGTGCTGCGCTCCTCCCTGTCGTACGCCGCCCAGCGGCACGCGCCGGGCCTGCTGCGCCGCGCCTCCGTGCCGTACGGCCGACCCGGCGCCCCCATCGCCCCCCGTCGCCCGGTCGCCTATGGCTACGCCACGGGCTACCGCCGGCCGGCCCCCGTGAGCCGCCCCGCCTACGCCCGCCCCGCCTATGACCGCCCCGTGTATGGTCAGCCGGTCTACGGCCGGCCCAGTTATGCCCGACCCAACTACGGGCGGCCCCTGTACGGCCGGCCGATATACCGGCAGCCCGGCTACGCGGTGCCAGGCTATACCATGCCCGGCTACGCCCCGGCGTACGCGGCCCCGGCGCCGGCTTACGTGGGCGTCGCGCCCATGTTCGGGCAGGCCTACGCCGACGCCGACCCAGGCAATCAGGCCGCCGGCGACGAGGGCCAGGACCAGGACGGTCAGGCCCCGGGCGACGACCCGCAGGGGGCTGATACGGCCGGTACGGCGCAGGAAACCGGCGGCATGGGCAGCGGCCGCCGCGGCCGCGCCGCCCAGGGCACCTGGACGCGCCAGGGCCGCACGCTGGTCATTCAGCTCTGAGCCCATGCGCCCCGCCGCCGATACCCGGTTTCTGGCCAACGAGGCCCTGGGCTTGTTTAGCCGCCTCCAGACGGTCCGCTCGTTTTCGCTCAGCACCCCGATGGTGCTGGCGGCCGCCGTGTCGGCCCCGGCGCACGCGGCCATCAACGCCCACCTGGCCAAGGTCGCCTTCGATCTGCGCCGCAAGCTGAAAAGCTTCATCCGCTGGGTGCGCAGCCCCGAGAGCCAGCACCTGCCTTCGGACAAGGCCCAGGCCCGCTTCGTGCTGCTCAAGCTGCGCTTCAATAATCTGCTCGACCAAGTCGACATCTTCTCCGACGTGCTCAACCAGCGGGGGGAAAACGGCACCGGCATCTGGCTGGCCGGCCTCGACGTGCTGGCCGAAGACGCCCTGAACCTGCCCGGCCGCTTCTACGACCCGCCCCCGCTGGTCTGCTTTCTGGAGCGCGGGCACGGGGCCGCCATCCGCCGAGCCCGCACCCGCCTGCCCGGCGGCGACGAAAACCCGGTCGGCGTGATTCAGATTCCGCGGGAGCGGATGGTGGCCAGCGGCATTGCCTCGTCCCTGATTCACGAAGTAGGCCACCAGGGCTCCGAGCTGCTGAACCTGACCACCACCATCCGGGCCGAAATGGACCGGCGCGTGGCCCCCGACAACCCGGCCAAGGTGAGCTGGCAGCTGCTCAGCCGCTGGCTCAACGAAATCTTGTCGGACTTCTGGGCCCTGGCCCACCTGGGCATTGCGGCCACCTACGGCCTGATGAGCGTGGTGAGCTTGCCCAGCTACTTCGTCTTCCGCATCGGCACCGACGGCCCCCACCCGTTTCCCTGGATCCGGGTCCGCATCAGTATCGCGCTGGGTGAGGCGCTGTTTCCGCACCCGCAGTGGGCGGCGCTGACCCGGCAGTGGTCCAGCCTGTACCCCACGCGGGAGCTGGCGTCGGCCAAGCAGGAGCTCATTGCCCAACTGGTGGCCCAACTGCCGGAGTTTGCCGAACTGGTGCTCAATCATAGCTCGCCCAGCCTGCGCGGGCAGCGGCTGGCCGACCTGTTCCCGGTGGCCGAGCGGCAGCCCGCGCAGCTCCGGGAGCTCTACCAGCAGTGGCACCACCAGCCGGCCCTGTGCGAGGAAAGCACCCCGACCCTGGTGTTTGCCGTGGTGGGCCAGGCCCGCGCCGACGGGCAGATAACGGTCGGGGAGGAGTTTCGCCTGCTCACCCGCCTGCTCACCCGCTGGGCCCTGAACCGGGCTCGCCACTACGGCGAAATCCGGCCGGCCACCGTACCCGCGCCCCACCTGCCGCCGGCGCGGGCCTTTTCCCCTCATCTTCTAACTACCTGAATCCATGAACCGCGAATTAAGCATTAACGACTCCCTGGTTTCGCTCGGCGACAACTCCCGCCTGGTGCTGGAACTCAGCACCGAGCCCTCGGAAACGACGCTGAGCCACACCCTGGGCGCGCGAGGCAGCATCGACCTCTCGTTCGACAACCTGACCACCGACCGCCAGCTGCTGGGCCTCTCGTTCCAGTACGAAATCATCGACGACATCCTGACGGTAACCGGCCGCAAGGGCGCGGAAGAAGCCGCGGGGCGCGGCCCCAACGCCTTCAGCGGCCGCACTCTGTTCGACCGGCTCGTGCTGGTCACCCAGGCCGTGTCGGTTCGCCACAAGCACTCGGTGGACATTGCCTGGGAGCTCACCGCCTGGGACGAGGCCGGCACCTACCTGGTGAAGGGCTACGTGAAGCCCGAGGGCATCCGCGCCAGCGAGGACAGCCTGCCCCACGCCGTTGTGGTCGAGGAGCTGGAAATCCCGGCCGACAGTCCGCCGGTGAAAAAGAAGCTTGCCAAGGAGGGTAGCAGCGTCGATCCGGGGCTCGACTTCGGACCCATCAAGGTGGTAGTGACGCGCGAGGATGCCGAGCGGCCCGTGCGGGTGACGCTGGGCGAGGCCAAGCGCGAGGAAACCGCCGACCAGGCCCTCTGGTCGCTGATCCGGCACCGCTCCATCGACTTCAACCGCTACCGCACCTTTATCGACAGCGTGCTGTGCGTGCAGGAGGACCGCAACAGCCGGGTGGCCTACGGCAAAAGCAACTACTTTCTGCCCTTCAACCGGCTGGCCTCGTACGCCCTGCTCAAGTCGGCCACCGAAATGTACCTGATGCAGGAAACCGGGCTGGCCTACGAGTACGGCACCAGCCACGATACGGGCGGCAACCTGAACGTGCTGCCCCGGGAGCGGGGCGACATCGACGAGGCCCGGCGCCTGGGCGGCTACCGCCTCAGCGCCGGGGAGCTGCGCGAGGCCTACCTGGACGAGCTCGAAAATCAGGAGGGTAAGGCCCTGCCGTACTTCAAGCTGATCCGGGAAAAGCTGTCGGAGGTGCCGGTGAAGGATATTACCTCCCTCAGCGGGCAGGGCGACCTGTGCTACGGCATTCTGAAGTCGAAGCTGCAGGCCCCGCCGCTGATGGAGCTGATCTGGGCCTACTGGCACGAGGAAGGCGGCCTGGTGCAGACCATGAACGCCATCAGCCTGCGCTTCCAGAACGTGCGCAAGAGTGGGCCCGGCGCCGACCCGCTGGCCAACATGGCCATCGACCCGCTGCGGCCCCTGAACAACATCATCTGGGGCTACATCGACGATGAGCGCAACCGCCTGACCCTGAACCGCCGCAACCTGGAGTACCAGTACGAGTACGGCATCGGGCTTATCGGAAGGGCCGTGCAAAGCATTCCGGTGGCCGAGCACCGCACGTTTTTCCTGCGGGGCTTCCACAGCCTGCTGCGGGCCGCCGTCGAGTTCTACCAGCAGGCCAACTTCACCACCGTCATTCCCGACGGCTTCCCGATCCTGAACCACCTGCGGGAAGTGCACCTGATGCTGGCCGAGGGTGCCCACAACCAGTACGGCGACCTGCCCTGGACGGCCCGCGCCGAGATGATGCAGCAGCAGTGGATCTTGGCCCGCCCCGAGGTGCGCGAGTTCCTGGGCGGCCGCATCATGGTGCCCTACGCCGAGCCCTGGATGGACCGCGTCGACAACATGAAGCAGCTGCAGGGCTGGAACCCAACCAACATTTCCCACTTCCACGACCTGGGTACTTTCGGCGAGCAGCTGCTGCTCGCCATCCGCTACGGCAACTGGAACGGCTCGGGCGTGGGGGCCACCAATGCGGCCAACTGGGCCTACTACTGGCGGGAGGAAATTCAGCGCTACATCCACGCCTACAAGGCCGTGACGGGCGTCGACCTGGCCACCGACATCGTGGATGCCCGCGTGTCATTGCCCGCCGACGAGGACCGCTACCTGCAGCCCGCCCAGCTCATCGAGCGGCAGGTGGCGCTACAGCAGGGGCAGCTGCAGCGCAACCGCCAGCTCAGCACGCCCGGGCCGCTGACCAACCCGCGGCTGCCCATCGGGGTGCCGCAGCGCCGCGACGCCTACTAGCGGCCCGTGGCGGATTTCACCTCGGCCCTGTACCTGGGCGCCCGCGCCTTTGCCTGGCCCGCCGGCCGGCCCCTGACCACGGGGCGACCGGCGGCGCTGGAAGAGCCGGCGTTGCACCGGCGGGTGGCCCAGGAGGTGGCGCGGCGGCAGGGCCTGGAAACCGGCCTGCTGGCCGCCTCCACCCTCCACCTGTTCTGGGACGTGCTGCGCCTGCTGCCCCGCCGGGGCGTGGTGCTGCTGGATCAGCGGCTCTACCCGGTGGGCCAGTGGGGCGGCCTGCGCGCGGCCCTGCAGGGCCGGCCGGTTATTGCCTTCAATGCCGACGACCTCGAGGACCTGGCCCGCCTGGTGCACGCCTGCGGGCAGCAGCAGCAGATTCCCTGGATCTTGACCGACGGCTGGCAACTGGCCGCCAACCAGCCCGCGCCGCTGGCCCGCTACCTGCGCCTGCTCGCACCGTTTCCGCAGGCCGTGCTGCTCCTCGACGATACCCAGGCCTTTGGCTTGCTGGGCCGGGAGCCCGACGCCCGGCAGCCGCTGGGCCGGGGTGGGGGCGGCAGCCTGCCCTTTGCCGGAATAAGGAGTTCCCGGGTGCTTACTATCACCTCGCTGGCCAAGGGGCTGGGCGTGCCGGTGGCCGTGCTGGCCGGGCCGGCCGCGCTGGTGAACCGCTACCGGCAGGTGAGCGAAACGCGGGTCCACACGAGTCCGGTGTCGGAGGTGCACGCCTGGGCGGCCTGGCAAACCCTGCGGCACGATGCCCGCCACGGCGAGGCGGCCCGCAGCCGCTTGAGTGCCCGGGTGGCGCAGTTCCGGGGGGAACTGGCGGCCGGGGGCCTCACGCCGCAGGGCGGAATCTTCCCGGTGCAGAAGCTGGTGCTGCCCCGCGCCACGGCGGCGCTGAGCTTGTATCAGCAGCTGCGGCAGCAGGGCGTCGAGCCGCTGCTGCTGACCGGGGCCGGGCCGGCGGCGGTGCCAGAGGTGGCCTTCTGCCTGCGCGCCGACCACTCCGCCGCCGACATCCACCACGCCGCCCGCTGCCTGCTGGCGGCGGCCCACGGCACCGATTGGTTTCTTTCCTCTACCTCTTCCCCGATTTACCATGAACCTGATGCTGAACCATAGCGGGGCCCAGGCCACCGTGTATACCAAGCTGGGCCAGACCCTGCGCGTGCCGCTGTCGGCGCCCGGCCTTTCCCCCGAGCGGCAGCTCGTCACCTGGTTTAACCGCCAGGCGGCGGCCAACCCCGGCTTCCCGGCGCGGGTGAAAAGCCTGCTGCTGGTGGTCGGTCAGCCGCCCTGCCGCGCGTGCCGGCAGACGCTGGACCAGTTTCTGCGCCGCTGGAACCTGGACGGCAAGCTGCGCCTGGTAAGCTCCCGGGCCGCGGCTGCTCCGCCTTCCTGCGGCTGCACCCTGGCCCGGCCGCGGCCTTACGACGACTACCCGGAACCGGCGTGGCCCATCTACTCTGAGCCTCCGATTTACCTGGATGAGATGATGAATGAGGCGGAAGTGCCGGCTAACCGCCGGCGGGGAGCCGCGCCGCGTACTGCCGGCACCAGGGCGGGCCGGTCGGCGGCACCGGCTAGCCGGCCCCAGCGCTCCCGGCAGATGGCGCCGCCGCAGCCGCCCCTGCAAACGGGCGCGTATGGCACGATTGGCGGGCACCACGTCCACCAGTCGGCGGCCTACACCCCTCCGGTGCCCGCCGGCCAGGCGCAGCCCACCTCCCGCAAAGCCAACAAGAACCACCGGCCCGCGGTAGCCATCCGGCAGAACGTGCCCGGCTTTACCAAAGACCAGCACGATAGTGCCTCCGCGATTCAAACGGGGATGAACCAGGCCGCCCACGGCGCGGATGTCAACGTGCAGCAGGGCACCATCGGGGTGCAGTCCAGCGGCGATGGCCGGCTCCCGCCCACGCCCACGCCGTGGTTCGAGGATATGAAGGCCTACCAGGCGCTGCTGGCGGCGGGCCGCACTCCGTCGGAAGCTTACGCCGCCGTGCAGACCTCCAATCAGCAGCTCGACGCTTCCGGCACGGTGCCACTGCGGGTGCCGCGCCACTAACGACCCGCCGCCCCCGCCATGCTCATCATCGACTGCCACTGCCACGCCGGGAAGGGCGACGGCCTCACCGGCCCCTGGGACACCGACGCCCCGCTGGGGCCTTACCTGGGCTGGGCCGCCGAGGCCGGCATTCAGCGCACCGTGCTCTTCGCCGCCTTCCACTCCGACTACGCCGTGGCCAACCGCCAGGTGGCCGCGCTGGTGCGCCAGCAGCCCGGGCGGTTCTACGGCTTCGCCTTCGTGCACGCCCAGCGCGACCGGGGCCGCATCCGTGAGCTGGTAGCTACGGCCGTGCAGCAGTACGGCTTCTGCGGCATCAAGTGCCACCGCTACGACGCCCGCATCAGCCGCGAAATCTGCGACGTGGCCCGCGCCTTCGGCCTGCCCGTGCTCTACGACGTGGTGGGCGAAATAGCGGTGGTGGAGCTGCTGGGCGAGCAGTACCCCGACGTGAACTTCATCATCCCGCACCTGGGCTCGTTTTCCGACGACTGGCGCGCCCAGGCCGGCCTCATCGACCACCTCGTGCGCTTTCCCAACATCTATACCGACACCAGCGGGGTGCGCCGCTTCGACATCCTGCAGCGGGCCGTGGCCCGGGCCGGGGCCCACAAGTTCCTCTTCGGCTCCGACGGCCCCTGGCTGCACCCCGGCGTGGAGCTGGCCAAAATCCAGGCCCTGCACCTGAGCCCCCACGAAACCCAGCAAGTCGTGGCCCACAACCTGCTGGGCCTGCTCGCGCAGGTGCGCCCCGACCCGCATCCCGCCGCTCTGCGCCGCGTCACCGTCCCCGCCGCGGAGCTCAGCCAGGAGTGGCGCGACCCGTGGCTGCTGGGGAAGGGGTGAAATGGTGAAGGCCCTGGCCCCGGTTGTGAAGCTTTCTGCAACAGCGGCTCATTGCGCCCCTGCTGGCCCCGGCAGGCGCGCTAGGCTGGCTGAGGAGAAGGAGAGGTAGCGCCGCAGAGCCAGCACGGGGCAGGAGGTTACGCATGGAAGGGGGACATGTAGGGGGTGGGACGAAAATAAATGTCCCACCCCCTACATGTCCCCCGGCTTGCTGGTGTGGTACCTCTACAAAGCCCCGACGTTCAGCATACGGCGGGGCTTTGTAATGAAAAGGAGCGGTTTACACTTCAGAGGATGGATTGCTTCGCTCTGCTCGCAAGGACAGTACAATGACTCCCATTTCACCACCTCACAATTTCACCATCTCCCCATTGCCCGCGCGGTGCATCTGCAGGATTCTTTCGCTGCAGCCCAGGCGGTGGGCGGCCAGCTTGAGGTTGCCGTTTTCGTGGGTGATGGCCACTTTCTTGGCTATTTCGGTTACCTGATCCTTGATTTCCTTTAGGCCCAGGCCCTGGTAGAGCAGCCCTTTCACGCCGGCCTCCAGGTCGTGGCCCTGCAGGGTGGGGCCGAGGCGGGCGAAGTCGGGCCAGTCGGAGCGCGGAATGTCGCCGATGGTGATGGGGCCTTCGCCGAGGTGCTTGTTGGCAATGCGGTTGATAAGCTGCTGCAGCTCGCGCACGTTGCCGGGGTAGTCGCGCAGCAGCAGAAAGTCGTACACCTGCCGGTCGACGGGCTGGCGGATGTGGTGCTGGTGGCGGAAGAAGTGCTCGGCCAGCACCACGATATCCTCTTTCCGCTCCCGCAGCGGCGGCAGCTGGCAGGTCCAGCCCGAAATGCGGTAGTACAAATCCTGCCGGAACGTGCCCTTGTGCACCTCGGCCAGCAGGTCGCGGTTGGTGGCACTCACCAGCCGGAAGCGGGCCTTGCGCCAGGTGTTGCTGCCCACGCGCTTGTAGGTGCCTTCCTGCAGGGCCCGCAGCAGCTCGGCCTGCAGCGGCAGCGGCAGCTCGCCCAGCTCGTCCAGGAACAGCGTGCCTTCGTCGGCCAGGGCTAGGGCCCCGTCGCGGGTGCTGATGGCGTTGGTGAAAGCGCCCTTCTCGTGCCCGAATAGCTCGGAGCCCGACAAGCCCGGAATCAGGTTGGTGCAGTCTACCACCACGCAGTCGCGCTTGTCGGAGCGGGGGTCGAGGCGGTGAATTTCCTGGGCCACCAGCTCCTTACCGGTGCCGCTTTCGCCCATCACCAGCACCTGGCAGTTGGAGAGGGCCATGTCCACGATCTGGCGCAGGGTGTTGAGCCAGCAGCGGCTTTTGCCCACCATGCGCTGCTGCAGGTAGGCCACTTTCTCTTCCAGCAGCTCCCAGTAGTTGAGGCGGGAGCGGATAATCTGGACCGGCTTTTCGACCTCAAACCAGGAAAAAACCTCCACCACGCCGCCCCGCAGCAGGGCCCAGGTCGTGGTGGTAGGCAGCGGCCCCACGGCCACGGCAATGATTTTGGTGTCGGTGTAGAGCGTAAAGCCTTCCAGCGCCTCCTCGATTTCCGCCAGCGGCGCTTCGTGGTCGAGAAAGAGGATGCCCGCGCCCTGGGGCGTATCGTGCAGGTGCAGGGCCTGCAGCTCGAGGCCGCCCTGCTCCAGGGCCCCGAGGATGTCCAGCAGCCGCCCGTGCTGGCGGGTAAAGGGTTTAAACCACAACGTGAAGTCAGCCATAGCAAAGAGAAGTAACGGGACGAAAGCGTGCCGGACCAACCCCGGCGGCCACGGCCGGCGGGGTGCTTTGCAATAGGGCGAAGAGGGTTTCTGAGTAGTCCGGCACGGCCGAAAAAAGCGGCGGCCGGACCGGGGAAGCAGAAAGCGGGGGCGGAGTCGGTAGGTGCGGTGAAGGTAGGGGATCAATCGAGAGAATAGTATAACATGAATATGTGGTGGCCGCCGGCGCAATGGTGTATTTGGCTTAAAATTCAGCGACTTAGATAAAAATAAAAAGCCCCGGCCCGTCAGGAGCCGGGGCTTTTTGCCTCGAAAGCGGCAGTGGTCAGGAGCCGCCGGCCCGGCGCTTCTCGTCCTCGGCTCCGCCGCCGGCCCGGCGCGCGGGTGTAGCTTTGTCGTTGCCGAAGCGGTAGGCGAAGGAAAGCGTGACGATGCGCACGTCGCCGCGCTGGTAGAAGTGCTCCACGTAGTTGTCGTAGGCAGAAATGGCGCGGGTCTTGTTCGTGTACAGCAAGTCGGTGGCGTTGAGCTTAATCGTGCCCTGGCGGTTCCACACGGCTTTCTGCACGCCCACGCTCAGCTCCCCATTGGCCCGCACGTCGAAGAAGCCGTACTGCTCCCGCGACTGGTAGCGGCCACTCAGCTCCCCCGCCCAGCCCTTGCCGAAGGTGAAGGTGCTGTTGCTGCTCAGCGTGAAGGCCGCCCGGCCCCGGTTCAGGGCCGTGCCGGCGAGGCTGCCCACGAAGCGGTTGTAGTAGAATACGCCGTTGTTGTACACCGTCCACCACTTGGCCAGCTCCACGGGCGCGGTGAGGGTGAGGGCGTAGTAGTGCTGCCGGGTCAGGTTGGTGCTGGTCGAAAGCACGGTGCTGTCGGTTTCGGGCCGCACCACGTCGATGATGGCGTTGCGGGTGTTGCTGTAGCTCAGGCCGGTGGTGAATTTCTGCTTGAAGGTGTGGGTCAGCTCCACGTTGTAGCTAGTCTGAGGTTGCAGGTTGGGGTTGCCGGAACCCGCGGTGGTGGGGTCCACGATTCCGCGGAACGGGTTGAGCTGGCTGTACGACGGCCGGTCAATGCGCCGGCTCAAGGACAGGGCCACCTCGTGCTGGTCGTTGAGCGTCTGCTTGAGGGCCGCGCTGGGAAACAGCTGGAAGTAGCGGCGGCTGAAGGTGGCGTCGCCGGCCACCTGGCGGCCGGTGGCGGTGGTTTGCTCGCCCCGCAGGCCGGCCTGCACGGTGAGCTTGCCCACGGTCTGGTTGAAACTCAGGTAGCCGGCCGAAATTCGCTCGTCGTAGCGGAAGTGGTTCGAGCGGCCCAAGTCCAGAATCCGCACCCCGTCCACGGTGTTGTCAAACCGCACGTCATTGTCGGACCACACCCGGCTGAGCTTGGCCCCGGCCTCCAGGCGCGCCCGCGCCGACAGCGGCCGGGTGTAGTCCGCCTTGGCCGACTCAATGGTGAGCGTACCGCGCTGGTCACTGTTGACCAGCGTCGGGGCCAGGCCCGACAGCTCGTAGCGGGTCGTTAGGTCCTGCAGGCGGTGGGTGGTGTAGCGGGCGTAGTCGGCGTCGGCTGTCAGCTCGGCGCTGCCGCCGGAGTCGGCGGCGAAGGTGTGCCTAAAGTTCAGGTTGCCGGCCACGTTGGGCGAGCTGAAGTTGCGGTTCAGCCCGGCCTGGTACTGGTCGCGCACCGCGCCATTGGCATCGTAGAGCGTGGTGACGTTGGTGCCCGGCATGCGCACAATGCGCGAATCCAGGCCGGTGAGCACGGCGCCCACCACGGTTTTCTCGGTCAGGCTGTAGTCGGCGCCCACCTTCCAGCTGTGCGACCGGGACTCCGGATACAGCCGGTTGACCTGGTCGCTGCTGCCCACGAGGCGGCGCGGGCCGTCTTCCCGGAGCTGGTAGAAGTCCCGGTGGATGTCGAGCTTACCCAGGCCGTTGCGGTTAGCGTAGGAATAGGTGCCGAACAGGTTGAGGTTTTTCTGGTGGTGGTTCAGGGCCAGGCCGCCGTTGAACTTGCCGTAGTAGCCGCGCCCGTAAGCAGCATTCACGCTGCCGTTGGTGCCCTGGCGCTGGTTCTTTTTCAGGTTGATGGCAATGATGCCGGCCCCGCCCTGGGCGTCATACTTGGCCGGCGGGTTGGTGATTAGCTCGATGCTTTGGAGTTGGTCGGCGGGCAGGGCGCGCAGGTAGTCGGCCAGCTCGGTGCCCGTCATGGGCTGGCGCCGGCCGTCGATGAGCACCAGTAGGCCCTGCTTGCCGCGCAGGGCCAGGTTGTCGTTGCCGTCCAGGGTCACGCCGGGAGAGCGGGCCAGCACGTCGAGGCTGGTGTTGCCGGCGGCCAGCGCGCTGCCTTCCACGTTCACCACCGTGCGGTCGGCCTGGCGCTCAAACAGCGGCTTCTGGCCCACCACGGTGACTTCCTTCAACGCCGTGGCCCCGCTGCTCTGGAGCGCCATAACCGGCAGCACCAGGCCGGCGGCCGGCAGCTCCACCGGGCCCGTCCAGCGCCTCACGAAGCCCACCTGCGCCGCCGAAACCAGGTAGCGACCCACCGGCACCAGCTCAAACCGGAATCCGCCCTTGTCGTCGCTGAACTCGGTTTTGATTACCGTCGAGTCAGGGCGGTGCAGGGTGAGGGTGGCAAATTCCACCGCCGCGCCGGCCGCCGTCTGCACGGTGCCGGTGAGCGTGGCGCGGGTCTGAGCCTGGGCCTGGAAGGTCAGCAGGATACCTAAAATAACGGGCAGGCGAAGCCAGGACCGGCGCCGGGGCCGGTCGGAAACAAGTGTTGTCATGGGAAGGAAGAAGGTTTGCGGGCGAGAGCTAAGAGCTGGCCGGAGTGGGTTTGCTGGTTTAGGGCAGCGAGCCGAACGAAGGGTACACGTTTCCCCGTCAGCTGTGCGCGGCAGCGGCGAAGTAGTTTGTACGAATTATTTCGTAGCAAACATACGAAGCTTTTCGTATAAACAAGAAAAGCGGCAAAAAATTTGGCTTCCGCGCGTCGAAAACCTGGGCAATACCGCGCGCCGCCGGGCCGTCCGCCGCCGAAATACCGCCGGATGCGGTAGATTCGCCGTCGAAACTTTCCGTGCCACCCAGCTGCTCCATATGAACCAGACCATCCTGATTGCTTCGCTCGAGGAACTGCCCCAGGCCGCCGCCCAGGTGCGGGCCGCGCTGGGCGCGCACCGGATCGTGCTGCTGGAAGGGGAGATGGGGGCGGGCAAAACCACTTTCATCAAGGCCCTATGCCGGGAGCTGGGCGTGACCGACGACGTGAGCAGCCCCACCTTCGCGCTGGTCAACGAGTACCGCGACGCGCACGACGCGCCCATCTACCACTTCGATTTCTACCGCCTCGACGACCCGCGCGAAGCCGTTGACCTTGGCGCGCTTGAGTACTTCGATTCTGGCTATCTTTGTCTGATCGAGTGGCCCAGCCGGGTGGAGGCGCTTTTACCTCCTGATCGGCTCCTGCTCACGCTCACCGTCACTGGCCCCACCTCCAGGGAATTAAAAATTGAGAATTAAGAATTGAAAATTCGGCTAATCTCCTGCTGATCAGGTTCGGAGTAAAAGCAGCGGTTTTAAATTCTTAATTCTTAGTTCTTAATTTTTAATTAAACAAAATGCCCGAAGCCGTACCACCCGGATTTGAGTCGCTGGCCACGAGCCGCGCCTACTTCACGCAGGAATCCATGCTGGCCGTGGAAACGCGCAAGCGCAAGCTCTTTATCGGGCTGCCGCGCGAAACTTCCCTGCAGGAAAACCGCATCTGCCTCACCCCGGAAGCCGTGAAGCACCTCGTGCAGGAAGGTCACGAAGTGCTCATGGAAAGCGGCGCCGGCGAGCCCAGCAAGTACTCCGACCACGACTACTCGGAAGCCGGGGCCAGCATCGCCTACTCCCCGAAGGAGGTCTACGAGGCCGACATCATCCTGAAGGTGGCGCCCCCGACCCAGACCGAAATCGACTTCATGCGGTCCAACCAGACCCTGATTTCGGCTCTGCAGTTTGGCTCGCTCACTTCCGACTTTATTGCGGCTCTGACCCGCAAGAAGGTGAATGCCATTAGCTTCGAGCTGATCAAAGACCCCTCGGGGGCGCGGCCGGTGGTGCGGGCCATGAGCGAAATTGCCGGCTCCACCGTGATGCTGATTGCCGCCGAGTACCTGGCCCGCTCCAACGAGGGCAAGGGCATTATTTTGGGCGGCATCACCGGCGTGCCGCCCTCGCAGGTGGTGATTCTGGGCGCGGGCACCGTGGCCGAGTACGCCGCGCGGGCGGCTACCGGGCTAGGTGCCGAGGTGAAGGTATTCGACAACCACCTCTACAAGCTGCGTCGCCTCAAGCACAACCTGGGCACGATGATGCTCTACACCAGCACCCTCGACACGGTGGTGCTCAACCAGCAGATCCGCCGCGCCGACGTGGTGATCGGGGCCCTGAACGCCGAGGACGGCCGCATTCCGTTCATGGTGCCCGAAAGCGTGGTGGCCAGCATGGCGCCCGGCTCGGTCATCATCGACGTGAGCATCGACCAGGGCGGCTGCTTCGAAACCTCGGAGATGACCAGCCACAGCAAGCCCGTGTTTCGCAAGTACGACGTGGTGCACTACTGCGTGCCCAACATTGCCTCCCGCGTGCCGCGCACCGCCACCAACGCATTGAGCAACATCTTCACGCCCATGCTGCAGGAAATAAGTCAGCACGGGGGCATCAACGAGGTGCTGTTTACCAACGAGCATTTCCGCTCCGGCGTGTACATCTACAAAGGCTCCCTCACCAACGCCTCCATCGCCAAGAAATTCAACATGCGCTACAAGGAGCTGAGTCTGATGATTGCGGTGCGCAACTAGGACCACGGATTCGGCCGGACTTTTCGGATTACGCGGATTTTTAGGAGGGTATTAACTGGGTAGTCAGCGTCGGTCCGGCGCTGACTACCCGTTGTATAGCAGGCTATATCGGGTTAGGGATGCGGAAGCTTATTTTCCTTATCGTGGCATGCCTGGCGGGAAGCTGTGCGCAGCCGGAAAACCGGAAGGTGCTGCTGCTCAGAATGCGGCTCCTGGACCGAACCCTGGTTGAACTGAACGACCGGACGACGGTTGACAACGAGCAGAAGCTCCGGGAGCTTCAGCGCACAATCCAGCGGCTTGGCAACCAAACTTTCGACCCGGCGCAAAAAGCCGCGGTCCGGCGTATTCTGGCCCAGAACGACAGTATCCATGCCCGCACCCAACGGGTAGTGCGCCACATGCGCGCCAGCCGCCAAACGATGGGTAAGCCCACGGCGGAAGCCCGGGGGATACAGCCGGCCGGTAACGTAGCCGCGGGGCCGGAAACCCGCTTGTTGCACGAGGTGGCCGGCTACTACGCGTTTTTGAAGACGGTAAACCCGGCGGCGGATTCGATGAAGCTGTTGCCGGCCGAAATTGCCGACTCCGAAAACCCGGCCGCTATTGCCCGGATTTACTTTGCCAACGCGGCTCCGGTAGAGGCGCGGGCCGCCCTGTCGCAGATTGAAGCCAAAGTGCTGGCCGCCGAGGCCGCTGTCCTGCGGGCGCAGGCGGCCAGAGTCTCGATTGAAACTTTGGTCGAGGATACCATCGGAGCCTTTGCCAGCGCCCGGTCGAATACGGTGGTGGCGGGCTCGGCCTATGAAGCGGATTTGCTGCTGGTATCGGCGCTGAAGCCTGCCATCCTGAGCATGACGGTGAATGGCCGGCCCATTCCCGTGGCTGATGGCTGCGGGAAGGTCGTCTTCACCCCGCATAAAGCCCGGCTGGGCAAACAGGCCCGAATAACCGACCATTGGCTGGGCACCATCCGGGCCCGCGTAGCCGGCAAGGACAGCGTGTTCAGCATTCGGGTGCCCTACACCGTCGTGCGGGCCGCGGAATAGGGTTTCTGTCTATTTACTCTGAATTTTGGGGACGGTATATGACCAAGGCGGTAGTACAGAAACAGTTCGATTATCTCGTTGCTAAGCTGATCTGGCCGCTTTTCAAGAACGACGGGTATCGCAAAACCGGGAATAATTTCCGGCTGTATAATTCCCTAGGCTGGGGCAAGATTGTCAACTTCCAGCAAAGTGCCTTTGGTGACCGGAATGACGTCAGCTCCACAATTAACACCGGCCTATACCTAGTTGAAGCGGAGCAGCTTTACCGGGGCCAGGCTGCCGCAGTTATCGGGTAAGAAGAGAAGAGATGGAGGCGTTGAGAAAGTCTTTGGCGCAGTAATATATTTGGGCTCTTACTGCGGAAGCAATGCAGGAAGAAAGCCAGCCTCGGGTTCAACTCAACCTATACTGTCTATGTCCCATACTCCCGCCCTCACCGCCCGCCCGGTTCTCGACTTCACCTCCGCCGAAGTAGCCGAGGCTATGAACCGCTCCTTCGAGGAGTACTTCGTGCCGCTGGTGTTCACGCCCGAAACCTTCGAGCGGCGCTTCCGCAGCGAGAATCTGGACGCGGCCGCCAGCCGGCTCTGGTTTCGGGGGGAGGAGCTGGTGGGCGTGGTGTTTCTGGCCCGGCGGGGCTGGACCTGCCGGGTGGCCGCCATGGGTCTGGTGCGCGAGGCCCGGGGCCTCGGCTACGGCCGGCAGATGCTGCAGGCAGCCATCGACGAAGCCACCGCCCGCGGCGACCGGGCCCTGCTGCTGGAAGTGTTTCAGGCCAATGAGCCGGCCCGCCGGCTGTATGAGCGGCTGGGCTTCCGCAATGCGCGGGAGCTGTTTACCTTTCAGCGCGTCCCGGCCCCGGCAGCCAGCGCCCCCGCGCTGCTGACGGAGCTGGACCCGCTGGAGGTGGCCCGGCTGGTAGCCCGGGACGGAGAGCCAAACCTGCCCTGGATGTTCGCGCCCGAGTCGGTGGCGGCGGTGGCGGCCCCGGCGCGGGCCTTTCACCTGGACCACCAGGCCTACGTGGTGCTGCGGCCCGAGGCGGCCCGCACGCTGGTTTTCACCGTGCTGGTGCGGCCCGAGCACCGGCGGCAGGGCTGGGGGCGGCAGCTGCTGCAGGCTGTGGAAGCCGCCTATCCGGGCCTGCCGCTGGTGCTGCCAATGGTAACGGCCGGGGCGGGCTATGACTTTCTGCAGGCCGTGGGCTGGGCATCGACGGCGCTGCCCCTGTTCGAGATGGTGCGCCCACTGGGCACGGACCACGTGTAGTTCGTAAGCCCCGGCGGCCGTGAGTTCAACGCGCTTTTGCCGCCCGGCTCGGGACGGATAAGCCCGGCGGTGCTCCCGCTCGATTAAAGAGCCGCTATATTGTAGGCGTTTGATTCACCAACCTCCTTACGTATGCGCTTGCTCCTCGGGGCCTTGTTGGCGGCTCGGCTAGTGCTCTGCGGCGTTACCAGCCGGGCCCAAGCGAAGCCGATTCTGGTAATCACCAATACCAACGTAGTGCCGATGAGCCAACGTACGGTGCTGCGCAAGCAGACGGTACTGATGGAACAGGGCCGCATTCGGGAAATCGGTGCGGCCGGTAAAGTTAAAATTCCCAAAGGGGCCACGGTGGTCGATGGGGCCGGCAAATACCTGCTGCCGGGGCTGATTGACATGCACGCCCACCTGCCGGGCGCGGAGGGTACGCCGCACGCGCTGGCTCTGTATTTTCGCCTCAACCTGGCCAGTGGCGTAACTGGCCTGCGCAGTATGCGCGGCGACTCCAGCCACCTGCGCTGGCGCGACAGTCTGCGGCGCACCAATGCACTGGCCCCGCGCCTGTACCTGGGCACGCCCGTTTTCTCCCGCGACAAAAGTTACTCGTCCCGCCAAGGGCTGGCGCTGCTGCGCCGCTACAAGGCCAGCGGCTACGATTTTGTCAAGTATCTGGGTGGCCTGACCCCTGCCCAGTTCGACTCGCTGCTGGCCGATGCGCACCGCCTGGGGCTGCCGGTGGCCGGGCATGCGCCCCAGAGCGGTCTGCGGGGCGCCGTGGCCGCCCGGATGAGCTCCATTGAGCACGTCGAGCCCTTCATTGAAGCCTGCCAGCAGGACTCCGGGCAGTTTCGCCAGCTGGCCCGGCAAATGGCGGCGGACCGTATTTTCACCTGTCCCGATCTGTACTGGTACGAGGTGACGTGGCTGCAATACCCGCTGGAACGCCTGCAGAGCCTGCCCGGCCTGCCATACGTGGAGCCGCGCCTGCGGGCGGCCTGGCTGGCGTGGTGGACGGCCAAAAGCCAGCAGCTGACGCCCCAGGGCGTACCCACCGCCGCTTACACCCAGCTCACGGCCTCGTTGCGGGCCTACCGCCAGGCCTTCCGGATAATGCACGAGGCCGGGGTCCAGTTTCTGGCCAGCCCCGGCGACGGCAACTTCGTGGTGCCCGGTTTTGGCATGGCCGAAGAGCTGAGCCTGCTCGTGCAGCACGGGCTGAGCCCGTATGAGGCGCTGCGGGCGGCGACGGTTAATGCCGCCACCTGGCTGGGCGAGCAGGAGCAGTGCGGAACCCTGGCGCCGGGCAAAGCCGCCGACCTGGTACTGCTGGACGCCAACCCGCTGGAAGACATTGCCAACGTGCGCCGGGTGAGCGGCATCGTGCTGAACGGCCGCTGGGTGCCCGTCGCGCAGCTGCTGCCCGCGCCGCCCAAGTAGGCCGGTCTTCCGGCCTCAGCTAGCGGGGACACTACTGGGCCAGCAGCAGCACCTTCCAGGCGTCGAGCAGCCGGCCTTCTTCCAGAAACTGCTGGCCCAGCCGGGTGAGCTGCCGGTGCCGCTCCGGGGCGTCGGCGCGGTACTTATTGAGGGTGTAGGCCACCAGCGGCTCGGCGCGGAAGGCTTCGACTTCGGCCGTCGTGGGCAGGGCGTCGCGCTCGATGTTGGCCAGGCGGCCCAGGTTGTTGCCGGTGAGCAGGTCGGAGGTGCGTAGGTGCGCGGGCAGCTCGTCGATGCCGATGCCCATGTTGCGGTTGGGCTTGGGCACTTCAAACAGGCTACTGCCCGCCGCCCGGCAGTACCAGTCGCCGCCGAGGCGGGCAATGGCGTCGAGCTTGAACGGGTCGATGCCCAGGCCCGAGGGCAGCACGATATCCTCGCGGAAGTGGGCCAGCACCACCCGGCAGATAATGAGGTTGCCGGCCCCGTTGTTCTGACCCAGTTCGATGATTTGCTCCACCACGCATTCGAAGGCGGCCGGGGCCTCGGCCACCCGCGGCGGCTTCACTTTCTGGCTGGGCAACTCGGTAAAGCCGGCCTTCACGAATTCGTTGACGCCTCGGGCGTACTCCGTGCTGGCCAATGACATCTGCTCGACCATGGCATAGTCGCAGATGTGGATGACGACCTCGGGCACCTCGCGCACGTTTTGCAGGGTGTGCTTCTGCGAGTTGTCGCGGACGCGGTTGGCGGGCGAGAACACCAGGATCGGCGGGTTGGAGCCGAAGCAGTTGAAGAAGCTGTACGGGCTCAGGTTCACCTGCCCGTCGGCGCTGATGGTGCTGGCGAAGGCCACCGGACGCGGGGCCACGGCGCCCACCAGAAACGGGTGCAGCTCGCTGGGCTGGAGCAGGGCAGGATCGAGGGTGCGGAACGGGGCGGGCGTAGTGGGCATGGCGCGGGGCTGGGTTTGGCGGGCGAAGTTCAGGGTTTGCAGGCAAATGGCCGCTACAAGAACGTCATGTCGAGCCGCGCGAGACATCTCGCGTGCTGACGTTGTCATGCTATATCTGTCGTCTTTCGTTTGTCATCCTGAGCTTGCGAAGGACCTTCCTCCGATAAGTGACAAACAATATTCAACGTGACAAAGCCCTTTGCTACTTGCGCGGTGAAGGGCTTTGTCACGTTGGTATGAGCTGCGGTGGGGTAGGTGAGGAAGGTCCTTCGCCCTGCTCAGGATGACAGACGTATTTGAAGAACCCGGCCAGTATTCCCAACTATGGATACTTTTACCGCGCCACCTTCCTTACCACACCCGCTATGTTTGGAATAAACCACATCCAGTTCGATTCGATGACCTACGCCATTCACTACAAGAATGGCCGCATTGCGAAGGAGGGGCGGGGGCTGTCGTTCTACTATTTCGGGCCCAACAGCTCCATCGTGGCCATTCCGATGGGCAGCAACGACTTGCCCTTCATCTTCAACGAGACCACCAGCGACTACCAGACCGTCTCCATCCAGGGCCAGATCACCTACAAGGCCGGCAACCCCAAGCAGTTGGCCGAGCAGCTCGACTTCACCGTCGACAGCCGGGGCATCTACAAGAAAAACGACCTGGAAAAGCTGCACCAGCGCATCGTCAACGAGGCCCAGACGGCCACGGCCACCTTCGTGCAGAGCCGGGGGCTGAAGGACGTGATGCGCTCGGCCAAGGCCATTGAGGTCAACATCACCGAGGGGCTGGCCGCCTCCAAGGCCATCATGCTGCTCGGCATCGAGGTGCTGGGCGTCAATATCCTGGCCGTGAAGGCCACCCCGGAAATGGGCCGGGCGCTGGAAACCGAAACCCGGGAAAAGATCCAGCAGGAAGCCGACCAGGCCATCTTCGAGCGCCGCAACTTCGCCGTGGAGCAGGAGCGCAAGATCCGGGAAAGCGAGCTGAACACCGAAATTGCGGTGGAGGAGAAAAACAAGCAGATTGCCGAGAAGAAAATCGAGGGCGAGATGCAGCGCGCCGCCAGCACCCGCAAGCTGCGCGA